>Ga0307515_10000719_pt1 | contig 76105 bp, 72 predicted proteins | sample 17_EM_MG_FD_194513 | JGI IMG/M metagenome (GOLD analysis project Ga0307515, IMG submission 194513) | Populus trichocarpa ectomycorrhiza microbial communities from riparian zone in the Pacific Northwest, United States - 17_EM | ecosystem: Host-associated > Plants > Roots > Unclassified | place...
CAGACAATTTAACAATGTAATCACCCTATATGCTTTGGCGACTCCATAATCTGGCTTATTCGGTTTCGGTATAACCACCCCCTTCGCTTCCTTCCAAACTCGGGGGTGTACTCCTAACCTAAATGACGTTTTCACAATATTAATTATTCTTTGGGAATCCCAATCCCAAAATAACCTTACTGCCTTAAACCCCAACCTATCCGGTCCGGGTGCCTTCTTAACTGATTGATCGACTAGAGCCATTCGGATATCCTCATCAGTAATCTTTTTCCACATTTCTCCTCCCTCTTCTTGAGCCTTTCTCTCCACACCCTTCAAAGGTTTCCGAAATGCTTCCTCTTTTATTAACTCCGCTTTTTCCTCCCCAGACTCCGCCACTTCTCCAGTCCTGGATCTCAAAGCCTTTGTCGTTTGTTGTCCGCCTGGTTTCGTATATCTCAACGCCTGCCAGACTTGGTCTCTTGTTGCCGAAGTCAAAAACTTCCGCCACATTTCTGTCCTCGACTGTCGAATCATTCTTCTCAGGTTGCTTCGCTGCCTCCTAACTTGTTGCTGCGACGCTTCCCCTTTCTTTCTTGCTCTCTTTATTGCTCCCAAAATCTTCCGGTTTTCCGCAATCTCCGCCGTCCACCACCTCTTCGATCTTGCGCAAACCTTAACCTTCTTGCAGTGCCTATTCAGAAGATTAACGAAATTCCGCTGCATCCACTCAGCTTCCTTTTGTAAATCCTCTTTACTGCTTTTCTCATCCAAAACGGGTCTTTTTGAGCTTTTGTCCTTCCATTCTTTTTGTGCTTTTTTATAGTTTTCTTCCTCCTCCTTCGACTTAAGCCCATCAATATCCCATCCGGTAATTTTTCGCGACACTTTGGCTCCTTCCCCTTCGTCCCATCTTAACTGGGCACACATAATCGCATGATCCGAAGTTGTTGCCAATTCGGTTGAAATCTCTAATCTATCAGCCATCGAGGCTTTGGTAATAAAGAAATCAATAAGCGATCCCGAAGTTTCGCCATTTCTTGTATTAGAATGGGTTTCTTCCCCGTCCGTAACATCGATCAAATCGTACTCATCCATAAGATTTTCCAAAAAGTTCGCATCTCGTTTTGGTGGGCACTGTGGGTCCCATCTATCACTGTGAGCATTCCAATCTCCTCCCAAGAGGATCTTTTCCTGTTCCATAATCTCTCTCCATCTTGCTGTCTGTGCCGGTCTGCCTTGACTTCTCACTCCCCCTTCTTGTCTCAGCTGATCATACACATTCACCAATCTCATCTTTCTACCCGACGGGTATTTTATATCAAACACCTGTACATCTCCATCTCCCCCCTTATCCACTTCCGAAAACTCCAGGTGTGTATCTCTTCTTATTGCTGTCATCGTTCGTCCTCCTCTGACCAGCCTATATCCTGGGTGACTAATGTTGTATCCTTCTCTTTCCACATACGGTTCTCGCATCATTACAACATCAGCCCCCCAAACAATTCCTGATTCCAACGCCATCATAGTCGCCTCGTACCCCCTACCACAGTTATGCATTACGCATTTCACCATGACTTCATGGGGGTTTCTTGGGTCCCTGCGTTAGAAGATTGTCCTTCAGTCACCTGTGTCGCTACGACCTGGACTTCTGGCTCCTTTTCAACTTGCTCATCATTTTGAACTTTCTTTTCCGCCTCTGCAGTCGGTGGTTCCCCATCCTCTGTATGCTCCGGCTTCTTTTGTTGATCGGTGGTGATATTTCGACGCTCCCCCTCTCTCTCCTTCCAGGTGCGTCTTTCTTCTCTCGTTGTCTTGATGGCTTCCTGTTTCTTAACGCAAACATTGGCCTTCGCGATGTGGTTTCCCTTGCAGTTGACACACTTGTCGACGTTATGGGTGCAGTTCTGTCCTGCGTTAGCCTTGCAACGTACTACGTTGCACTTATGATCTTTTGTTAGATGCCTCCCTGCGCACAACATGCACGCCGGCATCTTCAAAGATCCACATTTCGCATCAACATGTCCCCATCTGCTGCACACCCCGCAAAAAGAATCTGGTCCAGCATTCACGAACTTCTCCACATCATACTTCACTCCTGCTGCCCTCAGACCCCCCTTCAAAACTTTTTCAGCCATTTTACTTCCCTTGACCGCAAACACAACCGAAGATGCTATCTTTCCTTCCGCCTTCTTCTTCTGCACATCTTTCGGTCCTCCAATCCAGTTGATGGCGAGGGGCAACACCACCCCCTCGTTCTCAGCCTGCAATTCCTGCCTCAATTTTTCAAGTCCACCTCCCGTCTTCTTCCCCAAATACCTATCAAAATTGACGCCGTGCATTTTTACTCTCTCCCAGAGTTCATTTGTCTCAATATCCACAATTCCTGCGTCCACTTTCCTTGCTGCTTTAATCACAATCTCCCTATACCGAATCAACATTTCGGCTGTTGCTGCGGGGGTTGTAATCGTAGACAAGCATCCGCGGGTGTTCTTTGTAACTCCCTGGATGCGAACAAAATGTGGGACCTTCGCCTCAAAAAGTGCCCTATTCACTTCCAACGAAATATCCAAATCCTTCTTCTGAGAAAGTGGGAGCCCGTTATCCCTCTTAAAGGTAACTCTCCTCTTCTCCATCGAATTTTGTCCTGGGGGGACAGGCTTCATCTCATCCTTCTTCTGCTGTCTCTTCACTTCGACAAAGCCATCCCCCTTCTTTTTCTGCTGCTGTCCCGATTGTTGTTGTTGTTGTCGCTGTTCGGGTTGCTTCTTTGATGGTGGTGGAGGTGCTACCGCCCTCTGCGCCCACGTATCCTTCTTCTTTTCTTCCGGTTTCTTTGCCGGTTGCTGCTGTGTTGGTTTCCTAACCTCCGGCTTCTTTTTCTCTCCTGCCTTTGGTCCCTTTGGTGTCTCCTTCACCTCCTGTTTTTTCCCCTCTTTTTTCTTTTGTTCCGGTACTGCTGGTACTACCGGCCTCTTCGCAATTGTAACCTGTCCACTCGGAGTGAATCTCGGAAACTCCTGCCTTTTTTCTCCCGGCGGAATAACTGGTGCATGCTTAGACGCCTCCAGTTCCTGCTCATCCACCTCCATCTCAGCCCTGATAACTTTTTCCACCTTCTCATTTTCCTCCGCGGAAAAAGTCGCTCCAGGCTCAAATTCAATATCACTCATCTCTTTCTCCTCAGGGGTGGCTTCTACCTGTTTCCCCCTTCGGATTTCATCTTTCTTCCGGCTCTCTTCCACCGCATCCTCAAACCTCTTAACCACCCTATCGGTCAATTGGTCCACCATTTTTTCCATGCAAGCACTCATTGCATTTTCAATCGTCTTGGCCATATTAACCGGGGCTAACCTAACCATCTTTTTCTCAATCTTTTCCAACCTTTGGTCGAGTTTTTCCGCCCTCTTCTCTTCATACTCCCTACTCAACTCAACCTCGGTCAGAACCTTTTCCGATGTCCTACGAACGGAGGTAACCCCTGCATCCGTATGATTCTGTCTTGCCGCCATAAACTCCGCCTGCTTTAGGCACCACTCATCATATCGCTCATCATGCAACTGACTTGTGGCCATATAATCCCTTAGCCCATTAGTGTTCCGAAGATACTCACCAATAAAAGCTTCCAGATTAACTGGCCCATTCTCATTCGTCAATGACTCTGCAGGCTTGGCCCAATCAGCCTCCAACTTTTTCCTGCTTGGCGTTTGCGGCATATTCGGGATTGGCTGATCGGGCGTTGTCGGCCTCTTCACCCCCTTCCCCTTATTGCGCTTTTTTCCCTTCTTCGTTGGCGTCATGTAGGGCGACTCATCCCTCCACTCCACCTCTGTCATCGCATCATCTTCATTATCGCTACTATCGCTAGCCTCGAATTTTCTCGGAATGGGTGTGTAGACTTTCCGGGTCTCTTCCATTCCCCCCTCCTCTTCGGCGTATTGTGTGGCATTTTCCTCCGACTGAATATACCTACGCGCAATAATTCCAGCGCTCGCCCTGGGAGTCGAAAAAGGATCCTCCGAAAGGGCATTCAAAGCGCTTAGAGGTAGGCCCATAAGGCTTCCCTCATAATTTGTCGATGGCAGAGGGGACTGGACCCTCTCCCTCGGTGTCTGCGACGGGAAAGAAATTTCGCTTCCCCCGTAACTCGTAGTTGGAGGTGGTGACAATTCCGAAGAGTCGTCGCTACCATATCGTGTAATTCCCGTAACTCCAGTTTTTCCAGTAAGGTCGGAGTACGCTCTCATATCGCCTAGGTCACTGGGAAGTTGTCCCGTATCCACTCTGGAGGTTGCCTGGCTATCCTTGGCTCTCCTCAACTCATCTTCGATCCGAGCTTTATGAACTCCGTACTCGAACTCATCATTTTTCTCTTCGGCCCTGAGTCTCTTGTACTCTGCCGTTCCAAAAAACTCTCGTTCCTCCCGAGCTACCTCGGAATTCATAACCGTGCCGTCCTCAACGAGTGGTCCGGTAATCTTATCGAGTAACTCACCAATGTGGCTGCTCTCTTCAGTAGGAACGGTAGAGGCCACACCGGCCGCTTTTTCTTCCCTCGTACTCTCTGCCAACCTCCCCAAAGCTTTTTGGAAGGTGGACATCTTTTTGGCTCCGAAGAGACTCATTTTGGCTTCTAGGTAACTGAATTTGAGGGAAACAGCTGAAAACCGAAGCAAAAGTTTTCTAACGATAATAGATTTGATTGGACGATAACAGTCTTGGCAAAACTAAAAGGTGGTGTGGTGTGTTGTCGGAGAGTATTGGTTGGTTTCCGCATGGTTCGCCTCGGAGGGTTCAGGCCAGTTGTCGAATTCAAGCGAACAAATTTCGATGTCCTTGCGGATCATCAGTTTGTCATAGTGGGTTTGAAGATTCATAATCTCCTCAATGAAATTGTAAAATTCGGAGTGTTTATCCAATCCAATATTAGAGTTTAGCTACCGGTATAAATTTTTATTTTATCAGTATCTGGTCAAACAACTGGTGATACCTGACCAACCTCGACGAAAAGAATAATATCTGGAAAGTTCCCATGGTTGTGTATGATGTATCTCAAGTAACCGAGGAACGTGCCATCACTTGCTCGTGCTTTCATCTCCGTATTGATGACAGCCGGTGCTTCGTCAAAATTGATCCGAGTGACAGTGGAAACATTAGGATACGAGCTCAATCTCTCGGAAATCTTCAATCCGCTCTCTGGCAGTTTAGAAGCAATGACAATTCCAACACTGGGACTCCGCTCCTGCCATTTCTCGATCCCGACAGCCTCTTTACCATTAATCATATTATGGCATTTATCGAACAACGCCATTGAAATTGTACAGGCACATTTTTGGCCATAGACAGCAAGTCTTTTCCCGTCCGGTTCGACAGTCTCCGGCATGTACTTTTTAGGGTCCCCAAAGATTGTGCCCCAGCAGCTAAACATTGTTAGGAAATTCCATACTGGGAAGTGACAAGGAAGGTACTACATACAGCGCAAGGACCTCCTTAACTGTCGGATGAGAAGCAGATTCGGCTTCAGCACGACCAAGATAGGTCTGGTATAGATTCCAAAGTTTCTTCAATGCGTTGTTCTACAGATGTCAATTATAAACTGAACCTTCTCCTTGCCGGCTATGATATCTTACTGAATCTTGCAAACGGATATCTGCAGTCCTTAAAGAAAATATATTTCCCGCTGGATGTCCCAAGATATCTGGATGCTTCCAATCTCTTCCCAACAGCTGGAACATCTCATTACAGACGGCCCCATACGTAGTAAGACCTTCCCCAACCTTGGGATGTATTCCTCTCTCCGGTTGAGTGTAATACCACATGTCAGTGCGGAACGTGTTAAGGTGACCGTGGCGAGCTTTAAGGGCGTCTTCCAGGAAATCTTGCGGCTTGTAGCCTTCACTCAAGTACTCAAAAGGAATCCCCTATAAAAGCCTAGTCAGTAATACCAACGATAGGTCAAATTGACGACCATGCAACATACGGAGGTAAAGAGTACAGCATCCGCAACATTTCGATTCAATACATCATTGACCATATGTAAGAGATATCTTCCACAGTTAAGCTTAATCTTAGTAGCGAGTGAAATTCCATATTCCAAATTTGTCGCAGCATCCATACTAGAGTAGATAACAATGCTCACAATTCTTGGGTCTTCAATGAATGTAGTAAGCCATGAGAGCTGAAGAAGCCAGTCGTGAGTCCGTGCCGGAACAACGCACACTTGAAGTTTAGAGATCGGTCCCAAGAACTCAGATAACTTAGAAGAAGCTTCGTCCTCGCTCTCCACTGTCGTGCAGTCTGCCTCGTATCTTCCAGTGCAGTGCTTATGGTGGGCTTCTCTTTCTTCTCTGGTCGAATACTTCTCTCCGCAGCTAGTACATGCCCATTCTAAAAACATTAGATAAAATCACAATAGTTCATCAACTGGTGAACTTGCGAATCTTAGGGTGCTTGAGATACTCATCGCTACCGACTATGCCATCAAAAGCAGACGGAGTAGGTACATCAGGACCTTCGTGAGTCCATTTGGCGCCGTAACCATGCGAGAACGTTCTCACGTTATTGAGAATCATGCCGCCCGAGACGATGCAACAATTTTCGGACTCGTCTACAATCAATTGTCAGTACCCAATTGCAGGTGGTCATTACATAGAACCGGGATACACCCGCTGGAGTTTTACGCAAGGGTTGCCAATTGCTAGAAGGGGAAAACATTTGGGGAAGCCCAAAAATGATATAATAAAAGTGTTTTTACGGAAGGGAGAGATGGTGTTCGGTACGGGCAGGTGAGCTGCAGGATAGAGAGAACTACACAGATTTCACTTCGTCGTTCCCTGGCAGCTTGAATCCGGCAGGTAGATCTCGTGATTTTTCTTATGTCTCGTTGATACAAAGACTTGTAGGCACCTTTCTGTTCCACTTACGGAAGAACTGCTTTGACATATAGCTCCTCCTTGATATAACCGTCCTTGTCTCTTTTCTTGACATCTACTGCTGCCATCTACCATCTGCCATCTACCATCTGCCATCTACCATCTGCCATCTACCATCTGCCATCTACAAACAGCGCTTTTTCTTTCTTCATTGTAAGTATTCTATGCTTGATTTGCTGCTGAGAATTATTCAATAATGTTCAGCCGACTTTGAATAGGTCATCACCACGCCGACTCCATCAACCTCCTCAAGCCATACTACTCCCAAGCCCTCTCAGTGCCCTGGAACCGGTATCAAGCAGGTAAATGCTAGGGTACTCTCCTGCTGGCGATAGTCAAGGGTTTCGACAAAATCAACAGTATGGAATGCGACACAATGGAGATGGAAATGCAATGCTGCCGTCGCATTTACAACCCGACCCTGCTGCTTACACGACAGAACGAACTCCAACATCTCCCACCAAAAACATACCAACAGCAGCAGGGTTTGGGAATAATATAAACACGCAAAAACAGCAACACTCCCTATATTCAATGCACATGGACGTAAGAACAACCTAGTGGCAGTAAATTAAATCGCTCTACTGAATTGTAAACTGTAGCGAAGACAGTATTCCGACGAAAAGGTACCCATATCTCCGGGAATATCCAAGGATAATTGTCCTGTAAATACATCAGAGTTCCTTATGCCGCGCCCCAGCAGTATACCGGCAACTCTTTCAGAAACTGTTCAAAGCAGATTCCTCTTTTCTAAGAATCCCGCCCATGGCCCATTAGCAGCTATTAACAAACGCTCTCCGCCTAAAAAATACGGCGCGGAAATCCCGCTTCTTCGAACTTCGCGGGTCGATAACCAAAAGAAAGAAGGGCTATGGCGAGGCGGTAGGAAAGTCTATGTTGAAGATGTTGAGAATGATCATCTTCATCTTCAGAGTAATTCTGGCTCTCGTATGCCAAAGGGAGTGTTAGATCGGATATTGTGAGTGGCTACTCCCTAGTTTCCCTCCTCCCGTCATTTTTTCCAGTCCATCGTTCTTCATTCATCCTCTCCCTTGATTCAGTCAGTTCCGATACTCTCTCCTATCACTTTTTCTTTTGTGACTGCCAAATAATGACGACTAAATTATAATGACACAAATAGCAACAAAAAATTGCCAACTCAACCGTTATATCCCCAACCAAACCTTACCCAGTCGCCCCCAAGGGGTGATAATAGAACATCCCACACTTCTACTTCTGACAGCGACTGTTTTGGTGGTGCCGACTCACCAGTTCTAGATATTCCTATTCCACCTCTTCAGGCGTCTACAGGTAAAAAAAACACTTCTAACTTATAGCCGTCTTACTGACAGTGTGTAACGATTAGAAATCTGGAGAAATATTGCGATGGAATCCAAGAAAACCGAACAGCCGGCTAAGTCCAAGGTCGAGGCGTGTCCCCCAACTACGGATTCCACACTACAGGTCAACGGACACGGTATAGATACTGGAGGTGCGAATTACCCCGTCAGTACTTCGGATCCAGCAAACGGTATGGCCAAATCAAGTCCTCAGCACTCCATTACGGGCGCCGCTCCTGGTGGACACTTCAATCCGAAGGCAACTCATTTTGCCCCCAAAAGACATATTCCCAAGAATTGGTATAGTCAATGTCGCTGGACTCATCCACCAGGTGATAATGGCAGAGGCGTCGATAACTGCCGATGGGGCCGCAGGTGCGACTTCGGACACCCCGGCGAGGAGTATTACGAATTCCCCGGCATCAAAAATGAGTTTCGGAACACATCGAGCATCGCCCCTATAGGAGCTGTATTTGTGCGTCCCGCAGATCCGACCGTTTACTCGATGAACCCCAGAGCTATGTACCAGCATCTCGTCCAGCAGCGATACGGGTATTCAACTTATCCAAACACTCCTGGATATGGTGGACCTATGTACTATCCCTCGTACGGAATGCCGCAGATGCAGCCAATGCAATACCCGCCCGTTGTACTTCCCGTTGGCATCGCCTATATGGAACGTCCAAATAGAAATTGGACCGAGGAAGCATCCCCAGCCAAAAAGCAGAACGAAGAAACATCCCCAGCTAAAAAGCAGGACGAAATAATTATTCCTGGTTATAACGGACCGGTCATTGTCAGATCTCCTGAACCTGCCCGACCGCTTCCTCCGGGTGAACGTATGCCAAAACGAAGTAGCAGTCGAGAAAGCTCAAAGTCTTCTGGCAGTAACTCTAGATCCGGAGGTGAACCCAAGTCAAGCGACAAGAGTGAATCTGACTCTAATCCTGAAGCTCCAGCTTCTGATGGGGTGGTGTCTGCTTCGAATGGGGAAGAGTAAACTTCCTTTATCGATCGATCACTCTGCAGTCCTCGGAAGTCCAGTCGGTAAGAGGTCGCTTTTGCTGCAAAGAAATTTCGGCTTTAGTGTAGAGGTGCAGATGCTTCCCTCTTCAACGCACTGTTTAGGGTAATCCTAGGTGCTCTCTGTTGATTGCTGAAGTTCATGTAGGTTGTTTTTGTCTCCTTTCATCTATGCTCGTATGATTCTATCTTGCCATTTTCTTATGTTTGAATTTACGAGAGATTGTATTTTTTTTCGCATTTTTGTTTTCTTTACAGCTGTTTAGCTTTGCTCAGTTCTGCTGTGTGCTTTGAGGGAGGTTGGGTGGAAATGTGTAGTGTTTTTTGATCTTTCTTCTTTTTTTGTTTACTACAAGTAGTATTGGAATTGGAATAAAATTGTCTTTTGTACCTCGGCCTGGATCATGGTCTTACGAGAAGAAGTCGCCGAAAAAAGCCACTTAGGAGAGTTAGATAACATCTAATGCAGTTAGCGCTATTAACGAGCCGCACCTTAATCCAACATTGCTCCCTTTTTTTTGACTCACGTGCTCCATTAGAAGAGATGAAGTTTCATTGGGACGCGCCACGACAATGGTAAAACAGACCCAGTCATAGGCTTAAATACAAGAGCTTTGATCCACACAATAGGCGGACATATCGAGAGTGCTACCACTAGTTACAACAAACAAACTCAGAAATGCCCTCGATCAAATCCAAACACCTTCGCCATCCATCCCTTCAAATGAATACGGCGGAGACGGAGACACAATAGCCCGTCCCTGATCCACCACCATTGTTACCGCAGGATCAACAAATACCGGATGCTGTGTTTCCGGAGCAGAAACCAACTGTGGCGACTGCAGCAGTGGTGAGAAGAATTGTGGCTGGAGCGGCGGGTACTGCACCCAAATGACATCAGGTACCATGAACGCCGGTAAATAGTGGACTGGTGGGAGTGGCCCTCTATAGCCCGAGAAAGTCAGATGCTCCGCAGCCAGTGGTGGCAAGACATTCATATTGCAACCCGGTCTAACCTCCATTGGTCCTTCATAACCCGAGAAGTTCGGATGCTCCGGTGGTGGTAAGACTTTCATATTGCACCCCGGCCTAACCCTCTGTCGTCTCCTTCTCCTCCCTCTCATGGAGCCCCTTGGATACTGAGATTGCTCACGACCCATGCCACATGGACACCCGCCCGGCTCGTAGCGGCGGCAGCCCCAGGCTGGACACGGTTCAGGGTGGATAGGTGGGGGAGGACGTTGAGGGAGTGGGTGCCGGATCCAATTGAAGTTGGAGTCAGTAGTTTGTGGGAGAGATTGAGGAATGAAAGGTGGTGCATTGGGGTTGAGACGACTCTTCTGTGCCTTTCTAGCAGTGCTCTCCGGCTCTACAACGACGAACTTGCGGAGTAGCTCTTCATCTCCTTGCACCTCAGTCTCGTTCGACACCTTTTTAATACTCTCCTCCGTGGGCGTTTCAACATCGATGCTGGTCTTGTGGTCCACATTGGCGGTATGGCTATTTGGACCCCATTAGCTCGGAGAAAGCTACAGTATGTATGGAGTTTGAACCTACAGAACGCACCCAGCGAGCAAAAAATCGTTATCTTGCGTCCTTGTTCTGCGTTCCTTTTCCACCTGCTCGACCGCATACAGATGCGCGCTCTTGAATTCGAGCGCCTATCTAGAATATTAACAGGAATACTCCACCCAGGAAGCGAGAAACGAACCAAAGCGGCGACGGTAGGAGGCGGTGGCCGCATGTGTGAAGACGGCATAGTATCCACGATAGATATTACAACTATGGTCGTTAGGAGAAGTTGATAGGTTGGAGGTTAGGTGGAACAGTACAGAAATTGAAATATTTTTGTTGGCTTGGTCGAAGGTTTTCTGGCAAACAGTCATTTTGTTTCCGTTTAATTAAGCGGGTCAAGATGGATGGGAATGGACCCTCAATGGACCCTTATTCGTGTTGAGCGATGTGTGTTTTGGACCCTGAGACGGGGATTGTCTTTGTTTCTTGATATCCCGAAAACCCAACCTACCTATCAATTAAAACTAGCATGGAGAGACGTCTAGCTGCAACTTATCTAAGGCTTATATACATTGATGGAAACATCGCCAGAAAGTTCTGTGAGAGCACCAATGGACAAATACCCCCGCGCCGCTGAGGGCCACTTAGGTCAATCAAGACACCAAGTGGTCAGCTCGTACTATCGAGCCGTTACCAACGATCCCAATAAGTCCGATCCTACCTTTCGTCCAATATACAACGCGATTTTTCATGGCATCTCTTGCTGTACACAGGTATTTTAGTCTTCTGGTAACGCTGAAGGAGCTATTGAGGGCCGAAAGTGGCACAGACCACTGACGCGAAGCGCGGTAGACGCCATTTTCCTTTGAAAGTTCTGTCGAACGGCGGCTTTCTGATCACTCGCAGACATCCCTGCAAAGAAGATAAGTCGGCGATTGTGCATGCATAAAGTGAAAATAAACGCCACATACCTAGGTGGGTTGTGATACTGTGCCACAGTGCTGCGGTAAAAATGGTAGCGGACTGCATGGGTTTACAATATCTCCTTACTCCTATCGCCGTACCCGCCACTGTACCCACGCCGTACTGACCGTACCTAGTGCTGAATATTTTCAGTAGAAAACATATCGGGGTTTTTGGTACATAAATTCAAGCAGGAAGTAGATTACAGCTAGGTGTAACCATACCCATTGAATCAATTATGAAGTCTGAGTTTAACCCGCTTAAGTCTAGCCGTTCATAAAGTACTTAGTTCCTCATCTAAGCACCAAAGATCCTCAAAACTACTATCCCCCCCACCTCCCGTGCACACGTTCCTGACATCTAGCAGCCCGACGCCCACCTATAAAGCCTGCCTAGGTAGAGTTGAGTGTTTTCACCACAAAGCGCTCTGTATCCAGCTGCGATACTCGCCACTGCTGTTTGGCCAAGCCTCGGCTTTCACTTTCTCTCCGTCTCGTCCTTTAAAACTTTATAAAATCTAATCTTAGTTTACTTCAAATTTGCACCATAGTTTCCGCCGCAGCAGACACCAACAGACAATTACAGACTCGAGATCATCACAGACGCCGACGAGAAACTAGGTAGTCTAGCTACAGGTATCATTTTACACTCGGATCTACGGCAAACTCGGGGCGATATTCGACGGGTCTCTGCACTCTGCATTATAGGATGTACTATATAGTCCGATAAGTCTTGATATGGTTAACGGACCCCCATACAAACCCCCGAAAAATCCCTGGCTTGAGCTTTATAACCATCGATATAATAAGCACAAGCTCTCTGCCATATGACCTTGGACCTTCCAGGAAATGCCTCTGCCCAAAATAATTGACCTTTGTCCCCTAGTTGCTCACTAGAAAAATATGGGTTATAATATCTACAACTTAGGGGCAATCAATAACCATCAGACCAGGATTTATGTTTTCCTTCAAATATTTGTACAGCGTATCGGTTTATATATCATCATGTTTTATTGTAGTCGGCTTCAGGTTAGTGTTCTGTCAGACGTGGGGAGAGCAAAAAAGAATCTACCGTATCAAAGACTTATTGAACGCGACTGTACTAACAATCAAAAGCTACCGGCATTCCTACTGTAACAAATATTATTCACAAATTGCACTCCGGCTCGTACCGTTCCCGAGAACTTTGGAGGAACCAACTACTGCCACCGATAATATAATATTGTTACTATTTCTCTGCTACTTGCCAGAGCGTGGCGTGTCCTGATCTGAAACCCTGTATGCATGAAGCAAATTCTTCACCGGACACTGAATAAACGTAGAGATGAGATTCGGCAGAGGTATGGGGGTAATTCCGTACCCCTGCTTATCTTCCCGCGTTCTTCCCGATGTGTGCTGCGTAGTCAGCTAGGCGTCCGCGTAGGAATATATATGCGCGATATAAATACGCCGCTCTAAGAGCACTACGCAAGGTTGAGGCCACAATCAGCCTTGTTGGCTGTCAGGATGTGTGCCAATAAGAGCCAGCCCTTCGCTCACGAGCCGTCTTAACATCTCTCGTCATTCAAACCCTGGAACCTGCATGCACATATGCTCCTGCATGGAAGTTGTCACGAAAGGCGAGGAGACCGGGTCATCGGGAAGGAAAACAATGGCGCTAATTAGAGCCTCCGTAGGTTGGCACGAGACAATTGAGCAATGCGAGATTAGAGGGCTGTGTCCTCGTATGGTTTTTGATTTTGTTTCCGGAGCTTGTTTTCTAGATTGAATGTGCTCTCGTGCCTAGAGTTTTCGTCGGTCGGCCAGTTCGGTCCTAAAACTTGAGCTTGCGAAGGAGGTAGACGCTGGTTTGCGAGCGCAGGTTGAATGGTCGAACAGACTAGAAACAAAAATTCTTAACGTTCGTTTTGGTTCATATCTCATGTCCCCACATCTTACCTGTAGTTCTATCGACACCTAGCCCTCAAAATCATCCAATTTGATGACGACAGGGCCAAGCCAATAATGGGAAGAAATCATGGTAGGTCACTCGTGAGGTATAAACCTTCTGCGCGGAGCAAGCGGAGGAGCGCAGTGGTGGATAATTTGATGGTTATCACTGATATCTGGTTTTTTGACCCTGTATTAGAGATAGTTATTTTATCCGGGACCATCGGCCGCGGAAAAATATCCCTCGCCGGGGTCGCCATGGTAACAATAAAAGCCATAGCAGTGCTAAGTTTTTTTTTCTCTGATGTTAGATTACTGATCATGAACGACCGCCCCCAGATATGCTAGTGGCAAAAAAATCTAGAAGGCACTGAGAACTTTGGAAAGGAGCAGCAAAAACCGATATCTCAATAACTTTAGCCCAGGTAGTACCTGCTATAATATATACATTAATAAAACTGCGCGACTCTTCTCCGTCCGTCTCTTTCATACAGAAAATTCCATCCCAAGGTATATCTAACACAAGCAAAAGTACTCCAAACACCATCCCATCCTATCCTATCCCATGCCAGCCCAACCAACATTCTCCCTAAGTAGTCACGCCAGTGAGTTAATGTAAACAAAAAGCCGCCCCCATTCACAAGCCAAATATTCCAATCAAAACCCAGAACACCTCCAAAACACTATCCATCAATCCCATTGGTTCGTAAAAAGCCCCCCGACTGACGAGCTACCCGTATTCCTCTTACTCTTAGTCCCTATCCCAAACTTCCGAATCCTCTCCTCGAAACTCTCAGGCTTAACATCCCCAGACCCGAAGCTTTCCTCCGTCATCGAGGAAGTCGATGTTCCATCACCCCACGCTTCCCGGAATCCCTCCCCATCCTCTCCCAGCCCCGCATCGATCCCTACAATCGTATGCATCCCACAGTGCGGTAATTCTTCATCCGTCATCCCCAGTATAATTTTGTAAAGCTCCTTCTCCACTCTCCTCGAGCTCGGCCGCAGCAATGGATCGCGTTGAAACATGTCCCGAACTAACTCCAGGCTTGCAATGAGCGTGTCATCACGTTTGTCTTTCGCACGCTTCTCAATCCCGTCAAGCCAACTTTCAACTTGCCCCATATTAGCATGGAAGCTTACGTCCGGAGGTGCCGACCCCCTGGGTCGTCGACTCCCGCTTGAGCGATGAGAGCTGAAGGAGGAGGCTTTCCGCTTTGTGTAGAAGGACAGGATGTCGGCAAATATGCAGGCGAGGGAAAAGATATCGCTGTTCCAGTAGCCGCGATCTGTCGTTGTAGGATTCTTCCATGTCCCTAGATGAACCGGTTTCTCAAATACGGGTGAGGTTGGTGATGTGGATTCCGGTGATGAGGCGCCAGAGGGGCGTCGACGAACTCGGAGCCGGCCTGAGACAGTGACTCCTGATGTCGGCGCGGATGAGTCGTGGGAGGCCATTTTTCGAACCCACAGCTCGGGAGCACCGTATTCATAGCGTTCGACATCCATTGTGGGTTTCGGCTCTAAAACTTTTGCGTTACCGATGTCGGCAAAATATATCCTGTGAGCGCTGTCGACGATGATGCTGGAGGGCTTGAGGTCCCGGTGTGCAATGCCTTCTTCGTGAAGGAAGGCAAGGGCATCTGAAAGGCAATGTAGCCAGTCCATCAGGAGAAATTTGCGGCGGTCCTTGGGAAGCGCCTTGAATGATTGTGGAGTGGTAGTTATGAAACTTTTGAGCGTTTGGTCGACAGGTGGGGAGAGGATGATGTATCCAACGTCTTCTTGTGTGTATGTTGCGTGGATTGCTACTATATGTGAATGTGTGGTAAAGCGCATGGTGTGGAGCTCTTCCATAAATATCTCCCTCGAGATGCAGGTTGAGGTTGAGATGTCGCCAATAGGAACCCGCCGCCGTGAGTAGTACACTTCTCGCTGGCGTGGGAAGTAGACCTTGTCGACTGACGACTGTGACCGACTTGACGGGAGACGGTGGTGAATGACTTCCAATGGCACAACTTCTTCCTCCGAATATTCAACATGTGATCCGGGCTCGAGATCCCGTACCATCAGTAAGCGCTGTTTCTTGATGAATTTCTTTTCCAGCGCCGATCCTCCTAGCGGTAGACCCCCGGGCCCCAAGTTCGCTGGCGTAATAGGCAGATCGTCGTCGTCCCAAGAACCATCAATGAGGTCAAATATCTTCTCCGGAGCTCCGATCTCCACCAGTATGATAAAAAGCTTCCTTGACCTCTCAACAATCCACTCAGCATATGTACTTTCCGTCAATCCATCCCCAAAGCCGAGTGGCTCATCGAGTTGTCTCCGTAGAGAGTCCGGGATGTTGCGGCGAATGAAGCTCGGTGTTAAGGTTTCTTGAATCTGCTGCTCGTCCCAAAAAGAAATCGAATTGGGCGCCGTCGCCGGGGGGGCATGCAGTGTTCCATTGCCAGCATATCCTCCATACATTGCTGTGAACATGTCGTGACGACTTGTATCGACATTCGCAAGCAGTGCCATCTTGTCGATAGGTTTTGCTGGAGGTATAAGGGGCGAGAAGAGTTAAGTAAATTTCAGTGCAAGAACCTGGCCTTTTAGAGGTCTCCCCCCTAAATATTGCAAGATATCTGTCGGGATCGTCCGAAACGCGCTTAGTCTAGAAACCGCCGATAGAGCTTAAATTCGCCGGTCCAGGTTTAATGGGATACAATCAGAGCACGGGCAATGGTGGTGGTGGTTGCCATCCAAGTGCTTACGATGGCAACTTGCTGTTAGCAGTGTGTCTACGATAGAAATTATCGGCCCTGGTCTCTGATGTTGGAACGCTTGACAGCTGCGGTGACGGATTGTAAAACTGAACGGGCGGGCATACGGGAAATAAAAAGCACAAGCCTTACTAAGCCTTACGGAGGTATGTGGACTTTGCTTGCTGCAAACCTTCATCACGGTTCTCAGCTTTGCTGCAGTGCCCCGCCATAAGATTTGCTTGTGAAGGAAGTGCCTAGCTACACCCCACATCGCTCATCCCATCAACAAACAGTATGGCCTTATCGAGGCTACTCTGTACTCCATGTCTCAGAGCGCAGAGGCATCAAAAAGCCTGGGTTCCACAGCATATGCATGAAAATCCTCTTGTTACCGAGAGCTAGACACCCAAAATTCAAAAACCTGGGATGCAGCCACGTATCCCCCCACTCTTCTCCTTCCACACGGCTCCGCAGTCGGACCAAGCGCATCAACTGGCCCATGAACCGAACGAAGCAAGATCAGAAGTCTCACTTAGATCTTAGCAGCTCCGACATTTAGTCCCAACGCATCGCCGCCTGGGGAATAATGGCAGTCCCTGCTACAAATCTCGACGTCGCAGCGCAGTGCTAAAAACAGTTTGTCAAAATCGTAGCTGTGGGGGCGTCAGGATTCTTCGGCGAGTAACGTGGGATGGGTGTCGGCTTATCTCTCTGCATAAGTACGTAGGCAGCCATCCGACTTGACATTCCCTGGATTCGGCGACTCCAACTTGGAAATGTCGCGTGCGGGACTAACCACAAAGCGAGTGAGAGACCTGCTGACTCTGCGCAAGTGAGTAAGCAATTGGGAGAGAGAATGTAAAGGTATCAAAACTGTCCTCTGGTCGATAAGTTTGCAGTAAGAAGCTAACAATCCTTCCATTCGCCGTAGAGTATCTAAAGCTCGAGGATATCTTCAGATGACATTACGATAGATATTTCTAGAGTAGCTGATCTCGGGCCAAGCCATCACTACGGCTTCGCCGAAACTGAACCTCATCCGATTCCACGACACGTTCGACGCGGTCAAGAACGAGGTCTGAAATCTCATGTTTACGACTCCGCGGGACAACATGGGATCGACCCTCATGTGATACCCTGTACCAGCTCCAGATTCAAACATCTACAAGACAACACGGAGCATGAACCCAGTGATATCCGGTAGATCCCTAGTTCCCCTCGGCCTCCGTGAAACATATGGTCGACTATCACCGCTTCATCGATAATCCTGCTGCCATCATCTACATCTACATCTCCTTATGAGACTTGTATCTAACAAAGTACCAGATAACATGAGCATGCATCATAATAACTTTGATGCATGCTCCGGCGCGAGGATAAATAGCTAGCCCAACGCGCCATGTGGGAACCAGGTCGGTGGCGCACACACCCGGAGAGAGCCTTCGAGTACCAGACTATAAAAAGCAACAATACTAGATAGAATTACCGTGGGCCACAGGGAATCGAAACGACGGGAGCTTTGAAGCCACATAGGCATTGAGCAATCTTATCGACAAGCTAAACAGTTATGTACATATCACGCCATGTCACTCGTCATTCCGACAACTGTGATGGTGGTCGATCACTCACACCCGCTGGCATGGTACCGAACGATCATTTTTCTTATTTCAATTCCAGGTCGCCGTCAAAAACCGTTTGGAAACTTGCTCTAGTGGGGTACCAATCCCAATTAAACCCCACACAGCCAACTATCGGACCGTTCCCTAGAATGGATGGATGGACCCTGAAATCTCAAACCTAACCAACATTTCCATGACCAGACGATGGTAAAACGCATGCCATCGTATCGACAGTGATCCACGCATCCAACTGCATAAACACCGAAAGAACGTTGTTCACCGTTATCAACTCGTGCTTTCAGCAATGAGACCAAGGGCAACGCAATCGAATGACATTTGTCTATGTATGCACTAGGACCGCATAGGGTGCTGACTATAAACACGGACGAATGCATCAGATCGGTCGTCTTGGAGTCGTAAAGATAGTATTTTCGAGTTATTGAGCGGCGCGGAAACGCGGAGGTATCCTACCGAAAATGTAAGATACCCAAACGCCCCCACAGGAGATTTCTCATCGCCTCCAGAATCCCTTTAGTAGTTTCTGTTACAGGAATCCACATTACAGGCCACCTCGAGCTGAACCCGACCACATAGTATGGGGTTCGAACCAACGATTCACGCAACCGGCGAGACATTACTTTTCTGGCGCAAAGAAGCAAGCATGTCTCGGCCTTCGTTCCATCACTCGGGCCACGGATTGGCCATGTAAAGCTTCATCTCCATGATCTGGATGATAGCGCTTTACACCTCCGCCTGACCGAAATTTGCCCGCGGGGTACACTGTGATCGTCGGAACTTCGGCGTGGACACGCGTTGAGCGGTCTACATTTTTGGAACTCTGCATGCTCATTGGGGCTATTGTGGGCTGCACCTGCGTATGGATATTATAACGGCGATCTAGACATCCCTACGGATATCAATTTAAACTCCTTCCATTTCTGACTTGGTGTCCAACCTACTTGAACTTCACCGAGTGACTTATTGTGACCCTCTCACATTTTGTGTCTTATGTGAGGTAACCATCAAACTTGAATGGATTTGATTTGCTCTCCATTTTGGTGGTGAACTCTTGGCCTAGTCGGCGAATGCAAGACCGAAGGCGTGGTAATCGGTATATTGCTCAGTACTTCTTTGGTTTATTAACTCTACACCTAATAGCAGGTGAGAGCTCTTGATACCATATCATGTTGTAACCATTCGATTTCGATTCCTGCCAATATTGCCTGACGGCCTGTTACGCAAGAGACGTATTGTGATCCCTAGAGCTGAAAGCTTCTTCTATTTTTGTCCGTTCGTTACTGTGCGTTTTTCGTAGTCTGTTAAGCGGCTTTTTCGCTAACGCTAGCCGCGTTTTCCGCCGATCCTTTTCGTCCACGTTAGGTTCGTGAGGGCAGTCGTGGGGAGGGGAAGGAGTAGAAGTGGGCGGAAATGCGGACGAATGGGGAATGATCCGAGAATGCAGTGACCGGTGGCCATGGTGGTTCCGAGCTCCAAGCAACAGAGCATACTCTCCCCCACAGTGATACTGGCATCGCCGAGATGCCAGGAATTGACAACCGCGATGAGATGAACTAGGAATTGGCCAATTAGGGATCGGCAGAAAAGACACCGCAAGCCTAGTCCTGAGGGGGCACCCATCTGCCAGTGGGAAGTAGCAAGCTACAGCTTCGTGAGCTGATGTCTTCTGTAAGACTCGTGTGAGGGGAGTTAGCGGGGAATAGTACTAGTGGACCGCCTTACGCGCGAAAGATTAAACGGCTCCGGCAGACTACCGCCCAACCTGCCCGAAAGAGAACCCCAGGATTAGAAAAAAGTGGGGCTTTCGAAGGCCGTCTAACCTCCGTCTTGGCAGCAATGGCGGTCGTAAGACGGTCCAAGACGGTCTTTGATTTGCAAGACGGAGGTTAGACTGTCTTCGGAAAACAACCGACTTCAAAATATTCCCCTTTTCTAATAGTAATTCCTTTTACCGCATTCTTTTTCGCTAATTCCAACCCTAGATCCCTCACCTCTGAGAACTGGCCGCGTCTTAATATCCTCGTCGACCTCTATAGCAAATGTTGCACTGGGTCAAGCCATCAGAAATGGACGGACCAACGCCCCCAATCCCTCCAATCCGGAGCTCTCCCCAACACCACCAAGCAAGAGACTCTAAGACTCCCACCTAGTGACTCGAGGACTGCAAGCCACATCCAACGGGGGCCACGACCCCCGAGTCTTACTTCCGGTCTCGTATCAAATCGATTCGTGTGTAAAAGTACCTAAGTAATGGATCCTTGTCATGTGTTTCTTTATCATCTCCTGTACCTCCCTTATGCACACTGCGAGAAAAAATATCGCCGGGTGAACTCCACGCAAGCAGGGTGGCTGCAAACAACTGAGCTAGTTTTCTCCAACTCAGCAGTTATAGAACAATTTTGGCCTTCATGGAAGGGAGGGCAGTGGGGGTGCCTTGATTCCGTAATACCAGGCCGCGGTACCTAGATATGAGGAGGTAGTGAGCGAAATGCTTTGCAGCTTGATGTACAACCTCCCATTGAAGCTTAGATCCACCCTCTGTACACATCGATTTCTTACCTACCATGAGTTGACCATCTTCAAGCACACCCAATCACCCGCTACTAGAACAACATGCAACGTTCAACATGTTCTTCCAGCCCATCTCCACCTCCCACATGAGGCTGCCATCTCCAGCACCAGTTTCAACTCGAATTTCCCCATAGCCATACTTATCCTCCTGCAAACGCCTTCCATCAATGCCTCGCAATGTCTGGACCCCCAAGGACTTTCACAAGTAGCACCTCAGAAGTTACTATCTACACATGCGGACACACGCGCCCTCCCAACCGTTCGCAACCCGAAAACGGCAAGTACCACGTCTATCTAAACCGAAAATGCGATGAATGTTCTTCCTCTATGAAGGTAAAGGCTAGAGCGATAGTCAGTAGTATTCTCGGCATGTAACTGGCGGGGTGCTCACGGAATAGTTGAGAGTAATCGCACGTATGGTGAAGGTGACTTCCGCAGTTCGTAATTGTGACTTCGCCATATAAGAAAGTGAAAATAGTTAATTGCCAATATCTGTCTAGGCAGTAGCATTGCCCTCTAGGTAGTACTTAAGTAGGTAGTCTTAGACATTGGTACCACACCCCGAGACTATCTGACACCCGGGTTTGAGCAATAGTACTCGGACACAGGGGGGTCAGGGGCCAGCGAGTGATGAAGGTGGGAGCGAAGTGCTGTAGATTGCCTCTTGATTCTTTCGCTCCATTGCAAACTACCCCAGCTCTCTACCAAGCATATCTGAGAACTCCTGTGCATCTCGCCCCTTGGTTTCCATCACCACGGCTCGAATCCCTCCCAAATAAGAACCAAAGCCTAGCATTACTGGCAGACCATGATGGTGCTAAACACCAGGTATAAACACCAAGGTTCGAAACCTTCATGCCCATCCTTTTTATACACCTAGACATCCAGAAGCAGCACCACCACTTGGGCGAGTATCCTATCCATCCCAGTATGACAGCCCTTACGGGAGTACATACCTAAGTAGGTACATAACCTTAGCTTAACATCACTCGAGTTGTCACTATAAACCCCCCCTCGCGTACCTCTATTACCGCATGATATTGCACCCGCAGTTCTCACGGCCGCTCCACCCCATCCCCCCAAGCTCGTAAACCCCCTAGGAAGCCTGAGTCCGCAGCCCAGGGAAAGCCACTATTTTGTGTAAGACATTTGATTACCTCTATCAATCGCTGTGTTAAACTCGCACCCATCTCATCACCTGTGGACGTCTAGGTGCTATGCCACATTTAATGCACCACCGTTCCCAAGTGAACCTAGCACGATAGCAACGCTCGCAACCGAAGAAGTGATATTGTAGCAGGCAAGAGTTTTGGGCGGCTTTCCACCGGCAAAACAAATACTCCACCCGCACATGTCCGCACACCGTCCGCATGTACCGGATAAGGTCCGGACCGTACGTTCCGTATGCGGCCATTTCCGCCAGTGGCCGAACAGAAGGAAACGGCGGCGGCGGCGGCGGCGGTGGTATTGTGGAGTGTCGTCGGGCGGTCTTTGGGAAGCGCTTACGCGGGCACCAATCCTACGGCACACCGCATTATAGAGCTGTATACTCACTAACTTCTCTTTCTATATCTTGAGTATGACTTATAACTCCATAGCCCTTAGCTCTGTATCTAAAGCCTACATGGAATCCTACCGCTCTACAGTGATGATGGCGAGTGATGGCGAGTGTATACAAAGGACCCACAATCTCATATCCCTAAATACTAAGCAAACCAGAATCGTATATTACGAATTCCCCTAGTTACAGCGTTACTCGTAATGCACACAAAGACCAGGCGCGAGAAATGCTACCCAAATAAAGCAATCCGATGCATCCGGCTCTACAGATACAAGTACAAAACCCATCAACGCTATGTCCCCCCCCCAAAAACCCCCACCACCATCCCGAGTCTCTAATCGCTAGTTTGTATCGTCTCTGCTCAAATTTGGCTCATGACCGCTTCTTGCTTTAACCTTTCAATAACATCCTCCGGATACCCTCCTCCGGATGCCGTCGTTGTCACCGCAGCACTATTGGTGCCACCAGGACCCATCACATCCAAATCCTCATCATCGCTAGCATTGCTCCCATCACTCGACGGAGCTCTGCTCGTTGCGCCGCTGCGACTACCGCCAAAGTCTCGTCCCGCCTGCATTACCTCGTGACTTGTCCCCATCGGCAGGACGCCATCAAATTCATGATTACACCCCTTCACACACCCGCCATACTTCTTCTCTCCCCACGGCGGCGTCTTGAAAGTCCTGAAGTCGTGTTGAATCTTCCCATTCAACCGCACAGGGGGACACTTGTATCTCAGCTCCTCCTGCTCCCTCTTGTACCCGCTCCACGTCCGTAGTTCGGTCTGCAGGTCATATTTCCCAGATTCTTGCTTCTTCATCATGATGAATTCGCAATGCTCGACATTGCGCAAATCTTCAAAGTATTCGACAGAGTAGTGATACCACTTCATTAGGAATATCCGCGTCATCAGCCCGTGCGTGACAAGCACTAACACACTCGGAAAGTCTTCCTCGGCAAACTGTCGCCACAAGCTCTCGTTAAACCCAGATACACGATCATATGCATCCGCGGCGCTTTCGCCGTGCGGGATGCGGTAGAAGAAATGTCCGTAGGCAGCACGCTCATGCCACATCCGTGTCATCTCGGTCTGGCATGGCTGGAAGTTACCAAAATCTTGCTCGCGGATCCGCGGCTCTTCGTAGACACGGATTGTAGAGGCGTTTGGATGGTGCTGTAGTGACGAAGAGAGAATCCCTTGTGTTGTCTCTCGCGTGCGTGTGTACGGGGAGGTGATGATCTGTAAGGTGTCGGTGGGGAGGAGGAGGGAGGCGAGTTTGTCACCTGCTGCTAGAGCTTGCGATTGGCCATGGGCTGTGAGGGGTACCCGGTGGTCCGGGACAGTCTGGTGGATTGTACGGTTTGCGTTGCCGACGGATTGTGCATGGCGCACGAGAATGATTAACTAGTGATATTAACGAAGGCCGGGAAGGAGGTAGTAGAGGTGCGACGGACTCTGGGTTTCCCCATGGTTGTGGTAGCGGCGATGGAAGTGTGAAGCGTGAAGTTGGGCTAGTTGCAATGTCTTCGTGATGGTGGCAAGTCGATGGGATGAGACCGATACAAGTATTGTATACTCCCGGCGCAGCTAGCAACTTCCCAGTAATATGCCGTACTCTAGTTTCAATACCTGGTCGACTGAATTGGAATACTGTGCGCCGCGGAAGAGTCAATAAATGTCGATCGACTGACGTGGTGCCTGTGGAAGGCTTTATATGGCTACGAGGATTAATTAACTCGTGCCGCTTCTGTGCAGATTATACGATTGGGTTGATTGCCGGAGCACCGTCAGAGGGACCCGAGTTCTGGGTGAGACCGTAGTGTGTGCAGAAGTTGATATTGTCTGTTTGATGTTCAGGGCCAGAGCTGAACAAAGAAATTTGTCCGTGTGCGCGTGGTTGTTGGGTCCGCAGCATGCGGGGAAAAAAAAGGTACCGGGCTATGCCGTGAGACCACGTCCGGCGCTTAAACTGTTGTAGTTCTAGACTGCAGAGTAGAGTACAAAAAGAAGAAACAACGGAAAAGTTGGTCTTTGACGTCAGCCGACAGCCAGTTACATCTTCTGCTCTCCTAATCACAATCATCGATTGCGGCTGACCGCCATGTGCTTCTGATGTCCCTGCAGCTTTCAGCCTGGCGTTGGCTCACCAGACTCTCGAACAAACTCAATCTACGCAGAAAACTACCAACACCAACACCAACATTCTTACCAAACCACCGCCATCCAATCATGGCTTCACCGCCATCACAAGCACAAGCACAGCCAGAAGCAAAACCAGAAGACTACGCAATCTGGGACCCACCAAGTCTCATCTCACGAATCCGAGCCCTCGAATCCTCACTCGCCGAAGCACGCTCGCAGTCCGTCACCCCATCCCTCATCAGCCGCTCACACTGACTCACCAAGGCTCCCCGTCCCTAAGCCATCCCAGCGACCCCGAAAACCCCCACGCGCATTCGACAGCACCCGCTACAGCACTCGTCTGATCGCGCTCAAATTCGCATATATCGGTAGCCACTATGGCGGGTACGAGTACCACGGCAATGACACGGCTCTCCCGACTGTTGAAGAAGTTCTCTTTTCTGCCTTGCTGAAGGCACGGCTCGTCAATGCACTTCCAGAAGCTGCAGATCCGGCAAGCCCCGAGGCTTGGCCCGGAGATGAGTCTGTCGAATATTCAAAATGCGGGCGCACTGACCGCGGTGTAAGTGCTTTCGGGCAGGTGGTGGGGGTACGGGTTCGGAGCAGCAGGCCGATTACCAAGGATTCGGACAAGGAGGGAAATGAGTGGGATGACATCCTAGACGAGCTGCCGTACACTCAGATACTGAACCGCCTCCTCCCACCGACCATTCGCGTCCTCGCCTGGGCGCCGAACCCTCCTGTGGGTTTCTCAGCCCGCTTCAACTGCCGCGCACGGCACTACCGATACTTCTTCACGAATCCCATGCTCTCACCAACCTCGGCGGGTGCTACACTCGATCTCGAGGCGATGTCCAAAGCCGCCGCATACTTTGTGGGCACGCGTGACTTCCGCAACTTCTGCAAACTCGACGCGTCGAAGCAGATTGAGAATTTCAGCCGACACATACTCCACGCGTCGATTGAGCGTGTCCCTGAGGCTACTTCGCCACTAGCAAATACGTACTTCTTTGACCTTCGTGGCTCGGCGTTTTTATGGCACCAGGTCCGGCACATGATGGCGGTTCTATTCCTGGTTGGGCAGCGGCTGGAGCAGCCTGAGGTCGTCAGGGATATGCTGGATCTTAATATCTTCCCGACAAAGCCTGCCTACGAAATGGCTGAGGACCGTCCGCTGGTGCTGTGGGACTGCCTCTTCCCTGATGACGACCTGCGCTGGATTATTGCAGACGAGACTGATATCCGTGGGGCACTCGCAGATAGCACGTGGATGCGGTGGCATGAGAAAAAGATAGATGAGGTGCTGGCGGGAGGGTTGGTTGGCCTTGTGCAAGGCCTACGAAAGGGGCATGGAGAGAAGGAGGAGGGAGAAGAGGTGAAAGTTCATGGAAACCCCCACAACCTGAAAAAGAAAAAACGCCAGAACGTGGGCCATGTGCTTATCCTTGGAAATGGCGAGCCCGTGCAGAGAGGGAAGTACATAAAGATGGTGGAGCGGAAACGGATGCGTCCAGTGGCTGAGGTCAACGCGAGCTACCTCGAGAGAAAGGGGGATTGGCGGGAGAAGAGGGAAAAGAAAAGGAAAATGATCTCTGAGGAAGCGGAGTAAGTTTTACATATAGAGGATTTAGATACAGCGTTTCAATGGGTTGGGACTGTGGATTCGCATTGGCTTATAGAGCATGATATCATTGCTTAATCGAGAGTTCCAATGCCCACCTAACGTTACCCTTACCTATGTCCAATTTCTCTGTATTCTTTCAATATGTTAATATTTGATTCAGTCTATCGCCCCTCGTTCAAAAACTTCGGACCTACGCCCATAGAACTAGCCACGAACACGCGCTCCCAGTTGACCGAACCATTTCCTCCTCCATTTTGGTTGTCTCGATCTAGACCGATAAAGTAGGTAGAGAACTACTCCAACGACCAATGTAGGACGGCAGCGGCAGCAGCGATAGAAATGGCGCATCCCGTCGCCCATAGACGCTATACATGTGCTACACCGCTGCGGTTTGCATACAAGGGTAGTCTGTATAACAATTCAGGGATAAGGGTAGTTTATATAATACTAGTTTCCAGATGGGTGCCTTGTGTAGAACTTGAGGAAAATATGGTGTCATGGTGAACCTGTGATTTCTCTTCTGGGTCAACTCTGTCATACCCCCCATGTGATAGGGAGGAAGTACAGTAAGTGGAGATGTTTGAAAGCCGACACCAGGTCCCAGTATACAGCCTAAACCAAAGTTTGGTTCAATCAAGTCGAAGACAATAACGACTCATGAGGAATGTTACTGAGGATTAATCCCATGGAATTTTGACCCTGTAAGTCGTCTGATGTCAACTAATAAATGCCGTACGTTTGTCCGTAATCATTTCCCGGTCTTCCAAATTGAGGGTTACAAATACCCTCAAAGTTCTACAACACGTTATCATAATACAAATTGTCAGTATAAGCTTGCTGCATTTAATCTACGGCAGTGTAGCCGGATCCAAGGGTGCTCGAGATCCATGTAACAGCATGCTGGTGGCGAGGGAGGTGCATGATGTGGAGGCTGAGTAGGTAGCTGCAGAGGAGGGGTGTGAACCGAGGATCTGCAAACGTGGGCTGATTAGCGTGGTAGCGAAATGGTGCGTTTGCTGACCGGGGTAAGCAGATGTTGTGCCAATGAAGTTGCGCACTCGTCCATACCAGGCGTTTGGAAGTTGAAGTGTGGCTGTGGTGCGGTGCTTGGGCGCATAGATCTACTCATTGTTCGGAATCTGATATCGAGTGCATGGAACATTCCAGCACACCGACGAAAGTAAAAAAGAAAAGAAAAGCGATGAAAATGCCATGTGTATGGGCTGTTTGGGTATTCTGTGCATTGTTATGTTTGAGATGAAGTTGTTCATGATTCTGCAACTACTGTAGACACCTGCAATATCAACACATTATTGAAACATCCCCCCAACTAAATCCCCCCAATAACCCCCACGCCTCCTTTCCTTCTTTCTCTTGACAACCTCCCTTTCTGCATCCTCGATGCGATACTTGAATTCCTTCCCCCATTGTGAAAAAACTTTGGCCCTCGCCCTCCAGAACTCCACCTCCTCGAGATCTCCCTCTTCGAAAATACATAACGCATGGTACCTCCCCAGTGCTTCTTTCTCCCGCCCAACAATCGCCGAATATTCCATCCGCAGCAATGCCAAATTTTTCTCCGGGGTTCCACCAGTTGGGATAGTTAGAGAGCTTACTGTGACTCTTGCGAGCGCCGGTAACGACTGAACGCGAAGCTCTCTCACCGGCGTGCCCGGGAAGTTATAAGGCGTTCCTGGAGTGTGCGGTGGCGATAGGAGGGTGGAAGTTGGTCGCAATGATGTTTGTATGGTCAGATGAGGCAACCTTCTGATAGGTGCCAGACGGGTTCCTGAGATGACACGGGTACTTCCATGCGGAGGTGGGGGAGGTGGGCACAAAGGTGGAGAATATTTGTTGTCTTGATGTTCGGGGCCTTCTGGTGCACTGGGTGGCACAGTTGAGACGCTGCTGGCATATTTTGCTGCAGTTGTTGAACAAGGCGGTGGAGAAGGGGTGTCTGGAGGGGAAGAAGAAGGAGTGCTGAACAAGTCGAGTCTGATGAGTGGCACTGGTGAGACGCTGTTACTGTCCAATGGTGGCAGAATCGAAGACGACGATGGGCATCGTATCGGAAGCGAGGCGTCCAGTGAAGCCCCAGTGGCGGTGCTGCAGCTGTCTCTAGTGTCGTCCGAGCTGGGGGAGCTTACGCTGTTGGTAGATAGCGCCGACATACCAGTCCACGCTTCGGGCACCAACATGAAGCGGCTCAAATGTGTAGGAAGGATGTTTTTGAGGAGAGTTTGATCTGGGAGGATTAGGATGGGAGCTGGGTGGCTAAAAGTTCACATAGTGCCAGACGAGGAACGGAACTCACGGGAAATATGGGGGATATTTGGCACGGCACTGGGTAATAGTTAACAAACTGTGGAGGATGTCGACATGGCGTTGGGCAAAAGTTAACAAACGGGTAGGTCCCGCTGATAGAATGGTACACAGTTGCTAGAAGAATTTTGGATGAATCAAGCCAAAAATATCGCTAAAAGTGGATTCGTCAACCTAGAACTTTGAATGACTTGTATTTTGATATTCATGGCTCGTCACTCATCTCCAGGGTTAGGCTTTAGACTAAGTACAAGAAACTAGCAAAGCCCTCCAACATCAGACTACTGGAAGGCATTGCAGAGCGCTTCGATGTTTTTCTTTAGCCGTTCCCTATCCTCTTTAGCAAGTGGGTTTCGCACCTCGACTCTCTCGTACTCCGGTTCCTCCTCATGTAATATATCCGGCGCATCCAGCATAGCCACGTCATCGTTACATTTCGGAGCAGCAACACGTGAAGGAGTGACAACTGCAGGGCCGCGAGCAGCATTGGAACGTTTCTTAGCTAAATGGGCATCAGCACACAGCTCTTACGGTATGAATTCGGAGGCAATAAACCCTTCGTTTTCTTGCCACCAGAGCGATTCGTCGCTCCCGCCTTATTAGCCTCTTCCTCCGCTGTTTACATTAGTTGTTTTGCCTTTCTCGAGTAGATTAGAGGGATAAACATACACTTAATAATTGCCAAATCCTCCATCAATGTCTTGAGGCCATCGTCACGAGTCTTGATAAGATGCGTCATGAGTTCAAAATTTAGCCCAACCCTTTTGGCATCCTCACATTTCTAGCCTTAGAGTTAGTTACTAGCTTTCTCCTACTTCTATTCTCTGGATATATACCGGATAATGTTTTGTGAGTTTCCATAGACTCGTGATGGATGCACCGCAAACGCAGTTCGACTGGCTTGGTAATCCCTTGTAATGCATTCGCTCAACATGAAGCACGAGGGAGTCCTTGCGGTCTTTCCCATCGTACGAACAGCCGGACCACTGGCATACAAGGTTTTGTGATGGACCCCCTCTCTTACGCTGCGGGATATGGATTTCCTGCATGTGCAACTTCAGGAATTCTTAGAAAAGATTGGAGGATGGAGGCAAGACATTTACTTGGTGTTGCTGAAAGGTCATAAACTCCCCACCACAATCGACCCAGAGACACCTGACTTTCGGGGGGATGGAAGACATCTTTGGCGATGCACGGGTGAAGATTGATTGATGAATTTAGGAAGCAGTGCAATGGAATCGATGAAGTGACAAAGATGTGAACTTGTGAGGAAAGAAATGTGAGGCCGGTCGGTCTTGGGGCACAAATAGTGAGAACTCGTCCTCGTTTGCTTAATCTATATATGGGCGCCGAGTCGTCCGATTTGGTCAGAATTCCTAGGCCGAGTGAGATATCATAGAGAAGTCTCTTGTTTCCTGTTTCGGGAATATGGATAAGTGCTCACCATCCAATTTTACTGTGAATGAGAGCCAGCTTCAATAGCCCCTCAGGTGCAATTGAAACTCAACCAACCCTCCAGTCAATTATTCACCTTTCGAAGTCCCTGGATTTCCCTGTCTCCACCACCAATCTTTGAAAATCGCTCCAATTCATTTTCAGGTCATTATATCGTATATCAGTCAGAGGCAATAAACGGCGAGATTTCTACCATACAACAACCGCCAAATCAATTGAAAGGCGACCAAACACAGAAGACGATATCAAGCCAACTTGACCACTGAACTTGAGCTCATCGTGAAGGTAGAATCCATCTCAGCTTTCCGACGCACAAACACGCTAATCTCCATAGTACAAGATGCCCGAAAAGTCGCCATCCCCATCTCTCTTCCACAAGCTCCTCTGTCTCCAACCCCAAGAGCTATCTCCAGAGGAATTTTATGCCACCCTCTACCAGTTTACTCAGCTGTGCTGGGTCGAGGAATATCCCGAGAGACCCTGGAATGGAGTTCCAATCCCCCTCGAGTATGATCCCACCAGCCCGAGCCTCCATCATCAAGTAGACCTCTATAAACTTTACCTCCATGTCATGGCCATCGGCGGTTCACAGCGCACCACCGCGACCGATAGTTGGCGCCAAATTGGGTATATTTCCGGGTTGAACGTTTACGACAACCGTCCAGAAGCTCTCGCCACCGTCTGCCAGGCCGTATATTTCCGGTACCTCCGTTGCTACGAAGTATACTCCGATATCGTCCGGACAATGTACTGGGAGCACCTTATAAAACCGAGCAATTACAAGTACTCTGGAACGCGCCGTGGGTTTTTGCACAACGATGCCCAGTGGAGGAACCGGTTGAACCAACTTCCTGATATTGGTATCCGCAGTCGGCTATTAGTGGACCTTCCTACTCACCCCACGCGGCGATACGCCAACGAACTTTTGGAGCTGCGAGAGTCTATCAAGCGGGATACCGAGAGGGAGTCGGGGAGATTGGTGTTCCGGGGTGTTGACTTGCACCTGGTTCCGGACCCGGACCCTTTGCCTGTTGTTCACCTTCATCCGTTGTTCAAGAACCTTGTCAGGCCCATGGATTCAGTTTCCAATACGGATGATGACAATGATACACTTGGTGTAAATCCATACAGCCCTTATGACGGCAAAATTAGGTCTTATAGCCCGCCTCTCGACCCCAGGGTAGAACAAGAGCGCCAGAGGTTGATGGCCCGGAACCGTCGGGGACTCAGAGATGAGCGCAAGAGGACACCACCGCCGCGTACAGTGTTCCAAGTCGACGATTTGACCTGGGACTCTGATAACGATTCCGATTCCAATGCAGCCGGTAAACAGAAAGAGCAAGAAGAAGAGGGATACCCAGCCTTAGCTTCACGACTTGAAGACTATGTCAAAAGGGCTATTTCAGTTGACCACGACGAGCTCGAGGCCAAATATGGCATTACTAAGTTCGAAGAGCACCCAGAGAGTAAAGGTTCCTTTTTGGAGTATGATTTTGGGGACTATCTTTATTATGCTGGGATGGAAGGGTTGATGCCTATCTGGAGAGAATGGATCAAGTCAGATCCAGGTTTTCACGCTGCTAGTCGCGAGGTCGACACCGACGGGTGAGTTAGCTAATGACTTCGTTATCTTACATCCATTTCTAATACCCTAATTGAATGAATTGAATTTATCGCTTACCACCGAGACTTAGTGGTTATTACTATGACCAAGTGAACTCTCTTTCGACACAACATGAATGGGCCGATGAGCTTCAAGATATCAGTAAATTTGAAGGTCGTAGCGTAGCCTGGAACATTCGCAATAAAACGTTTCGTCCCGATCCTCTCGAACTAGAGGGGTTTAAACTAGAAGATACCTGGGAAGACCAAAATCGAGATACCCGCAGTCCCGAAGGAACGCAGAGTTACCAGAAGGGTTCCGAGACTCCCGAGACGTCCAGAGAAACATCCCCAGAAGGTGTCATAAAAATCCGGGACTCCATCTTTATAAGGTTCGAGTTGGGAGCCTCTTCCAAGGCCAACACGGCAAAGCAAGCGTGGCAGCGCCAGAGTTTTATAAATCAGTCAACATGGGCAGATATGATTGATTACGAGAATGATATGAATGACATGGCAGATGATACGGAGGATGATACGGGGGATTATGATAGAGAGCAGGGTCCATGGTCACCGTAAGTTCGCAGCTGTCATTCAGCTATATCGCTGTTGCTAATAGCTATGTTTGTATAGATTCATGATTTCGAGAGATGAATGGGACCAAAAGGCTCTGAAAGAGTGGCAAATTTTCATGAGATCTAAGACTCAGGATGGAACTGCCGAAAACCCATTTGTCATTGACGACGATTGTATGAACGAGCGGGAAAACTCGCAGGATGTCTCTCCGGGGAATGTTGTTGTCATAAAGCGAGAAGCTGATAGTATGAATGGCCGGGATGTCTCACCGGGAACTGTTGGCGGCCCATCAAAGAGAAAACGAGAAGCCGATAGTGTGGACGAACAGAATGTCTCACGGGATATCTCACTGGGAACTGGTGTTGGCAAATCAAAGAGAAAGCGAGCAGTTTGGCCAAAGAGAAAGCGAGAAGCCGATAATATGGACGAGCGGGATGTCTCACCGGGAACTGCTGGTAGCCTATCAAAGAGAAAGCGAGCAGTTGGTCCAAAGCCCTAGGGTAGATTTCGTCGTAATTATATTACAAGCAGCGTGGTATTTAAACTTCGTTTTCGTGAAGTCTGTAGTTTAGATGTCGTGAAGTTTGTAGTAAAATTGATCCCACAGCTAGCATATTGCTGTGAAATACGATATTGTGGGATTGCAAACACAAGCGTTTATATTTAAGTTCTCGTGAGAGTGCTTATGAGCGGCATAATAAACGTCACTTCTTGGTAAAAGAACATCCGTATTCCTCATGACCTACAGACAGTCGAATTCCACAAAATAAACAAGACCCATTAATTCCTACACTAGTGTCGTTCGTCCATCCCTCTCAGCACCCTATTACTTCCTCGCAGCAGCCTTAATCTCTTGTGTCTTTTTGACACTTTCCCTCTCCATTAACCTCGCATACCACTTGCTCACCGCCTCGAACTCCGGCTCGTCTTTCCAGCCAGACAATTCAAGAGCTGGCGTCTCTATCACCCAAAGCCACGTCAGGAATGCCAAGTCGGTGTAGCTAACCTTGTCCTCGACAAGATACTGCTTCCCTTGGAGGATGGTATTCAACACTCCTAGAACACGGCGGACCTCATTCTTGTACCGGTCAATCGCGGAGGGGACCTTTTCAGGATGGAAAAGGACGAACCATACAGCCTGGCCTACTCATCGTCAGTCACCCAGTCTTACATGTCGAGAGAAGGCGAAAAGCTAGCTACATACCGAAATAGGGGCCCTGTCCACTCATCTGAAACATCAAGTACTGCTTGGCAAGTGCATTGCTCTCAAAACTCTCGAAGGACAACTTCTTTTCGGTATCGTACTTCTCAATCAGATACAAGATAATCGCGCCAGACTCCCAGATTGTAAAGTCGTTGTTGGAGTGGTCGACAAGCGTTGGCATTCTTCCATTGGGATTAAGGAGGACGTAGGGAGGCTTGCGGTTGGCTCCATCGGTCGTGTCGACGGGGACGGTTTTGTAGGTGAGACCGAGCTCCTCAAGGATGATGACGACTTTCCATGGATTCGGGCCGTTGTGGACGTAGAGGGTGAATTGAGGAGTTGCCATTGTTGATACTAGTGTTTGTGATGGAAGTGTATTCTTTGTGGTAGCTGTTGATGGAAGATGTTTTGTGTTGGTTAGTGAGAAGGAGCAAAAGTTTGGACGAGCAGGAGTTTTTATAGATACTCATATTCATCTTCCCTCCCTTCTGGGCTCGGGAATTGCGTTTGCAATCCCATTCTCAAGAGTATTTGGTTCGATCGATCTAACTGTGTGTGGCCCTGATAGTTGGTACTGACAAATCTTCACCTGCCCCGCAGGTTAGAAATCAAGCTTGTGGTAAACAGTAGAAAAAAGTGCTTACACGGGTTAGCTTGTGCAGCTGCCAATAAAGTACCGGAGTACATCGGAGTTTAGGCGACGCAATTTATAAGCTTGGATCGACAACTAACGTGGGGAAATAATATCAGCGCCGGACCTCCGTGAATCCTACAGATCTTTGATTTGATTTGAGATCCATTCATCTTCACTCAGTGTTCCGCGTCTTTCCGTACGCCAACATTCTGAGCAACTACAGTCCTTTGAGAGGTAACACATAGACCTGCTTCTGGGTATCAAGCCGCACTGCATACGCAGTGTGCAGATCCATCCACTCAATAGCACCAATTAGGCATTAAAAGTCGGCCTCCCAGCGGGCATAACAGTTATGTGGGAGTGTCTTCGGCTTCGTCTTCGGTGTTACGAAGGCAAACAGATCATCGCCGCTCCGATGCATCGAAGTGTGAAACTTCTGCGCCTAAATTCAGCTTGCTATGCGATCTATTGGTTCTCCAACCTTTCGGACGAGATAAGGCAACGCAACGGCACTTGACAGCCAAGATGTCTCAAGACTACGCGTTTTGTTTTGAATATTGGCAAATCTCATGACTGACAGGGCGAGATATATTGAGACCAATTTGTCATATCTCAAGATAAGTCCCGAGACTCTGTCCGGGTGTGATAATCAGTGAAGCGCACTGTGTCTGGATGGGATAGAAGGCCCGATGAATGTGGGGGATTTGTTTTCCATCACCAATCACGACCTACCTCCTTTTCTTCCATCTCCTCATTAAGACGATCACCAGCCCGAGAACATGAAGATGACACTAACTTTTCGTACGAACACGAACTCTACCTTAGGCACAATGGATTACGGTTTATCCTGAGATTCCCCGGACCACTTTTCGAAAATCTCTGGACATACAGTACAGGCTTGCTCACTGATGAGATATCCCTAGACGATGCCCAGTCTGGTCCTGTCCTGTCGTACCCATCGCTAGCAACATCGTTCTACAAAGTCCAACCATACTCAACCGCTCCCAAAAACAATGGAGTACGAGGAACCACGAGCATCTATCTCGAATTTACCGTCCTTCCGCTACCAGCAGAGAGCTCCTCGCTGTGAGGATTCAAGGCACCTCGAGGCGCTCAATTATCGTTCGCAATAGGCTAGGTCGGCCAGATATAGACAATCATATACGATACCGGCGGCTAGCCTTGGATGGGTCAATCCAGGTCGATTCGGAAGAAGCCGGACTACAAATATAGCGCTACACCCAGAACTATAGCCATCCAACTGCGTATTTTTCGCATATGAACGCAAGATCTCTTTCCCCCACCTTTGAGTTCCAAAACTAATTATCCAAGCAAGGGCAACCGATGATCAACCTCCGACATTAGTGAAAACCAAAAACGCGAATGATACGAGTGATATAGTATGACTGTTCCTATTCTCCTGAAGGACGATGAAGTTTTTCATCTACCTACTCAAAATGTAGATAGCACATTTGCCATTTCCACCTCTTCAAGCACCGAAGTTCTACATCACCCATGGCCCACCGTCCACTATCACGAACCCATCATGGAGACTGTCCACCAGTGACCAGTCGACCGCGGCCCGCTTCGCCCCCAGAACGAACACAGAATGGCGGGTTCAAACTTTCTTGTTTTCCGTTGTTTTCTTGCCGGAGTCACAATGCATCGATCTTCCTGCTACTGGCTAACAGAGGGGGATACATGATCCTTTGTGTTGAATGGCGGACGTCGACTCCCAATGATTTGAGTTTGTCTGTAATCATTCTGTATTTACCCACTTATGAGTATGGCATGGCATACATCTTCCTTATATCCTCGCTATCCTAAATCCAACAAAGGAGAGTTCAAGTCATGGCTTCCCTACCCCCCCCTACCTCCCCTATCCCTCAATGATTCGAGTGAGACATTGTGATCTTCCTCTGTTCCCGAGTGATAACCTGCGCATTGACCACCTTGCGATACCAACTTCAAAGGTCTCCCTTCATTCTATTCAAAGCCAGCACAATACCATAGGAAACAAAAATAGAAGTTTTGGGAAACTGTTGAATTATAACGGCCCTCTCTGATGGACCCAATTTTCCCCGGCAGACAGGGCCTTCAACGATCCAACACATGGTTAGGACCCATCTCCCAAAAAACCCTTCCTCCCTATTCTTCTAGCAGTATTGAATCCCATCCACGATTATATCAACAAACCAAAGCCTCTACCCGACAATCATACTTTGTAATCAATACCCAACTTATCATCAATCGTCCAGAAGCAGAGAGAGCCAAATATACCCCCGCCCCGAGCATAATAAAAACGTCAGCTGTATGTACCTCGAAGAAATAGTGCGCTCAAACCAGATATAACAGTTACAAAAAAAACCAAAGAGATATTTCCTGGTGAAAGAAAGAAAAAAACAATCAGAGTAAAGCCCAAATATGCAAAAGCAAACCCCTTGTTTATCGTGCCATATGTGAAAACCCTCAAAAGCAATAGTAAGCAGGAGACTCTCATTTCCATGAATAAAGGAGTAAGAAAATAAAGTCAAAATGCAACCCAAAGCAAAACTCCCCCACATGTCTTGTGCATCTCAGAGGCCGCTATCGTCGCTCAATACTCCAGCCCTCGCCGGAGAATAAAAATCCCCACTTCGACTTCTCTCTTTTTCCCACTCTCTAACCGTTTCGTCCCACCTGCAATTCTCCCAATGCCAGTGGCACTCCCTACCGCACCGCTTCCACCTCCGCTCCCACTCATACTACTAGCGAGCACCGCTTCTCCCATACCTCTGCTACTCGGCCTAACATTAGGGGCGCGAACGCCATCTAATACCTCCCTCGCAAGATCTCCCGGCACACCATAACCTGTCCAAAACCCGCTCTTATTCTCTGTCTCCTTGCCTTTACTAGTATTGCCTTTACCAGTAGTTTCTGACCCTGGCTGAGCCATATGCTTCTTCACAATTTCGCGTATCCGAGTTTGCTCTTGCTGGGTCCACCACTCCCTCCAACTGAGCTCATTCAATGATACCGTCGCCTTGCTACTGTACACCAGCTTTGTCGGCATCCGGGGAAGATCGCCCTCGCCTTTGGTCAGAGCATTACAAAGTGTTTCAACTCGTGCTTGTAGTACAGGGAACTCCGCTAAGTGCGGAGTCGCTGACATATTGCGAATACTCCACAACAGATCTTCCCGAAGTCGGTACAAGACCATGAGTTTTCGTAGCAGGGGATCCAAAACCGGCCCAAGGTAATCACGATCAAAACTCATAGCACCAGTTTTTGTTGGATATATAAAGAGGGCGCTCCCACCTTGGGGTGACAGTTCAAAGAGCCGATCGATTAATATTGAGGATCTAGTAGAGAACATGGCAGTATCCTCCATAGGCGATGTCGGGGGAATATATCGCTCAAGTAATGTTAAATGTAAGCTATTTGGAGGAAGTATTGGGCTAGAAAATGGAAAAGAGGGTGGATGAGCGTTCATTGGAGTGCCTGCAATAGGAGTTGATGCGAGGCTGTTTGGAGCCACGACAATGCTGTTGAAGACCGTTGGCGAAAAGTAGCCGCACTCGCCACTTTCGTTCGATAAACGGCCAGGAGAGGAGACGGTACTAGATACTGGCGGTGTGGATGGAAGTCGCGTAAGCGGTATCTGGGGGTCGATGGCATGAGAAACGTGAATATAGACTCGTCTCGTTCCCTCATTCAGACAGCGCCGCTGAATTGCTGCAGTCATATGGTGCAGTGCAGTCGTAGTGCCTAAGTCCGCCCCTCTGAATGGCAGTGAGATACTGTCATCCTTTGAAGTGCATCGTGCCAGGACTGTGGGCGACAGTTGTTGTCCGGCAGCAGCAGCAACTACAGGGGCTGAGGACGCTGATACAGGTAATCGATCAGGCCTTGCTGGGTTGGTGCTACTTGATGAGACTTCTGGCCCTGGAGCATCCGGCAGTGGGCATGGTAGAGTATAAGATAGTACTCGAACAGCTTCGGTGGCCATGCAGACAGGGAAAGCAGAACCAACTTGAAAATCGTTAATAAGTTCCATGTATTAGGAAATTGGTAACAAACCTAGAGTTTCTATCGCGCTACCAATCCATTCACCTTCTGTTGATGCATTCAGCTCGTCATTAGTGGACCGTTGTTCGGGTTTCGGTAACGAGTCTAATGCGCTAGGAGCTTCCGGCAATAATCCATCTTTGAGTGGTTTATCGGCGTGCCCTTCGCTCTCGCGCGGATTCTGTTCCACCACGACTGGTGGTGCAGAATTTTGTGACACTGGGGATTTGACACTGCTAACTATCCGTTCGGTAGGTTCTCGGTCGGCTTGTATTCGATGCATAGCATCATGTTGTTGCCAATCCAATATCCCGTTATCGTCGGGTGGGGTGAGCAATGCCAGGCCACCCCTACCCATGTGTGGTGCAGCTGCCAACAAGACATGTTGAGCGGCGGCTGCGGCACCACCAACTGTACCTCCCCTTCTTCCATCGTTCCGATTTGAATGTAAATGTCCTCCGGCCTTACACCCTTCACACATGACAGGTGAATCATTCAAGCCAATGTAAGGAGTTGTTGGATACGCCAACCCTAGTAATGGTTGCCCCGCAAATCCTTGATGACGATGGCCACACATATTTGCATCTATAGGGTGATGGACAGGCTCTATTCGAGACCCCAGGGAGCCATCCATTCGCGGTGGTGGCAACTCTAATCGTAAGTTCGATTTCGGCGAAGTTCTGTCTCTAAATCCGTTTGGCAAATCATGGGCTAGCTGTGCTGGAGGGGTGACTGCTCGTCTCGCGATGTTTCCTGTCAGTTCAGCTGCAGGACTCATCCTTCCCGACGTTGATCCATCATCCCATGGAAATCCCGTCATTGAAAGTCTTCTGGAGTGAGTTGAACCCGTGGGTGTCGTGATTTCTTCCTTCGCCTTTGCCGGTTTTGGACCAGAGGATCCCCAAAATATTTCAGTAGTAGGAGTAGTAGCACCAAATGCTACAGTAGAGGTCACAATTGGTGGCGATGACTTTCCTGCTGCAAGGAGAGGAAGGTGCGGGCAGGACAGTGAGGGAGAAAGCGGCGACGAGGAGTATCGTGCCCTCTTGCGACCGGAGAGCGATGACGGCGACGACGGCGACGGCGGCAATGTTTGTGGGTTCTGCTGTCGATGTTCGTCCTTGGAAGATAAGAAACTGGTAGAGAACATACGGTGGATGGTGCTAAGGAACAGTTTACTTGGGAGTGCACCCAAACAGCAGAAGATCCCTGAAAACTGTGAGCCATTTTTATTTATTTATCTGGAACTGTACACCTGAGGGGCTGTGTCACCTGTTACCGATGTATCAATCGGTCTTTGTATACGGTGATCTAACCGTACAAAGCCTATTATAATGATCGGTTAGCTTCACTTATCTCTGTCTCACTGCACATTGGCAAAAAGAATAAGCAAGCAAAGACCAGACTTCAGCCGAACGTATAAGTACCTCCCCATGCTTCACATGGATCCAATGCGTTTTGCTGAGAATCTTTTCTCGTTCCATTACCAGAAAAATTTCAAATCTGAAAATGGCATACCTTTACGACGTTCTGCTGGACAAGAGCTCCTGATCAAGTCTCCGAGACTCCGTATTATTGTAAAGATTCCCTTATAATCGAATCTTGTTGAAACGACGCCTCGAGCTCAGCAAAACCTCATTAGACCCTCGAGCCTCGCCGAGAAATGCCAACAGGAAGGGAATCTCGAGTGAAATATCTAGCAAAGATGTTGCTTAAAAGGGAATGGGCGGGCGATGGATGCGAGGTTGACCGGTCTTCCGACTTCTCTATTTCTTTCCACACAGACCCTGTCGGTTCTCGTAGCACGGAAAGAATACCCACCACAAGGAAGAAAAGAACGGGAGGACTGAGGGTGCCAGATCTAGGAAAATCTGTGAGCTGGTATCTAAAGGAAAAAAACATTCCCTGGCCGCCACAGTCGGTGTCAGCGAAGGAGAATCAAGCAAGAAGTCTCACCTAGAATAAATAAACCAAGAAATGCAAAGCGACGGCGAGCAAATTACTGGCGACCGCTTTGACAAGGATGTGAAGGGTGGATGGCCGTCCGACAGGACGAAATGGTGCGGATGCGGTTCGCGTTACGGCGGGGGTGGAAGAGAGAAGAGCTCCACAATTTTTGGTGGCGGATACCAGAGGTTGTGGCTGTTGGGTTGCACAGATAATATCTAGTGTGGGAACGTTTTGTTAGAGCTGCAGAACAATTTGCTTTCGTCCGCTGATACAGTAGAGCCGGAGAGCTGGCTGGATCTTGGACGACCTCCGCCGGGATCGGTCTCACGATAAGCACCCTTGTCGTTGTCGGATTCACGGATATGTCGCTCCGCAACTGATCTGGAGGACACAGACGAGTCCGAGTTTCGCTCCGTTTGTAAACTCCCTATCGCTGCTACTGCTATTGCTTGCTTGCTGTTGGCAATGATTTGATTGTTTGCAGGAAGAGGGAGCGGTCGAATTGCAATGCTATGTACACGGGCTCGGATGCACTCTGCTAGACCAATCCAGGGCGTATTGGGCGATGATCTTGACGGTCGCGCTGAGTGGTGGGACAAAGGCAGCCTGCTGGGATCGGTACGGGAGTTGATGCACAGCAGCTTTGCGCATGGGAGGTGTGTATACAGTGCCAGTGTGTATCTACCTGAAGTAAGCAAGGAGTAGGAAGAACGCAGAATATGCAAGATGTACATACTTTAGGCAAAGCACGTACTTGGGTGCGTATGGCCAATTGCGCCTGGGAGGTGCAGCAAGTACCGGTCGGGTAGTGTGGAGTTTGCACTCTACGGTAAAAGAGGGGTGTGCAGTGTGTGATGAGGTGTTGATCATTGGAGGGAGGTGCAAGTGGATCGAGGAAGGAATGAGCGAGCAGAAGCACCGAACCGAGCCCAATAAACTGACACTAGCTAAACTGCCAGGTGCTACCTAGACAGTACAGCAGGCAGCGCAACAGCAGCGCAGCCTAAAAGTGCTAATTAATCCACTGGAGGCGAGCCGACGCCCTTGACATTTGACACCACAGCTCTCCACCACTCACGCATCCATCGACAGTCGCAGTGAGTCAGTCAAGAGTGTTCGCCGTCGCTAAAAGCCACCGGTTCTCACTTGCTACTAGGTACTTCACCCTCCTCGGCTCGCATGTTGCTCTGCATACATACGCACATACATCTAGTCAACCGGCCATCTGCTGCGCGATATTTCTTGCAGGACAGTTTTAGCGAGTCCGTCTTCCTACAGCTACCAGGGACTCTGTCCTTTCCATATGGACGAGATGAATCGGAAAAACAAGGATATCGTGAGATCTATGCGGAAACTGGCGCTGCCAATAAACCCCCAGTCTATGCATGTCTCACTTTCCGATTCATCTCTTCCGTATCCAAGTAGCCATACATTATCATGAGCGTCGCCGCCGTTACTCCCAGTGTACTCTACCTCAGGTGCAAGTCAGAATGGGGTGTGTATTTCACACTTCTTGCCTATCGCATCTCAGAAAGCAAGGTTTTCATCAGTCAACCGCTTGTACCTGGCAGCACAGCATGGATGCCTTGACCTTCCAACCAACCTTTCTATCGCAAATTCTGAAATACCATCCCAAAAATATCGATAAACTTGCGCCTCAAACAAGTAGAGGTGGGCTAAACCCATGTTGATTGGCTGGAGTATACAACGCACCACAACCACAACTCGAGTCATCTGTTCGTCTGCAGATGCATGGTTGCAGCACCTTTCTTCATACGATCTGCTGAAGTCTAGACTGCGATGCTGTTAGGCTGGCCTCACGCACTCTCCAGATGGAGCAGCTCTCTTGTCTTTCCTCATCTTCATTTTAATGTATTTCTCGGAGAACTGATGGCCTTTCATCCATCACCTACCAAATAGAATGATCTGGTAATGCTCCACAACACTGCAGGTCACGGCGCTGATAGTTATTGCTCTAGTGTCAACTGCAGCTGTCGCATGTGTCTGCAGCTTCAACGAAGGAGGGACATGTAAGGCCTACTTAAAGTAAGATCGTATAATTGAAAACGGGGATCTATAGCAGGCTTTCCGTGAAAACTCCACCTCATCTGCCGTGGTTGGGACTTTTCTTGTTATGATGGGTGTCCACACAAAAGCGCCCGATGAAATGGTAATGTTGCGGCCTTATCGGTTGCGGGGGACTCTTACTTGCACGGTCATGCTCGGAATAACGTCCTATTGGAATAGGACTTTGGTTTCCTACTCCTATTTTCTTTCCCCCAGATTCACTCGGCTGCTGATTCTGTCCACGTTGATCGTCACCCGGTTAATTCACGATATCTACCAGTTGCATAAATTTATGTATGGTATCTTCCCTCATTATTGCACGCCTCCCTTTCTGACATTCCTTCAGCTGGAAACTGCAGAGTTTCTGATTTCGCGCCAGTTGTGTAGCGACGCCACTGTTTACTTATAATCGCACAGCTGTCTCTGATCGTATAAAAAGGGAATACCAGCTTGATTTATTCAGCTATGCTGAAGTGGTTTCGACTATATCGATGTGGTGTTTATCGGGGCAAATGAGGGCTTTGAAGGACTGCCGGAGTTGGAATGAGACAATTAAACCCGATGAGCGCAATCCAGCCTATCTTGCAGCCAGGCTAACGTGCTACCACCTTATTAACACCATAAATAATGTGCTAGTACAACCCATTTGAATTGGCATAAGTCGATGTGCAATCCTCATTTTAATATCTCCAATTCATCCACTCCTACTTTATGAAGAACAGAAGCAGGTACTTCGATCACACAAAATTCTCCCCATTGCTTTATAACATAATGTAAAATCTCCTCCGCCGGCACTATACAAGGAGTCGAGGTGTCTACAGCTATGGACCAACATGTTCGAGCTAGAGAACATACTTTGCCCCTTCGTAGTCGGAACGGACACGTTCCGCAGCGAACTTACTAGACCTTTCCGTCCACGAAACTAGGGTGTTTTTGGCAGCCAGGCAGATGTCGTCTTTAGAAAGCCACGGAGACGAGGGCGTGAAGTTCATCCTCGACTAGGATAACGAGTACTCAGGACCCAGTCATCTTAGGGATCGCCCAGAAGTTGCACTGCTGCTCGGGGAGTCAACGGCCGGGAAAAGCCATGATCTGTCTGTAAAGTAGCTCGTCGATCGCGTGGATGGTTTACCGACCGGATCAATAGTTGGCTGGGTGGTCGATTGGACGGCGACCACAAGGGCAAACCGTATAAACCCGGCAAAGATAGCGTTGGGTTTGATAGGATTTGAATGGCTGTAGATGTTCAACTAGTATACATATCACAGACCCAAGGATTCATGCTGATTGTATCTACTACTTCCGGTCTCTCGATCTTTCTTGTTCAGTGTCTGTAACACGGCTGTTCTCTCACCAGCGTGCTACGCCCCACCGTATCCAAAGCAGTTTGACACGCTATCGTTAGTGATAAACTTTACTCTTGTCGCCCAATTTATACGGTATTTCGAGTTAGAAGCGAATAATTGTTGAGCAACTACGCTCCCCCATACTAGCACATTTGTTGATATCATTCAACCACTGGGCGTGCGACCAGACCACACGGATGAACATGTTCGTAAATGCGGTGGATATGGTTTGGTTTAAGTGCCGGACTGACTCTGAACGCCGCACCAGATATTGAGAGCGGAGATGTCACGTGAGTCTGCCAAGATTCTCTGTATGTAGCGATATCGTTATCTATCGCGGTATTTGAGAATTTTTTCCGGCCAAGATCTGATCCCCGCTCCCCCGCCCTTCACAATCCCACTGTACAAACATCAATCATGCCATGGATCGATCGCGGATCCTCTATTTTCAAATCACTTCTTCCATGCTCAGACCAAAGACTTTAACCGGATCTTCATTTCGAGTGGACTAAATGCTTTATCTTCCGTCTTGAAGTAGCTTCTTTCAACGCCGAACGCATGCATTGTGGAACGCAAAATGTAGCTATTCATGGCGGGGCCGAATAACATGATACCCGGCACCACCTACTTTGTAAAAACAATGGAGGCAACACTCACCATCCTTTCTCCCCACTCTCTCTCTTATTTTTTGGGTGCCAGTTAGAGATATCCTCACACATGGGGTCCAACTCTTGGAAGCAGAATCGGCGGCGAAGGATGTCAAACTCGGATACACCCGGCAAGGTATCAGCATTGGTCCAGGCCTTCCCAGCAGATCTACATGAAAAACGACAGGCAAAAAAAGGTAAGAGTTTCAAATACGACCGCAGCACAAAAGCGTCGGTAGCCGTTGGGTGAACTGTGAGCACCAGCAGGCGTTTATGCAGGGACAGCTCGAAATTCAAACTGAATTCGCTCAAGTTGGGTTTTTGCTTGCTATTTTCGGCCGGTTTTGACTACCCCGTTTTGCTTCTGTGGGATTCCTGCGCCGATTATCACTCGCGTCCACAAATGCTCGATCGATACCTCGAAGCAGTGCATATGGGCTGTACTAATAGGAAATAGGGATGCGCGCAACGGAATGTATGTTGTTTGCTTGCCCGATATCCCAGCGGGCGAACTACCTTCTTCGATAGTGACCATAGGTCTCTAATTATGGATGCATCGAGGTTCCCGCAACCTACAACTTTCATTAAGTCCTCTTTCGATGGAGCTTTCACACACCACTGCATCATGTGTGGGCACATAGTGCTCGTGTTCTTCTCTTGAGCGGCATTTAATGTTCGTTCTTTTCATTTTTTATCCAGAGGGACTGAGAAGCACGTGCATACTGCAGATGGGACGGCAATCGATCGAAGTTCCACCCAACCATCACCATCTTGAGCAAGGTGCATAACAAACAGATCGTGGACAGACGATTGCCCGTTCGAATACTCACAGATGGCATACTTTTCGCATCGACGACCTCCTCTAAGTAACTTTGAAATAATAGTGTATCTAGCACCAAGTCTGCACCTCCACCTGCAGCACAATGGTCATATGTACCGGCTGGGGGAAAACAGATAGCCAGTTTCCTTTCGGAGCTCCCGGCTGCGGTAATTATATACATGCCTCCATAGCCAAGGGTCAGGCTACATGCATCCGTTGGATATGTACACTCAAGATGGCCATCCCAGATGTGCAGATAAAGCCAAGCCGAGCAACACAAAATGAGAAGGGTATCCTCGGAGTCCTGAAGTCAATATATCCTTCAGACTGTGGTGTCAAAGAACCCCATCAATATGTGTCCCCCGTTTTCCCGCGTGTAAGCGATTATTAGCTGTATGCAAGACTGAATTTCCCATTATCGATTTAGAAAAAGCAGCCAAGTCCAAGCTTATAGCAAGTTGTGGAGCCCCAAACTGCCTTCCGCGCCACATGTACCACTTCATACTACATATACATGCCCAGCCGGACGGCCACAGTTTCACCAACATATGTCCTATTCTAATGCGAGATGTTGCCGCCGAAAGATCCAGCGACAAAGGACAGGTATATATCTACGTGCTATTGTCGTCGGGATCCTTGCTGCGGGAACGGGCCGCGTTGGAACTCGGCTCGGTGGTAGTGATTTCCCTCAAATGGCGCCGGGCTCTCGTTTCACAGATAGTTTCGATTATCGTGGACGATATATCGTTTTCTTCCCTCCAATAACCAAGTCACTGGCCCGTATTACAGCAATATGAATGAAACCCTACATCGTAACACATCCTGTACTACCTGGTGTACCGGTACTTAAGTACTGTCACGGATACACCCGCACAGTCCCTCCTTAGATGGTGTTTTAGGTACAGCAAACTCGCCTTTGTGGTAGCTTAGAATAGCAATTTTTTAACTTGCAAAGGCTTGTTTACAGGAGGCTAAAACGACAGAAGGCTGATATACACCCGGCCTGGTTCGGACGTCCGCATCCCAACTCATGTGCTGGACACGGATAATTCACTCACCATCGTCGTCTCAAACCTTCTACGGAAGGAAGTGGCCTATTCCCCACGGTCACATTGACAGCTCACACTAATGGCTGGATCAGAGCAACTTCACCAGAACGATTGCGAGGATCGCGAGATCTTATGCTGCAGGCATGTAGACGCAGTTCGATTTTGAAACGACAGTATAGTCTCGAACATTAAGACTAGGTGCCAACCAATCAATCGACCAATCTTGCTTTCGGGTTGTCAACTGGCATTCTGCCAGCATTTCTGCGGTTCTAACTTCTGTACAGAATTCGATAGTCACCGAAATGACACCCTCTGCGACACTATAGTCCGTTTATCCGTGGGGACTGTCCGTTTGATATGATTCCGGCCAACTTCACGGATACGTGGATTTGATTACTATGGGACTCTCCCGCACCGCAGAAACAGGCATTCCGGAAGCTCGGATGTGGGCTACTTGTTACTTGCTACTTGCTGCTTCTACTGATGATGAATCAACAGGATCTCAAGAATGGTGGGTGGTGGGTGGGTGGAAAACGATAATGGACGAGATGTGATATCTCACATTTCCAATTGCATGCCCAGAAACACAACCACCACCACCACCACAACCTCAGGCCCACCACACCTTTCTCTCCATGCAACTAGCTCAACTAGCCCAAAGGCACTTGGGTGTTCAAGCATGGAATTCACCAGAATACAAAGTTCGGCCTCTCAATATTATGTCCCAAGGTCCAACGTGTTACAAAGCCTCATAAGTAATTACTTCTCCAGTCATACTTTGGATTTACATAAACGTAAAGCTTTCCATGTGCATATATAATGTAACGGGGTGGAAAGTGGGTGGTTGGGGACGATCATGTTCCCTGCCTTAACTTCCTTTTCAGACGCACACTTCCTTTAACAGTGCTCTTATCCGGGATATTTTCTTTCTTCTTTCCCTCCTAGACCCGCTGCACTGGAAGCGAGTGCGCCATTGAGTGCACGTGTTGGCTATAGGATGGGAGATATATTCATAAAACTGGATGGCGTTGAATTGGTCGTATTTCCTGTGATTTGATGGAAAATATATTCGAGATTTTCCGCTTGCTGGGGAAATATGAACCCAGCTCTTTCCGTGGATATATATTTGATCACAGAGGATCACTCACTGTTACTCACTCACCCGCGATACCATCCTCGATAATACCCACCTTTTCTTGAACATCTATTGCGGCTGGTCGGGCCCAGGTCCTCCGTGCCAAGCAGAATTGGCGAAACAATTGAATTGTGCCGTGGACGGATACTTTGCACCCAGGATTTACACGAGATGGATGCTGCGGGTTAAAAATACCTGGTCACAGGTTATTGACTTGTGGCACACTGCTGGATGAGCCTGGATCATATTTTCGTCATTTTAGCTAATGATCAATCAGGAAATAATCTACGGGTGACAACCTGTGATCTCAGAGAGAGTAAATGAATGAGTGAGAGTGCATGATTTGTCATGGGTTTTTTGGACAATTTCCGCTGAAGGTAGGCGGTTGGGATTAGGCTTTAATTAAGACCGCCCATCTTATTATGTAGCTGCGGTGAGATAGGTTGGGCGGCAATGGCATTCTGGGTGGTACAAAAAGTGGCTGTGTTAACTTCGGGGTGTAGGTTCGAAAGTATGTTACCATAAATGTACTTTACGGTACAAATGTTTTTGGTGATTTGTATTCCATTTGTTCACGTATGGCAATGAGTGTCTCTGGAGGTCTTGCGGAAGTAATTCGATGTTCCTGCAGAAAGCCGATGCCTAACCCCACGTGCATGGTCTAGAGTCTGGAAGATGTTGAAACTTGTGGATTCACAGATGCGAATTGCACTCAGCCGCACTCTGGGCTTGCAAATAGTTGGTACGTCGATATTCTGATCCTTGGTTTCCTATAGGATTTAGTTTATGACTATGCTGGAAATGTGACTAGGTGCATCTGTCAGTCTCAAGGCTGACGCCGCCAGATACTAGTACTAAGTAAGGGCTGAGCCTTAAAGATTCCCCGCACGGAGTCGGCGAATAACGATTAACGAACCCGCAGAGCGTATCGCTCGGAACATAGCGTCGGAGTGGTGCCCGCTGGGTTGTAAATGGAAATCTGCCTTGGAGTGTATATCTGCAAACCATTTATCCATTAAATGTGCCAGCACAGCCTGACCAGTCCCAAGCCTCATTGACTTTCCCTTCTCTTTCATGGCTCGCCCTGCTGCGCGTTCTCGTGTTCCCCCAGCGATTTGTGGAACCCCGGACGGATGTTCCCAACTGAAGTGTTCCCTGCAACATGAAGCGGGGGAGACAGGCCACTTTAAAAATGCGACGTGTTGGCGCCCAGAAAATGATATCCTTCGTTTCCCTGTTCGAGTTTCCTGGATGACAGACAAGATTCTTGATGGTACATTTGCGAAAAGACGATACTGTGAATTCACTATTAATTATTATTTTTGTTCGTGACCTATAGCTATACCGCCAACCCGAATATATACATGGCCCGGCGCAGCCCTAGTAACTGAAGCGACTCTGAAATCTGTGTACGAACAATGCAGTGCCAGTCGCCGATCCCAATAGTGGTGGAAGGCAGGCTGCCGGATCCACCTCGGTCGAACCCATACGATGCTGCTCCACGGTTCTCGAATAACTTCTTCCAAGGGCAGTTCCCTGGACTGCGGGAACCTGTGGACGAGGATGGCGACGAGAGTATGTCGTCTTCTCCGGGTTCTTTCGATACGACTTCTCCTTTGACCGGTGGATTTGGGAGCATGGGTTCCCCGACTTGGTTCACTAAGTCGTCACCACATTTAGCGCAGGTAGACTCAGGAGGGCTGTCGGCGATAGGTAATATGAATTTGAGAGATGGGTCGATCAGTCCTATGCCAAAGCTGGAGTCTGTTGGGGAGGAAGTGCAGGAGGGCAAAGTGGATCTCGATAGAATGGGTATATTTGGAATGGAATTAAATGTACCTGTTTCGGCGGGGGAAGACGCGGTGATGGCAGATCTCTCATCCAACTGTTAGTACCAGTTCCATCCTGTATGTGAATTTGATGCGCTGACTTCACTGCAAGATAATGTTTCTGCTATCGACCTGGATACACTACAGTCAGAACCTCTGTCGTTTTCATTCCCTATTGTTGAGAACACACATCCGCGCAGATATACCGACCCGAATGGCGCAAACCATCTGGCGCATTTATCGTCATCACCAGGTCTTGTACGCCGCACCTCTTCGAAGCGTACACGGAACCAGAGAACAATATCACAAGCGAGCAATACGTTTTGCGACTGTCCCTTACCAGATCGGCCGAAAAAAGGGCAGAAGTTATTGCTGCATAACGATATTCCACCAGAAATTTTACTCGGTATCTTTCAATATGCGCTGATGTGGCCGCCAGTAAAGTTGCCGAAATGTGAGCATCAGCTCGCGCCTCGCCGACCTCTCCCTCGCAGGTATACAATAGGAGATACCTACCTGCGGCCTATATCGGGCCGTCGTGTCGGGTCATCGTCAGCGGGAGCATCATCATCGTCCTCCGCACCAGAACCGGAGCCAGAACCAGAGCTAGATCTCAGTGAAAATAGTGAAGAGGCTAGAAAGTTCGGTATCAATATGTTGCTTCGAATAGCCCACACGTGCAAGCGCTTCTATGACCTCCTGCCAAAGGATAGTCAGTGGGTTGATGAGACTTTCTGGTTTGTGGTGACTCACAGGTGTTGGAACCATCTCCCAGCCCAGTTGAGCGATGTCCAAGGCAGCAACACACCTCCGACATCATGGCGCAATGTTGCGGCCGTGTTTATGAGCTCCGAAAACGGGCAGTTTGGGTCCAAGAAGGGAGGAAAGGGTGGTGTGGATTGCTTTGGTGGCAAGAAAGCCTGTCACCCAGCATCGTCTTGGATCACGGAAAAGATCCGACGATCGGAAGTCGCAAGGGATGGTCTCCGTTCAAAGTCTCTATTACTTGCTTGCGCTCAACCCGGCCCGAATACCTTTACAGTGACTCCGGATGAAGATACAAAAGGCTGGACCATAGCTTTGTCGCTACGAGGCGGGGAATATCTGGGGTATCTGGATGAGTTCGGCCGCTTCGGTCAAGCTGGAAAGCTTACAGATAACTTAAAGAGAAGCGATAACATAGGCTACTTTGCGCCCGACATCTTCCAAGACAAAAAAGACCGGTTTCGACTAGTAAAAGTACAAGTGCGGAAGGAACTACAGGCTCCCCGGTTTCCTACTCGATCCCAAGGAAAACCGATGCAGGAGGTTGTTACTTGGGACCTTTCCAGCATCCCCGAATATGTTGCAGACCCAAAGGCCCGTGTGGCTAGGTGTACTAGTTACGGCAGAGTCCTACTTTGCAGCTTGTTTACGCATCGCAATCCCACAGAATTAGAGGATCTCCTTGAACCCCCGGAAGACTGCCGCTTATTTTGTGTGGAGGCAAAGAAGCAAACAAAAAATCACCTTGCTGGAATGGATCTTGGCGGGATGAGCTCCAAGAAGCGTGGTAAACTTCCCGAAAACCAGACAACCATCTTGCGCTGGCAGCGTGAATTCGAATACAGAGATCCAGCAGTCTACACCAATACAAGGAGTCTCCATTATGTCCTTTGCAACCTCCGCATAAATGCAAAGGCTGCCGTGGCACTGGTCAGATGGAATGAAGCCACCCTGACGTCTACGCAGCAAATTTTCGACCGCGAATTCCATGTCCTCAACCCTCAAAACGGTGAACGCATCCGCGTCTTGGTATTCCCCAATCTTTGTAAGCCATCCGCCTTCCCCCGTTGTGCTTTGAGCCTAGCTAACAGGATAGACTGGGATTTCCGTCATCACGACATGCATAGAGAATACAACCTCATGCGGGTCTCCAAACTTGAGAGCCTCTACAACCCACCCATCTCGCAATTTATGGGTTCTGGTAATCGTACAACCCGTATCCACGAAGATGCCTTTTTTCTCACGGACAAACACATCATCTCGGGTTCCCACGACTATTGCAACTGGTTATGGGATCTTTACGGACGACATGACTGTGAAGAGGGTGTGTACACAGCTGACCACAACGACGGCGGACAAATCGACGAGCCATTCGATGTCCTCGACGATTACTACTGGAACTCTGCACCCGAGCCCGGACAGACGGAGTGGGCACCCACAAACGAACGTGCGGGGTGGTGGGTCAAAACCCCAAACCAGGTCTTGTGTTTCTGGCATGGTGTTGCGCTGGACCACAAGCAGGAACTCTTTGCAGTCTGTAGGCCGGGAAAGATGTTTGTTTGGGATCTTAATGCAAAGAATGAAGTGAATGGTTACACGAATCTCTCTCCCGGTGACGAAGAGCGGCGGCGGTGGTTGGGGAAATTAAAATCTGGTGGTGATGTGGAGCGTGGGAAGATGGATGGGTGGTATGTGTGCGACGACGTTATGCCTGAACAGGGCTTGTGGCTGCTATATGAAGACACAAAGGCGGTTTTTATCGACAGAGAGCAGATATTGGAGGCGTGTGGGCTTGCTCATGAAGAGTGGGGGCTTTCAAGGGATAACTTTGGGTTTGATGAGGATGAAGACGTGCTAGATGTTGAGATGGAGAGTAGGGATGAAGATGAAGCGGTAGAAGTGGAGATTGACATGGAAAAGGGAAAGGGAATGGAAAAGAGGAGGAGGATTGGTTACGAGCTCGAGGTGGATGGGGAGGTGCTTTGGGATCAGGGTATCAATTAGTGCCATGGAGTTGGGTGGGCGCTCTGATTTTGGGAGATTTTTCTGGATCCCTTTTGTGGGATGGAGTATACTAGAGGTGATGCCCTTTATGGCGACTGCAATTTATACACAAGCAGCAGGCGAAGGGGTTTTTATTGGACCCTTTCTTTGTGATGAAGGGATAACAAGGCGTTCTTTGTCTTTTTTTTTTCATTCATGATTCTATATCTTCCTTCACAGAGGTAGAATCAAGGCAACTAGAGCGAGTGTTTACATGTAGTGTTCATCATCAAGTGACCGAAGCTCTTGCTGGGCTAGAGCATCTGGTACCAACCGAGTGACCATCAATGAGGCACCGATTCAAGCTTTGTTAACAAGAAAATGTGACCGGAAAATTTCATGTCTGACCCAAAAATACATGCTGCACTTTCCGCCACTCTTGAGAGACCGGTGAGTGAATGCTTTCGGATCCGCCCAGATGTTGGTTTGAGCTGAGACATTGATTTGACGTTCCACGGCTTCCTGCCTCGACAGCACGGCAGCGTACAACTCTGGTTCGGTGGATGTTCGAAACCACGACAGCGGCAACCAGCGAGACGGGCGGGAAGGGTGAACCCATTATCCTGGCATCGAAATCCCTAATTGCGCTCATAAACCAGCCGCTTTTCCTAGCCTAGGTGTTCGGCAAGCCTTTTTGGTTCGAATTTGTGAGCAATAGAGTGCATAGAGCGCTGCAGGAGAGGGTTCGCGTTGTTGGTAAACAGACAAATGTTGGGTTTAGTCTTGTAGATGTCGAGAAAAGGAGAGTTGCTTTAGCATCTGCAGGTGGAGCGAGCCGCAATGCTTGAGTGCTCGGGGATTTCCGTCGGTTCCTGCATTGACGGTTGCTATGGTAACTATAATGCTCCCATCCCCTGCATATCGCATCTGCTCGCTTCCCCTCAACTGTTTACTTGTTGTGATTCGCAAAATTATATCCTTCAATTTTAAAACACCCGACACAACTATCCTACCTCCACTATCCTTCATCCCGCCCCATCTATCCATATTTGTTTGTTATATCGTTCCTATCCTACCGACCGTGTCTTAATCTTGTTTTGCGATCAGAGCTAGAACCTCAAATTCAAGCTTTTAGCTTTCGCCGTTTCTTAGACAACTACTAGTACCAAGCGGCTATACGATTCACGATGCCGTACCATTCATCATCGCCCGACCCCCTTTCTGCCTCCACCGGGCCGTCAATTGCCGAACCACCACGACGTTCGCGATCTCCTTCGAAGCGCAGTTCAGAGTCGCCCATAAAACGACGATTCATATCGCCCTCCAAACCCCGCAGTTCGTCCGCAGTCAATATCCATTCTCCCACAAAGATGACAGCGACATCGAATTCCGTACTTTCTCCGTGGCGGATCAAGGTCGTGGTTCAAGCCGAGCGCGACAGTGATGAAGAGGGTACTCCCAGCGGAAGGGGTAAGCCCGGGAGGACGCCACCGAACTTTACGCTGGGATTTGACGGAGCTGATTACGACGACGGTGATGATGATAATGCGGGTATGGACATAGTGCTCCCGCCACCGAAACCAAAAGCCAAGAGAAGCCGCTCGAGATCCGTAGGTGTAAGGACCAGAACGACAACAGTCAAGGTAAAGGGACTGAGTTCATCGCCTGAGAAACCGGCTGTAGACGACGAAGAACTGAAAACTGCCCCCAAGGACAGAAGAAAGAGCACCACTGCAAAACGCCCTGCAACACCCATAGCATCACGACGAGGAAGCTCTTCAAAATCTGCGACAACACCGAAGTCTACAGCAGGAAATACACCCAAGAAGGTTCCTGCCTCCAAACCCGCTGCTACTCCCAGGCGGAAGAGAACAGCAAAAACACCGGCAAAGGCAAAGGCAAAAGCCCCTGATGCAACTGGTCGCGACAACAGCAAGGGCCTGTCGATTATGTCTGAGGAGATTGATCAAAACATGACTGAGGTAAGAAAGTTCTACGTGCGTCCTGTATTCTGTTTGGCTTTAGCCGACAATGCCATTTCCGGCTGTCTTACAAATTCCGACGATGTTTCTGTATCTCTCCCGAAGAGGAGGAGCCCAGAATGTCTGAGAATCTGCTTGCATGAAGACCTGCCACTGTTTATTGTGCTAAGGGCCGAGACTTGATGCTTTTCTTGTCCCTTGCGTCGTTGTTGTAGGAGAATATCGACATCAACAATTCCCGTGCCCCTAGAAGAGGATGATCTTTGTTTCTTGGGTCTCTTTGCGGATAATGTTGCCGTATCATAGTTGACATTTTGCTCACAGGCTCCTCTTGTCCCTGCTCTCACACCGGCAGCTACAACCAAAACTACCGCTACCGCTACCAAACAAATTACACGCACAACACGCCGGAAGCCACAGGCGCCTCCACCAATCCCCACACTGGCCTCTACACGCTCCCGCAGATCCTCAATTGCACCGATATCATCAGTGGCTGGTACGCCAAAATCTCTATCTCTGCCCAAAAGAACAAACAAAACTTCCTCAGTTGCGATCGATGGCAGTGCCACCCGCAGCGTCACTCCAAGGCGTGCGCTCTCCGGGATGGATCCGAATTCATTATTATCATCCTCGCCAAGCAAGTCTAATTCCACCATGTTGTCACCGGATGAGAGTAAATTGTCCAGACGCAGTTCCCGACATAGTATCAGCTCATCAAGGTCCGCGAAGACAACAGAGGACGACACCATCGTTGTCGCACAACCCGATAGTTTCCGCAAGCAAGAGTTAGATAGCTTCGTTGTGAGCGAAGGCGGATCCATGAGTCTACCGGACATCCAATCGTTGTCGTTCCCTCCTTCGCTTGATTCTAGCGTAGATGATTTTGGGGACTTGCCGGAACAGGATGAGGATATGTCCGAGGAAGAGGCATTGGCAAATGTTTCTAAGGTGGACTCCGTGTGGGAGCCACAAGCAGAGTACCGCGATACTGTACAACTCAACCATGATTTCACGTACGTTTCAACTGGAAGTTCGTGTACCCCGAGGGTAAGAAAAAATCGACCATCTCCAGCAAAGGGCAGCCCGCTATTCCATGACAATCCCGTAGGCGTGGAGACGTTCTATGGATCGAATGATGGTACTGATGACGACAATGCGGACGAGATTGAAGACATAGATATGGAATCATCTGCAATGCTTCCTGAGGAGTTTTCTGAACCAGCCGAGGCAGATTTTACCTATATGCCCAACGGCGTATCCTACACTCCGCGCACGAAACAGAAGAATGACCTGTTTTTCAGTGATCCGGGAAGTCCGCTGTTCAAAGATAACCCAGTCGGCATCGAAACATTCTACGGCATCCCGTCATCTCCTTCCAAGCCGAGAGATAAGGGGAAAGGAAAAGCGGTGGAGGGATCAAGGGGCGATATCACGCCCGAGGAATCACCGGGCCCCGTGAGTCCTTCAGGTTGTGGCGTGCCGAAAGATCAAAGCTTCTACCCTTCATCCCCACCATTCGAAGTCGTTATCCCGTCTCCTAGGAAAACTATTGCCACGCCATCTTTAGGCAAGCGGAGTCACGATGCGGATGTTCCTGATGCACCTGCATCTCGGAGAAGAACCGATAGAGAAACACCGAGTCTCATCCGAGTTCGTGAAGCTAGTGAAATCATGAGCGATGCCCTGGATGTCGATGAAGTAATGACTATGGCCGAACAACATTTTGGAGATGGATTCGAAGGACCACCAACGCCCGAGAGCAAGGAACAGTCACCGGCATGGCCTGCAACCGATGAGGAAATGGAAAATCTCTCTGGATCCTATTCGAACCTTCCTAAAATCCTTGTACAGTCAGAAGAAGTTTCATATCCATCACTCAACATCACAGGCATCCCATCACCACCTCTAAGCCAGCATCCAGAGCTGCTAAGTCCGCCGGCTAAAACCCCGGAAGCGGCCCCGGTTTTGCCTGTACCAGCGCCCTCCAGCGGCATTGCCAACTATTTTGCGCGCATCTTTTCGCCTTTAAAGCGTGGTGGGTCTAGTAAAGCTACAACTCCTGGTACGAAACCCCAGACACCCGTACCAATGTCATGGGCACCCTCCGAGCCAGCCAAAACTCCCGACACCGACCGTTTAGTACATTTCGCAGACAATCCAAGCAAAACCGGCGAAACACATGGTGATCAGACGGCAATTCTGGAAGCCGAATGGGCGCGTGAGCGTGAGGAAAACATCAGAAGGGCACAAGAAGTGGGTGCCATCACTATCAGCGATGTGACTATCCCTTCACCAGTGGGAGATCGTACCAAAGCTCTGCAGGAGGAATGGGAGCGGGAACGCTCCCTGGTTCGGCGACAAGCCAAGGAAGTTGGTGCCATTTCTATAGATGACACTCAGGAAGAAGAGGAGGAAGAGGAAGAGTCGTTCGAGGGTGACGAAGTACTGAACCAGGACACTGCTGCGTTTGAAGAGAGCCTGGCGCGACATATCGAGAGTGAAGAACGCGGTATATCAGGCTTAAGTCCATTTATGACAGTAGCGAAAAATGAGACCATGACGACGACTGCGACAAAGAGCAGGATCAACACAAAAGTATTCACCACCCGCTCTATCGCGTCGAGTCGATCCTCACCCCCTCCCTCCGCAGCCTCTACCTTTGCAACCACAACCGCGGGTTACGCAACAACGCGAGAGCGAGCACATATCTACACTACTAACACCACCACCACTGCCAGCGCATCGGAAGCGGACGACGAAGCGGCGGGAAATAATATGCTCCTTGACTCATTACTCGACACTCTGACGCAGCCGACAATTGCGAACTCCTCGGGGTTGACATGGACAAAAGAAAACTACCGGCACCTCGCTGCTATTGTTTCCTCGCGGTCTACGGACCCACAAGCAACAAATAAATGGTATAGCGTGCAGCTCGATCGCCCGGAAAGACTACTCGCAAGGGAGGTAGTGGAAGCGCTGGAGCTGGATAAAGACATGTATCTACAGTTGACGTCGAAGGAATGTGCGGCCGTAGAGCGGTTTTGTAGGAGAGAGGCGGTAAAAGGTAGGGAGTGGGATGTTATTGAGGTTGTGAGGAGAACTGCGGGGTTGAGGGTTGCAGCGGTGAGAAGAGAGAGGCAACATAAGAGACGGTGAATGCGGGAGCTGTAATGTTATTTATGCTTATTATGGTTGTGGTTTGTAGGGCGGGGTCGGTAACAACCTTTCTTTTTTGTTTGGGTTGGCCTGCTTGCTGTAACTTTCTTTTGTGGGGTTTCTTTTGAGCACGGGGGCTTGGGAGGACATGGTTGTTTGTACTGCACTTTAGCGTGGCTTTCTGCGCTCTGAGATGAATGATGAGTTACACATACTATGTGCCTGGTGAAGGTCGCCGGGGACTTTTCTTTGTAAAGGAATAGGTTAGAAAGGCGGACAACACCCACAGATAGGTAAGTAGCCTCAACGCTGGTGGGCTGCACAGGTTTATTGCTCTCCAAGTTGAAGAAAGCCCACTATATATCACTCGCCTCTACTAGAGTATTCCCGGGATTGTTCCCCTCATAGCCTAGCTCCCTGTCAGCCCAAGATTGACAGTTTCATCCGTCTCTCCCTAACTCCAACATTTATAGATAATGCAGGAATGATTCCATGCTTGCCGTATATGTCCCCCTGAACATAAAAACCTGACCAAAAATGAAGGAATGATACTCATGAGAAGGTTTGGAGGATTTAGTCAAACTGTGTATGTATGACTGTATTTTTGGTATAGCTATTGGTATTAAGCTGATGATGAATACTTGGTACCTAGATTCGCAAATTATCCATACTAGATTGTTCGAGGAATGCCGCAAGAGACCCATTTCTGGTCTGTTCGGCGATTTTTCGTGCCATATTCCCACTCTTTCTACAAGCATCTAGGTTCACGCCGCGTCCGATGAGGGACTTGACAATGTCTAGGTTCCCCTTTTATGAAAAATTCGTTGTCACCGCTTCCTTCAATTGGTTGATGGTAGTTCCGAGAGAGATAGCCGTTATTCTGAAGACCTGGGGACGTTTTGGAGTTGGCATTGCCGTCTGTTAAACAGAACTTAAAATGGTAGCTTGATGAACACCAGAAGGCCGATTGTAAACGGCGTGCAAGCTCGAAGGTAGGTGATATAGCAGAAAAGGCTGCGGTAATCAACTTCAGGTGGGGATAAATATTCAAATGCGATAAAGCTTCCAACAGCTAATAGAACTCCGCATCTTCGAATCGCACAAGACACATGCACGTAGCTGGCGTTCGGGTCCAAAATCATGTGAATAGCTGAGGATTAACCCAACCAGTAGTTCTAATGTTAATAATCTCATGTTCAAGCCTGTCAGACGGACTACTAGCATGGCCTGAGTGGTCGGGTTCGAAGTGCGAAGTTTTGCGCTTGTGGTTACTCGTCAGACGGATTACTAATGAGCACTGCCTGAGTGACTTAATTCGAAAGGCGAAGTTTTGCACTTGTGCTTACCTGTCAGACGGTCCAGAATGAAATGGAAAGGTCAGATATCTCTGGTGGGGCGTTAGGAACGCGGGAAGATAATATTGAGGTGCGGGAAACCGGGCTGCACGAGCATTAAAAAATTGGTAGGTAGGCTTCGCAACGGTCGAAGATGTAGCTCTGTTTCGACTTATACGTCAAGAGAGCGGCTTCGTCAGCGGGTCAGTCGATATACATATAAGTCAACTTCACAAACAAGAAGCTAGGTAGTCACCAAACGAAAGTTTTTCACAGTCCATCATCACAAGCCCACCAACAACTGCACTACCACCTATACACCTCTACATTTTTGGACCCTTTCCCCTTCAATGTAAGATCGATGACCGTCATCTCTATGGGTCCATGGGCTTGCGTGGCCGCGGGAGTACTATGAACTGGGCGTGGACGCGGGAAGTATGATATCAATTACACTCAATGACTTGGGGGCCCGGTGCGCATAAAAAGGCGAAATACGCTGGGCATTTGCAGCGACTTCATCTGGTGGGCGGCGCTTCATACTATGAAGCACCAGGACTCTAGCGCCCTCAGCACTGTAAGATCGCTAGCCTACACTACAGTTTGAAGCTCGGGAACTATGACCAAAGGAATTGCGCGCGTGGATCTAGAAGGCGCATGCGCATAGGCGCTCCTCAGGCCACTACTGTTGAGTGGGTGATGATGTGTGAGCCCTAGAATTTTGATGATAAGTTGACATGTTTGTGAAGCTGGCTGATTTGTTGATGAAGCCGGCATATTATAGCTACTTAAGTACCTGTTACAGCAATAAATTGTGGGACCAAAGAAACTGTCGAACTGTAATGAATCTGCCCGAACTAATCTCACCGAGTCGTTGTCACCGAGCTTCAGCTGCTGGCAAAAAAATTCTCCTTAAAAGTAAGCTCCGCTGAGCTCAAGCACCTGAAGGTGTAGTAAAGACCAGTATGTGTATGTTCCCGGAAATCGGAGAAAAAACCATGACGGGATTTGTGGGCACATAGATAAGTAGAGAACAAGGACCAAAAGGAAGAAGAGAGAGGGAGAAGGTCACCCAAACTGCCAGTCTAATTCAGCTATACTGGGAGACAAAGAGCAGCAACGGCACATGATATTACGGCCGTAAAAGGGGCGAGTTGAGATTGGAAAAGCGGAACTGACTGGACAGTCGCTCCAGACATGACAGGCGGAGTAACCCTCAGCCCTAATCGCTTCGTTAGGCCTCGGTAACTCCTACCTTGCCAACTTTGAAGTGCTGGTTATTAAGCGAAGTACTAAACACGCCAAATGGGAAGGGTGGGTGCGAGAAGACAGCGGCATCCGCTTTCGCCTTAGCTTCGCGAGCGTTTTTTTCGTGCAACCTCCAACTCTTTGAAGCGTTTAATTGGTCGCAGTACTTGGACAGAATATGTTGGTAATTGTCTATACATGGGCCCCTTTCCCGTCTAGCTCTGCTCCTTCGGTTATCGCGTTTAGGGCGTGCGGAAGGATATGAAACCCCTTCGATGCTTCTGTATCGCTCTGGAGGGCGGGTCCACTGGCTCGTCAAATGTGTACGAATCGTCAAAAATAGCATCTTCGGCGATGGACTTTTGTGGTTGAACAGAATGGTCGGCTAGCCCAAATAGCATGCACCTCAGTTCTCCTCTAAGACCTTCTAGCTGGGTTAGTGTCCCCTGATCTGCATCGGAGGCGTGTCGGGCTCGTAACCCTACTGAAAAGGCAGACCATACTGCAGGAGTCTTGTAACCGCACACCTTCAAAGGAAGAAATAGGCAGTCCAATACTTCTTCGGTGAGTAAGCAAAGGCGATCAACCCCTGGCCTCAGACTTGCAACATATGTTTGCCAATTTTGTGTCATTTTCACCAAATCATCAAAATTCGAGATGATGGCAGGGTTTATGGCGTTTGCCATTCCTGCGGTTGCCGTGGTGATCATTGCTAGGGTATCGGCATGCCCTTACTGCTCCATGGTGCTTAGTTTTGCTATAATCGCGTTCATCTTTTAGTGCAACTGTTGATGATCCGCTGTAACTGCTGCTGCTGGGGGTTTTTTTGACCCGATAGAAGCACCAGTCGATGTTCCCAAGCAGTCAAATCGACCGCCCGGTGATCTATAGATCGATACCGACCAGATCAACGGCTGAAAGAGCTTGGATATCTACAGTTGTCTGGCGGTTAGTAGAAACACGGTGGATATTCGTATGGGTATCTGTGAAATGCGAGTCCAAAGGTATAAAGTGCGGACTTCTCGCGGTTTACGATTCTTTCTTCTAGTAAAAGGGGATTTTTGATTTTCCTTGTGCGGGCTCCTGGCCCGTGCCATCTATAGACTGTTCGAAAGACAGCCGTAGCATTTTTCCAGAAATCTGACCTCATTTGGTTGTAAATTTCGTCCAAAGGAAGTTTGGTGGACTACTTGTTCCACTTGCTGCTCCCGTTCTACCCGAACAACCACCACAACCATCAGGAGTAAGCCCTCCCTCTTCTCATCTTCACCAACTAACATCCTCTCCAGAATGACGAAAACCAAGCCTCGGCTCGCCCTCCCATCTCAGCACCATATGGCAACGAGACTTCCGTTTCGCCAAGCGGCTGCCCCCAAGGGGTCTTGAAAGAGAACCCAAGAGAGCAGCCAAAAGGGCATCCCGGGTTAGATTCTCGAGTCGATGTACCCTCTCTGCCAATGACGTGGAGGAGCTTCTGGCGGCCAAGGAGGCCGATGACCCGGAGGATGCCTTCTGAGTCTTCTCGAAGGGGGTCTATGAGAAGATCCGGGAGGACGATGAGTGTCCTCCAGGTCGCGTGGAAGTAGTAGTGAAGGTTCCAAGAGCTGGAATGTCCGGCTAAGATAAAGGGGAAGGTGATAGATAACGACGGAGGGGGACGAGTAAACTATCTGTTTTCGTTGTTTTTTTTGCCTAGTTTGTGAAAATCAATACTTTATCCTATTCAGTCCTATTGTCGACGTAGCCTTGTTGGAGCGGCGATATAACGAGGTGGTTTCGGAGTGCACCTTGCGAGACGTTAATTCCGTTGATTGGAGCAAGAGGTTCTGGTAATTTATTTCAACTCGTTGCCGACACAGGAGTTGCAAACCCCTTGCAGTGACCTTGTTGAGACTTATGCAGGGGCTGGAAGGCTCCGTATGACCCCACTGTTTGGCAATTTGCAATACGCTCCTGTTCAAACCCAACATCTATATCATGCTAGAGCCTGTAGCACGAAAATAGTTACCAAAATGTAGCGATCCATTAAGGTTGAAAGTACCGGACTCAGATTATACAAGTTGGGGAAAGGGTTGAAATATCGTAATTGTGCCTTTACGTCTCATTCGTGGTGTCTTGGACGACCGGCCGGATATCGCCTGCAACATGCTCCATAGATTGCGCCTACAGCAGCTTCGCTATAAACTCTCACCCAGCGTTGAATTTAGCGCTGGCAATGATGTCAGATTGAGGCTGATTGCTGTGGTGAAAAGTCAGCACAAAAACCTTGTACATGAAGTAAAGTGTTCGAAGGTATGGGGAACTAAGCTGGGACTGATTGACTAACAGAAGCAAGACGATGCCATAATGTGGGGAGGTAAAGGTACGTTAGCCACATCTGTAGCAGTCACCAATGCTTTAGGCCTACTCTCAATATGACTGGTAGCCGTGCGAGTGACTGGAGCATAGCGGGGATGTCGCGTCATAAGGCTATGTATGATAGGATTCGCGTGTGCGGTGTTGAGGAAGCAGAAAGTAACCGGGTGTCCAGGTGCAAGGTGGATTGAACAAAGCTGAGCGTCGAGCGAGCACCAAGTGATGCAATAAAACAACCGAAAGAATGTCAGAAGGTTCGCCGAGGTGGTGAGGGTCAGTGATGCAAGGTAGATGCTCTGCGCGATACCCCGCATTTTTTGTCATGGCCCACGAACACGTAATCACGTGCCAGTATCCCAGTAGAACGATACACAAAATCAGCGCTTCAACAGCCAGCTTCACGAATGCAGTCTGGATTCAACAGCAAGACAATCAATAGGCCGTGCAAGGCGTGTTGCATGCATATTCCGTCCACCGATGTCGCGGCAATGTTCTGGGATGGCTGCTCTTGGCGTGGCCGTTGATGCCCTTGGATACGCTCCACACTTGCCCACAGCGCTGCCGAACAATTATCCTCCGATCCCACCCCCTCACAAATCGTCTCGTCTTTCCGACACTGTTATCGACTCCGCTTTCATAACTATTTCACCGTCTTCTCCCCAGACGTCTCTACTTTACATCATCTTCCTTTATCTTTTTGCCGTTTTTACAGACAAGCCGACGGTGCTGGAGGAAGGATTCCACAGCCGTCAGGTCCGCTCTCTCCTCTCCGCACTTGCGCGCTCAAATCCTTTCGTCTTTCGTTCACCTCCTGCTTCGGTCATCGCAGAACCAACCTCCACCGCCGACGTCTACTTTTCAATAATGACATCTCCTTCGCCAACTCCTCCGTCGCTCTCCCCTACGACACCGCATCCCGCCCACCTTCACCATCCTCCGCAGCCTCAGAGCAAGCGAGACAAACGTCGCAATGCCCTCTCCGATAAGCTGAATCAACTCACAAAGTCCTTTCATAATCCTACAAACCCGAGAACTCGCGATCAGCACTACCGTGCTCAAATAACAGCACTACAAGTTGACATGCAGCTGATCACCAAGGCCGACATCTCGGGCCGTAACATGCGCTTGATGGACGATTCCACCGAAACGGTTCATGGGGAAGTTGAGAGGACGCTTGTAACTATGGGGATGCGAGGCTCAGAAGCTGGCTCAGAAGGAGTCGGTGGACGGTGGTATTCGGAGTTTCTACGGAAGGTCAACGATGTAATGGAAGAGAGGGATACGCAGCTGACACTATTAAATGTGTGTAACACCCCCCTTTGCTTCACCGCCATTCTTTTTTTTAAGCGCACCAACTGACCATTGACAACCGCGTTAGAATTCACACCGTACAAAAGCTGCCTCGCTCGTTGCCCAACATACTCGTGCTATCATCCATGCTCGAGAAGAACACAAGTCGCTCGCATCTACCATACAACAGCGCCTCTCGGCCCGACTAAAAGCACAACTCAAGAAACTTGCAGCCGAAAAGGAGTCGTCTTCTGCTTCAGCGAACGCCCTGTCGTCGCTATCTATAGGTGGGGGTCTCACGGACATCGCGGACTCCAATGCGCTCCACTTGCATCCTTCGCACTACGGTCTCGCTGCAGCCATCGGGTCGCCAAGACGGCACGGTGGTCTTCCCTTCGATGACGACATCGAAAAGGAAACTTCCACTAGGCGAAAACCGCGTCGTCGCGCCGGTGAAGTCGAAGAGCTTATGGCTTTTGGAGCTGGAATGAACTTCGATTCACCTAATGTCAATGGTAAGCGAAAGCGCCGAGGAGCCGCTGCCGATTCTGTCCCCGACGATGTCCCAACACCACCTGCGTTCCCCACGACTTTCGACGCAGCCTCACCATCCGCTAATCCACTTGATTCTGCTTCTGCCGAATCCGGAGAGGAGACCCGAAGGAAACGAGAGGAGGTCTTGAAACAAGTCTACAACCCGGTTTATTCATTGGAGAAGCTCTTCACGGAAAAAGAGCTACTGATGCACTCCAACGCAGCTACACTAGCGACCCTCCGGCACTTTTCTGAGAGATTGGGCAAAGATCCGGATCAAGAAAACGCCGTTGACAACGATACAGATGAAACACCTACTGGTGCAAACACTCCTGTGCCTGGCGCTTCTTTAGCAGCAGGCGACGATGAGATAGACCTAGATCCGGAGGAACGGGGCCGAGGATTAAGTCCGTTTTCCGAGCTCACACGTGGACTACCCGCTCTGCCAGGCTTTGCTGGCGTGACCACCAGAAGCAACCCGCTCCGACAATTCGCAAGCAGCAGGGAGATGGAAAATTTAGTCTTAGGCGGCGTCCCCGGTGTAGGCATGAGCTATGTCAACAAGACCGGAATTGCCCCACCTCCTCCAGGATTGCGTGGCGATGATGCAGATGCAGATCTGGCATTCCTACGGAGAAGCGACAAACGGAGCAGTGCCGGAGCAGTCGATGCTGCTTCTAAACGACAGAAGAGGGCCTGAGATGTGTCGGAGGACTGTTGATAGATTTCATAATGACGCGTTTGTAAGATTTGAACACTTTTTTCCGAAGTATCATATCCTGCTTTTCGTTCGGTTGGGCGGGTCTTGTTTGGTTTCTCGAGCGAATGCTTCGGGGTTTCTTGCGGGATTCCTTTGATGTTTGGTTTGGTTGGGGTTTTTATTATGTATTCGGTATCATTATTGCTTTCTTCTCTGGTGCTGGAGGTGTTATCTGGCCTGATTTCGCTCGGGCTTTTGCTTATATGGACTTTTATGGTGTATCTCCTCGTACTTGTATTCCTTTTGTTGCTGCATTAGAGTGTGTATTGGCCTTTCACCTTCCCAGCCCAACTCAGCCTTTGTGCAGATGGCCCTGGTGGTGTTGAATGATGTTGTGTACTTGGTTGGGATCTTGCATTGTTTCCATGGTTGCTTCTGGGTTGGTGGCAATGTGTGTTGTAGGCATTGGAGGCTGGCAGTCGCAGTGGTAGTTAAATAGTAGAGTCGGAAACAAAAGCTGGTGGAGGTTGAAGATTGACTTTGGCAAAGAAACGGGTGATAATTTGTGAGCTCCTCCGTTAAACAACAAACACTTGAATGGGGGCTTGCAAGTTCCATTGCCGCCCTCCATATAAACAAGCACATAAAGCAGCAGCCAATTATCTACACTCAGATCCGCGGCTCCTCTACAGCCCATCACCCCCGCCCCTCTCCCTCTTCACCCTCTCCGCCTTCTCCTCCGGCCCCCCAGGACCCTCAAACTCCTGATCCGTCGTAACCCTCCCACTCCGCTTCACCTCCCCCCCTCCTGCGGCGGAATCTTCCTCCCCGTCGCCTCGGACCCATACGTGACCTGTGCGCCGGGGAACTTATTTTCGACGCCTGCGTCGACGCCCGACTCCAGTGCTAGATTTCGTCAGAACTTCTAGAGGAACAAAAAAAGGGAGGGGGTTACTAGAATCGCTTTTGCTGTGCCCAGTTTTTGCGGAGTGGCTGTTGAGATCGTGTTCGATGCCACGCAGGTCCGACATGTTTTTGTGCTGCTCGAGGAGGCTGGGGAAATCTATCGTGGATGCGAGAATGGGGAAGGTGATTTTTGGAGGGGAGGGATTGGGAGAGGAAGGAGGTTTATATGGGAAAGGGGGGGGGGTTGACGTCAAGTTGAGTTCATTGCACTGATAGTGGTGATTATCCCCGAGGGTGAGAAGTTGTGAACATACCTACAGGCCGGGGGAGAGATAGACTAATTGGAAGGACATGGGATCTTTGGTGGGTTCTAGGGTACAGCGATCTGGTGGATGGCTAGATATCCACTATTGGTGTTGCACATGGAACGGGTTGTCCCCGGGTTCGATCCCGATACTCGGTCTCATGGATGAGTCAGTTACGAGACATATCTTCTCGGTCCGAGGCATACCTCGGGGATCTGCAGAGCCGGCCCTGGGGCGAGGGGAGTTCCGCCGCCAACTAGCGATTGAATGGCGGCGGGCCCGTTCTTAAGGTAAGAGACTACCGCCAGTAGCGCTCCTACGCTATTCTCCCGTGTAGGCACGTACTTTTTTACTATCCCCCTTCATACTCCTGCTCCTGCTCAGCTCACTTGCTGACAGGATGACATTTCCAAAAAACGCCACCGACTGGAAGACTCGGATAGTGCTAGTAATAGCAGGATAATACTTCCCGTAGTTTAAGGTCGAAAAGCCGACTGTCTACTACATTACTGTAGAGCTACCGAGCGAGAAAAATAATGGCATATACTTTAATCGCCCTACCTAAGTACTTATCTGTGTGCCACCATGTCTTCGGACTCTTGATGAGATCTCGGGTGTCACCAAAGCCACGCCGAGGTGCCAAGCTCCAGCCAACGACGTCCCGTGTTCCCTTGGTTGTCAAGTAGCTACATCTCAAGCTCGCAGAGCTCGTCAGTTTCAATGCTGGGCCATATCAGCAAGGTGGAATATCTGATTCATTTGGCCAACCTCTCCTCCTTCGTCCCAACGGAGTACCCTCCCGAGGTCGCCATCGACTTACTCTCACCATAGCAGCTCTCGGGGATGGACCAACTATCCTAAATACCTGGTATATCTAACCTACTTTCCTAATGGCTTCCGCACTTCAGACACGAATTTTGCGCGTCATTGGATTCCTTCTGTCCGTAGGCATCCAGTGTCCTAAGCGGTCCAGTTGGTCTGGGGGGCCTGCAGATCAGGTCTGGTTCTCCTGCGAGTGGGAAAAGAGATACACGACTCGGGCTGAAGCGTCTTCTCGATTATTAGTTAGAATCCCGAGAGGTAGATTCACTGAATAGCTGGAGTTGATTACCTATAGGGACGAGATATACCGGGACCAACGAGCCCTTCATAACCACGAGACGAGGATATCCCGTGACCCGCGAGTGACAATACATTACCAACGGGGCGAGTGCTCTCTGCCTGATACTGGTGCTAGTTATTGTGGTCGGGGACGTCAGCATCAGCAGAGGGTGTCTGCTCCATATTTTAATGAAATAAGTCAGCATTAGAAGGCCAGTGTCCCACAAAATTCTGCTGTCAGCATGGGGGCAGGTAGTCTTAACTGTTCCTTATCAAAAGCGAAGCCCCTAGCCTGACGCATATTTCAAATGGCTATTTCAAAAAATTGGGGTGCTGCTAACCCATGCCAATATCAGCCCAGGCTTCTATATCCAACAATCACAAGTAGTCAGATACTACCATCCCATATTAATTTTCTTGCCAGCGGCCCAGTCCCGTCCCAACCACAATGGCTGTACAGCGTGTCATTGAGGACCCCAGACCACCTGACCACTTCCACTAGAAGTAGCTCCAGAGGCTCCAAAAGATCGCCAGCATGGAGCATGCTCGCGATGACATCCCGTCCGTTTGAGATTGGACACGGCAACTACCGCAGTGTTCGCGGCTAAGAACTATCTCGTCTCGTGCTGAACACTGACTGCCGGGCATACCGTATACGACGCTTTTAACAGCTACTGGTACTGCGGGCGTCGTCATCATGTTCGATGAGATCCAATGAGACGCGGTGGCGAGGTCTCTTCAAGGTACTCTAGCCGGGTGTTGGGCCGGTTTGCCGAGTTTGGCTCCGGAGGAAAGAATATTTGGTACACTGCTCGTTGTGAAAGACATGAAAGCTAGCTACGAAGTCAGGATTGGGAATTTAATGAACGAGGGAGAAGCCAAGGAATTGATAAGATGAAAGCTTGCTATTCGCTCTCGGTGGATGGGGGGTTCCTTGGCCACCCAAGTACTTGATTGCCATCACAGATGGACACTAACTGCATTGGTAGAGGAGATATACGAATATACGTATGCTCTAAGTTACTAACGCGCATTATTATTACTTGCGGCACAGCAATGTGAGAGAAGTTGATGGTGTAGACCCCTCGCCGCCGTATCCCAAGCCTATTCCACCATAAAAACCCAAAGTAGATAGCACCACCGAAAGGGAAAGAGACCTAACCACGACAAGTATCAAGAATTCGCCACCACAGAAACTCTAATGGATCCCCCCCACATAGAGTAACTCCTTCACAATACATCACTCTCGGCCGTTGCCTCGGCCGGTTCCAATCAAGGCCCAGTGATTGTCCCGATCTAGCTCATCTAGATATATCTGCATATCCAAGGTCCCTAGTCTCGATTAGACGCTCACTAGACAAAGTTTGCCCATGAACAAGCTTGCAAGTCCGTCCCCCGCTTTACTGCAGTCAGCCATAAGGCTGAGTACGCCGCCCGCAGTGCAAGGTGAAGCATACGTAAGTTACTTGTGCTTCAATTATATTACCACGGTTCTGAAACTGTTAGCTCGAGCACACGTAAGTACTGTACAGTTCCATGCCGCCAAGATTTCATATTAATTGAGTCCCCGAGCAAACGTTAACTTCAGTTGAGGCTATGGCGGGATCACAACAGCACAAGGAACGCAAGAACAAGTACGGGAATGCAAGAACACGCCACTACTTCTACAAGTTATGCGTAAGCCACCCCGGTGATCCGCGATCTCACGCTTCTTTTTTTTCCTACAGTACGGAGTCTCCGCCGGGCTCATGCTGGCTGCTGACGTATCCTGAGTGGTACCCATGAGGTGCAATGTGCTGATCAATTCGTCATCGTTTAATATGTGCTTTTGATAAAAAAGTGGGGGAGGTCGAGATTAAAAATTCAAAAAGAAAAAGAGAGAGCTCTTGGCTTTTGGCTTATCTGATAAGTACTCGATACAAGCGGGAGGTGGAAAGCATCGAACTGCACCCGGGATGCGGCGTTAGAATGTAGGTACGCGCCTGCCGTCCAATTACGTCCAAGGCCATGCATCAGCAAGCGCTTTTTTCCTTGGCTTACTCTGCTGGTGGTTGTTTTGTTTTGGCTGGGGGGGTATGCTTGTTTATTTATGCTCCCGAAAAAGCTCTCGATGACGGCACACGCACATGGACACGGGGATGCCGTCGTTCCGATATCACTTATCACTTCTTGCTCGAATAACACACTACATGCACGCTACCGTATGTAACTTTGGACCTTCAATTGATATTCTCACACCACACACACACCCCGTATTCCGATTATTATGTATACTAAACCACCAAAACCCAAACCGAACCGAACCGAACCGAACAAATCCGGCCTATACATGTAAATGCAATTGTCATACCATCATCAAAGAGCGTTGAATCCCCCAATCCATCCAAACCTATGCATCATGAACCCATTAACTCATAATTCCATAACTTTTCTACCTCCAAATTCCATCCTAAACCACCAACCCCACCACCGCTGCCGCCACAACCACCAAAGCAGCACTAACCCCCGTCCTCCCCGCTCCATTAGGAGGACTTGATGTAACAGGCGCACTCGTTGCCGCCGCCGCACTCGTCTTCGTCGCCTCAGACTTCGTTGAACTAGGACCCACACTGACACTCGTTCCGTACCCCGTAGTCCCATACGAGAATGTCGTTGAGTTACCAATAGGGTACGGCGGGTAGATGTGGTGAGACTTTGTGTGGTGGGACTTTGTGTAGTGGTACGTTGTGTGGTTGTAGATTGTGTGTGTGTGTGTAGGTTCCGGGAGGGGGACAGTGTCCTCCTTGCTGAGGTGCGGAGAATGCACGGGGAGGATGGAGAAGCTCGGTTCCTCGGATTTAGATTTCTCGGGGTACGAGTGGTAGTATCCGTAGGTGGTGACCGTGCTCGTCGTGGTCATCACGTCGCTGTAGTCGTCGTAGTATTCGCCATACTTTGCGAGGGCGCCCGTGGCGAGGATCGTGGTGAAGAGATAGTGGAAATGCATAGCGATTGTTTTTGTTGACAGCGAGTGATGGGAAATGAAGCGAGAGAGGAAATAAGAACCCAAAAAGTGAAGGTGTTGGTCTTTGTAGTTTCCTTTGACTGGATGGGGAGGGGAGAAAGGAAGGGAACGGGTGGGAGGAGGGAATATTTGTATTCAAAGATAATACCTCAACCCTGGAACCTTGACTTTGCCTCACTCCCCCAGCAAGGCGTGTGGTAAATCCTTCCATCATCATCCTGCAGAGCAGTATAGCGGGCCAGTGCGCTCTGTGCTGCCCTAGCCCGTTTGGCTTCATAGCTTCATAGCCACCTCTGATAAATAATTTTGGTGGCGCAATATCGACCAACCAGCATGCCCGATCTGACACAGTTATGTGTGGGGCATTGAGATCCCAAGTTGACCGGTCTCGCTGTTCGGGGGAGAGGTTGGAACGGGATAGTCAGTGTACGCAATCTACGTTGTTCTTTGGGTGCCACGTACGTACCTGCTCTGTGGTTGGAGGCGTATGTTCCGGCAGCAAAAATGCAGCCAGACATCTGAAAAACTGGTAAGTCCTCCGGCCGGATGCAGCTACTTGCATCCAGAATCGGGTTCACCGCTGATTGAGCTGCCCCCAGACAAGAATCTGTAGCAGAAAAAGCAAGCCGCCTTGCCTTGGATGGGCGCACTTCCATTCACAGGATAGGCGGACGAGGCGAGAATAGGAATATGCACGTTGTCGCCCACGCAGCCACCGTTAGCGCCACACCAGCGCCACCTTTATTTTCAACCTCTCCAATTGCCTTGTTGTCTGACACTCCCGCCGCCCAACCACCCGCATATACACCAACCCCCGATCTGCAAACACATGGATCCGAAAACCCCCACGACATACCGCGGTCTCCCGCCATCTCTCCGCACCCCCTCCTTTGGCAGCCCGGCCTCCCCTCACCGCTACTCCCCCGGCTCCTCCCTCCACGGCCAACACGAAGACCCACTGATCTTCGAAATCGGCTCTCGATTGTTACGCGCCGGGTTCACGAACGAGGCTACACCGCGGTGTCAGCTCGCGTGGAGCAGCGCGTTGTGGAGGCGGGTCGGTGGTAGAGTTAGTAGCAATAGCCCCGCGGTGGGAAAACGGAAGGGCGGGCGGAGCGTGTGGGATCTTGGGTTTGCGCTGCGCGGGGCGGAGGAAGGGTTTAGGGCACAGTTGGGATTGGTGGAGGATCTAGTGGAGAGGGGGCTGCGCGTTGCGTACAACAAGTGAACCCCGCAACTTCCTGGTAACGGGGGCTGGACTAATGGAGGTGGCGGGGATAGACATCTCCTCATCGACTCGAAAACGCGAAAGATCCTACTCCCCGTACCCCCGCTGTTCCCGACCCGGCTACTGACCACCATCCTCGCAGCACTATTCACACACTTCCAATGCCCCGCCGTGACACTAATGAGTTCCCCGGTCCTCGCAGTTGTATCATCAGGCTTGAGGAGCGGCCTAGTCGTCGACATCGGCTGGGAAGAAACCATCGTGACCCCCGTCTACGAGTTACGCGCGATTGAAGGACGCGGCATCGGCGTCCACGGCCGTAGTCGCCGCGCAATAAAAGTCCTCCGCGAGAAATGGATGACCTTTCTCTCCGCCTTCCTCGCTGCGCAGGATGACGACTTGGAGCCGGATGTAGACGAAGTGGAAGAGGTCATGGAGCGGCTCGGATATGTTTCTCCCGCTGCTGGTAGCGGCGGTGATGATGACCCGGTGCTTGAAATCCCGCTATCCGGCCACACGCTCCATATACCATTCTCGAGCTTTTCCATACCCGCAGAGAAGGCGTTCTTTGTACCTACTACTACCGCCTCTGATACCCCCGCGTTTGCGGATGATGATGACACCCCACTCCCGATGCTGCTGTATAACGCGCTGCTAAGGAGCGCTATCGATGTTCGTGCCGTGTGCATCTCAAGGATCATATTTGTGGGCGGAGGCTCAAAGATCCCAGGCTTGCAGGCGCGCGTGCTGACAGAGCTGGAGGGGATCGTGAAGGAGCGCGGGTGGGTACTGGGAAGGATCGGTATGGACACCAACAGCGCGGCAAAGAACGGGGTTGCGGAGGGTGAGAGCCGTCTGGAAGACGTGGAGGAGGAGCAAGAGAACCACGACCACCACCACGAGGACAAGGAGAACTATGGAAGGGGCGAGAAACCACGCGAGAAAACGGAGGGTGAGATCCGCGGCGTCAAGAGTCTCGGTGTTTGGTGTGGGGGAAGCCTCATTGCAGGATTGAAGGTGCGCGGGAAGGTGGAGGTGGAGAGGGATCGGTTCTTGAGTCAGGTTTCGATGGGGGGGACGGGACTGCCGACTGGGTGGTAGGTGCTGGCGTTTGTTGTATATCGAGAGGGCGTTTTTGATAAGGCTTATACCATACGGCGGGCGTTATGTTTCGGTAGAAAGCATTTGTTTGGGGGTTTATACTTAGATTATTACCCAATAGGGACGATGTTCCATCACTAGTATTCAGTTCGTAGTAAGTTATGAGTGATGTTTGATGCACTACAAGCCACCTAAGACGACACATCCCTAAGCACCGCCTCAAGCCAGCTCGGTTTCTATTTCGAAAGAATTAAGTACTTCCGAAATTCGGGAAACAAGATTATAAGAAACCTTATGTTGGCTAGTCCTTTTAGATTATCTTACACTAACTTGTACCTTTTTATGTGAGCCACATCGTAGGGTTGAGGGCGGGTAACGCCTGGTGCATGATCCACTCAAATTCAAAAAATAAGTCCCTCAATATTCACTCCTTGCGTACTTTGTATTTTTGAGTGATTGTCTAATTAAACTCCACTCCCGGTGCAGCAGTATATTACCATCATGCCCACGACACAGTCCCAATTTACAGGCGATGCTTCGAAGCTTGATTCGTCAGCATCGGTTTTAACTTCAACCTCAGTATCAGGGCACACGGATGTCCCACTTTTCATACCCTCTGCTACCGACTACCTTGATTCAGATGACGAATGTCATACTAAAGCACCTCCAGTGGAAACGGCTAACGTCGGCGACTGGAGCGGATCGGAGCGCTCGGAAGACGATGATACTCACTATGCATCCGACGACGACCCAGTTGTGCGCGAATACAATGTCTTTATGACCTCAGAACTAGCCCGGAATCTCTACCTATTCCAATATCCCGTGCGATCAAGAAACAAGCCATACACCAAGGCCCAAAATTCGTGCCCAGTTGGTGCGCGGCTGAAGGGAAAGGCTGGCCTTGTCGAAGTTGATGTACCTGTTAACGTCGGCCTCAATTTTGACCAAGAAAAGGGCCGGGTATGGGGCGATGTGTTGCGGAAGTCGCAGCAGGCCAAGGAGAACGGGTTGGCCGGAAAGGCTATCGGCGCCAGAGGAGGAAAGAGGAGGAAGATCAAGGGAGAAGATGAGGAAGACGAGGACGATGTGGACGTTATGCTTGTAGACTTTGCAGAGGCGGTGAAGAAGGGGAGAGTGCTGAACAAGCAGACGCTAGGGAGCAAGATGCAGGCGGATGAAGCAAAATACATGGTTGGCATTTTTAAAAATGGTATGTTGCTCCGAGTCTATACACTGAAGTTTTTATCGCGCATCAGGCTAACTTTTAGAAAAGATCAATTACATCTCACCCCAGTTAATGCAACGCTTCAGCTGCGACCTTTGTTCCACCATGTCGACGCCCAACTTGCGGCAGAACGGGCGCAGACTAAGTCACTCCGAGAGGCTGATGAGGTGGAGAAGCCAGCACAAGCTCGTGCAGTTCACTTAACAGTCAACCAGGAGGTCTCACAGACCATGAAGGCGCTTCGCATTGCGGAAGAGGAGGAATGGATGAAATTACATTGGATAGACCAGGATGATGATGAAGCGTGGGATCAGTACGAATTGCTTTGCTTTGGAGATTCCATACCAGGCTACTTGAAGTGCGGAACTTCAAAGACAGAATACATGGATTGGCTGAGCGGAGCAATGATGCGAAAAAAGGAAGGTGGGAAGTAGGGCACATTGTTACTCCTTTTAATTGAGCTGTACCGGAGAAAATGGATCAGCTACGCCAACAAGAAACAAGCAGCCATGTTTACATATCATTCCACCTGTAGCCAATACAAATCAAAACAGAAATCGTACATGCCTCCCCTCCTATCCCGCCCTCTGCTTCGCTAGCAACAAATACACGCTCTCCCCAATCTTATCCTTCCACAGACTCGCCCTCTTGACCTCCTCTTCCTCCACCATCCTCCCCGGCGCCTCACCACAGAGCGTATCCAAATCCCTCTTCTGGGAACTAACCCACCGTTTCACAAACTCCGCCGGATCTTCGGCCATAGCCTGCCAGAACACACGCTTCGCCTTGCTGTGGTTGACAGCCTGCACCAGCACGGCAATGTGATCGTCGATGCTCTGGATCTCGCGCAGCGTTGTCGCGTAGGTCGGCGAGTGGATTATCGCCGACATTTTGTGCCGGATCGGGTCGTCGGTGTAGACGGTGATGTCGTGGATCTGCGGGGACATGGAGGAGGCGACGTCGCAGCGGATTAGGTATGGGATTGTGATTGGTTCCAAGGGGAGGATATGGGAAAGGGTTAGCTCTGGGATTTGGGGGAAGTACAGGCGGTCTGCGTTGAAGATCTATATGTGTGGTTAGGTGGTGGGGGAGTGAAGGGGGAGGGGGAACGTACGGCTCGCATGGCGGGGTTGCAGTTGATTGTCCTTCTCTCATCCGGGTCCTGTAGTCCATGGGCGCGTACATACTCCCAGATCTTCATGACGATGCCTGCGCGCGTGTCCTCTTGGGTATCGAGCAGATCCGCCAGCGGGCCGCTGAGGCGGAAGCGGTCTGGCACCTCGTCGCGGACTAGCTTGATGGTGCACATGATATTGTCGTCGCCTTTGCGCTCGAACTCAAAGCCGTCGAATTCCGCAGGGCCACCGAGACCGAGTGCAGAGGTGGCCGGCTGGGTGTTTGGCGCTTGCTTCCGCCACTCAATCGTATTCCCATCTGGGTGAAGATCGCGCGACCGGTCTAGTTCCACCACAATGCTCTTGAAGAAATGCGAGAACTTCCGTTTTTCGGGGATGGGGACGTCCTTGGGTGCGAGGCCGAGATCGGAGTCTGGGTCACGTTCGGCGGCATCGCCTTCTTCGTCATCGAGAAGCTTTCCTTCGATCTTGACACGGAAGGTAGGGATCTGGCCGGTGTCAAAGTCGAATGCGTTTTCGTCCAGTGGACGGTCCGAGACCTGCCATGGCTGGTCTTTAGCGGTGTTGGAAACAAAGATGCGCATAGTCTTTTGATTCTACTCCTGGCGTTAGCGACAAACAGCAGGTGAGCGGTTTGAAAAACACACCTTGACATTCCGATTCACAGCATCCTGAATATCCAATCTCTTCCTCATTATCGCTGCGTCATACCGTCTCTCCATCTCCCTCAACTCCCTGTAAACCTTCGCACTGGGCACGATCTCCTCAACGCCCTCGGGGATCGCCTTATCAGTCGGCTTCCTCGCGCGACGCTTTGCGAGCTCGCGTTCAGCGAGTGCAGCTTGGTGTTGAGCTGCGAGCTGGGCAGCAGAAATCTGCTGGTGGCTGTTCTGTTGTTGGCCGATCATGGGTCCGGGACCGCGGCGGGCTTGCTGGGGAGGAGCGGGCGATGGGACTTGGGGATTATGGTTGTAGCCCGGCGGGACGCGCATCTGGACCGGCTGGCGCATTGGGTCCATTTTTTGGTGTGGGGGGATTTAATTTTGTAGCGCGATCAAGTCAAGTCTCGGGCGTCCGGTGAAAGTTAACCTTCGCGAAGGGAGAGGTGAGTGCACGTTACTGCTAGCACACGCGCTAGGCTGGATCGGGAAAGTCGATACCACAGCACATTGAATGTCACTCGGTGTCACTCGGCCTACTACAATGGCCTTCTTCTAGACACATATGATTTAATTGGATGTCACTCGGCCCACTACAATGGCCTTCTTTTTGACGCAGCCTATGATTCAACCTGATCACTTATCTCACAGAATATAACCCCCTCTTCTCCTGCCCTCATCAAACTAAAAGCCCCCTCTTCTCCTGCCCTCATCAAACTAAAAGCCCCCTCTTCTCCTGCCCTCATCAAACTAAAAGCATGATTACTACCTCTGAACCCTCTACCGCGAATGGCCGTGGACGCGTCTACGCAACTAACGCTCGCTCCGGTCAAGAAGTTTGGATCTGCTGTCGCGGGTACAAATACGATCCCGACTGCAGGAGGGGAGATACTCGCCCCATCGTTTCGAACCAGTGCATGTGCAACCACACACGGTGCGAGAAGTGCAAGTACAAGGTGCTGAAGGAATCCGACTTTTGGAAGTGCTTTGAGTGTTCAGCCATCAACCTGCGAGAAACTGAGGACAGCGGGTGTATGCGATGCCACCTGCCCAAGTTGTCGGCGAGACGTATGTCGCAGCGGTTGTTGGGGAGAACGAGGAGGAATGATAGGAAGTAGAATATGGGTTTGACAGATTGGAGGTATGTTTGTTTGCTTGTAACTTGGGAGCGGCCAGTGGTTTTCTGACCCTAAGATAAAGCCTAGTATAGAATGTCTGCAATTTTTAACGGCCGCCTACTCTTCTTTCCTACAATCGGTTGATACTCAATGGGGCCATGGGTTTTCCGTGCAAAATGGCCTAGCGACAGATATTGCGGCTGCTCTGCACAGTTCTATGTAAGAACCGCTCGGGATGATCAATTGATCGCTAGACTAATGGGAGGTCTTAGCTTCTGAATTCAGGCGATGAAAACGATGAGAAGTCTAATAGAGATAGTCCCGAATGAAATAAA
>Ga0307515_10000720_pt1 | contig 76083 bp, 67 predicted proteins | sample 17_EM_MG_FD_194513 | JGI IMG/M metagenome (GOLD analysis project Ga0307515, IMG submission 194513) | Populus trichocarpa ectomycorrhiza microbial communities from riparian zone in the Pacific Northwest, United States - 17_EM | ecosystem: Host-associated > Plants > Roots > Unclassified | place...
ACGCGACGCGTGGTATTGACGCCGGGCACGGAGTAATCCGCCACCGGGGTGTCTCTGACGGCACTGACGGAGCGCGTCCACTCTGACGGAGCCATTCCGCCCGGACGGAAATGTTTTTTGCTGATGGAGCTGATATTGTGGATCACTAGTCCAGTGGTTATGGAGGGATGTGATGCTACTTTGATTTTTATGTCTAGTATTCCAGATTGTGTTTGGGCGAACCACTGTCCCCCCAGCTGTTAACTACACCAACTGGTATTAGTATTTCTTTCACACTATATGAGGAATATTTAATTGCCACTTCTCCATTTGAAGTGCGACTTCAACTGCAGTTAGTTAAGGTAATAGATGTAGGTTCATTTTATATATATACTGTATTATCGTTTACACCTTACAGTTGTTTATACTACCACCTCATAGGATACTACAGGTGATAACTCTATCTCAGCTCTAATCATGATGCATGTTATGAATTGACACTGTGGTATCAGATATTGAAATGATAGCAAAATATATATTCTACATTACCATGGCAGTTACGATCTTTATACTTAGAATACCAACAATCTGGATAACATCAAAGTTACTACCATTATTGTTGTGGTAAGAGTATATAAAGCTAATCCAATGATTACCATTCATAATACATTAACTGGCTATTCCACAAATTAATTTTTGTTAGATTCTTCTTGAACACAGCTTTCACAACATTGAATTATCTAAATTTGATGTATTGAAATTTACGATGCAATAGTATTATCAGATGCTATATATACTATAACAGTGTGTACAGTAATTAGTCAAGTAGTCAGTTCAGAAATTAGTCCAGATATCAAAATTCTTGTCGCAGCTGGATTATTAGCGGTCATAGCAACTGATACCAAAAATATACCGCAGGCTACCCCGGTACACACAATTGGCAATGCATGGACATTGGATATATTGATGTTGGTTGTGATAATAGTGGTGTTGAAGGAATCCATGTTGGTAAAGTCGAATATAATACAGTTTGAGTGAGTAGATTTGAACATATTGTGAATACAGATTCATATAGATATAATATGACATTGACAGAAACCAATCAAGTATGTTATAGACATTGGAGCAGTATAATTATATTGCATACTGAGTGGAGATGTTAGTAATGCTTTTGGATATGTAATTTTCCATACACCAGTAAGTAAGAAGATTAATACTTCTGTGGATGCTGTAATAAATCTAATTTTATTTATAGTTATGGTGGAGTGGCTATTACATAACCAAACATCTAATTATGGTGTACATTATGATATATATATATTTTCAGTAACATAGAACTGTTTCCTGTGATGAATAATCTGAAAGATATAGTATATTGGATTGTTAGTTTGAGGCAAATCGTCTGGATGATATGCGCAATAATATATCAGTTTAGAATATATTAAATTTTGATATTATCTACATTAATTCTATGTTGATTGGAGTCTGGTTTTGCACTTGGTGTAGAGTGTTGGTGATGATGATATCGTAATTTGTAGCATACTGTAAATAGTATTAATTATGAATAAGAGTATTAAATATTTGAATTGAAATCTACCTTTTCTCATTTCTATCATAATGTTTGGTAATATAACTGATATTTTTTATTTATTACAAGCCATAAACTGTAATATTAACTTAAAGTTGTATACTGTATTTATATCTCCAGTTGGCTTTGACATTGTACAATAAATTCTATTTTCATTATTTGCCTTCATACCTGGTTAGGCTGTGAGCGCTGCTCACTATTTCTGTCTGTACTAAATGAATATTATCTATATCAGAATATGGCTATGCAGCTAAATTTCTTCAATCTTACAAGCAAAAAACTATATTTATATAGCCTTTTTTATGCTATATCTTGCAGCAGATATTTTACCAGGTAGATGTACTGTACAAATTACCGGTTGGTGAAGTGGATGATTAATATTTACTGTATTCAATTGTTCAACAAAAATTATACTAGCATTACTTGCACTAATATACAGTTATTGGTAGTACCACTTACTTAAAGTTACACTATATAGATTGATTTGTATTAATCTCAGAGTAATTAATATAGATATTTTGCATTTCAACTTCTCTCTTGCTCTCATTGTGTTCTACCACATACTTCAGTGATGTGCCGAGTAGACATGTAATAAATGGTAAATTATATTGGCTGGTATTGAATCAATAATATTCAGCAGGATTTATGATTTCTTGTATACTCCAATTTGGATCCATGGATTAAGAAGTTTCAAGATATAGGTAGCAGACAACACGAGAGAGTCTGAACAACTCAGGATTGCATGTCTGTTAGTGAAGAATGACCAGCTGTTGCATAGACATTATTACCCTGAACAGCAATATTATTTCAAAGAGTAGCAGTGGTGGAAACAGGGGGGTTCGGGCGTAGGTGACATTGCTAATGATTTTGTGATCTCGTAATCAGAATAACGTACTCAAGGTTTGAATCGAGGGAGTCAGAACAAGACAAGAATTAACGTTGATTCAGAGTCTTAATTTGCTTTGCTATACAAGAGAATGAGTAAAGAGAAAGGAAAACGAGATCGTCCAATGTACAACAACCTCTCTTTATACACAGTGTATGTACCACCATCGAACCATTCCTCATGCCTTGATGTACCATCCGAACATCCAACCGTAATCTTACACTCCACCAACACAATTACTAATCAACAAAACCACACCACCTCACCCAATGTCGCAACACCTCAGACCGCTTCCTTATCATAACCAATTATACAGCCACCACTACACCCCTATCACCGTGTCTCCCAACGTCTCTGTCTGCCTGTAACACCACTGCCTTCCCACACCTAAACCTTTGTACATCTCATAACATCACTCGCTGGCTGCACCATGGGAGTAGTGGTTGAAGTAATACAGAAAAATTGAGCGGAAATACATCTTCAGTAATAATACACTGCGATTCTGTCAATAACGATTACTCTCACTGACCAACCATTTGATGGACTCACGTTGAACGGTATTTAAGAATAAATATAGTTTAAATGAAATCTAATTATGGCCAATCTAAAAGCAAAATCATTATCTTAGATATATATACAATATACAACATATTGCAAATAACATAATATAACATGCAAATGTTGATATCTAAAATATATATTTTATTTATATAGCACATTGATATAACCTAACAAAAATTCTGCAGAAGTGTTGGATTTATTATGTTGTATATTTTTCAGACTGAATTCAATATCAATTGAAAATATTATTGGAAAAATGTTATTTACTTATGTTCTTTGCATTTTAAATAGATTAAAAATAATGATTAGGTTAATACTCTGTATACATCCTAAATTGAATGTGAAAGCAGATACTCTCAACAATAACTGTTTTACAATTGACAGATGTATTATCACAACTAGTAGCCATTGCAGCAGAATAAAAAGCTAATACAGATGTTGTAGAATTCACTGACCTTTATATTTGAATTTGTAAATAATAGTAATCATAGTTTAGACTACTTGGAAACTACAAGCTTCAACATTAATCAAACTATTTACAACATGTGATTGAATAATGATAGAAATGATTTGCATTATCTAATACAAGTATGGACCTTACAGATGAAAATATTAGATATTGCATTTTGTTCTAACTAATGTAAGGCAGCGTGTCTTCTATAGTATAAATATTTATCAAGATTCATCAGAACATTTTAAGGTGATTTGGAACCTCAACTTGTACATTTGAAGTGTTGTAATTGTGTAAATTCTGCATGCATATTCAATATACAATATACTTTGAATTGTCATCGTATGGTACCATTAACAATTTCACTCTGTTTGCTTTTGGTGTATAATTCAAGTGGAATCGTAAAGATGAAAATTGATGTTGAGAGTAATATATTTTGTGAATTTGCCCCAAATTTGAAGAAATAGAATTGGAATTATATAAAATCCTTTACTCTAACTAATATCATTAGTCCAACATGGCCAATTCCCCGACATTACCAGTAATAACTATGTACTGTATACAGATAGATTATATCAGTTAAAATATTTCGATATCATCAACGTACTCTGTAACTCCTGATTGAATTTTACACATACTATTAAAAATCTTGGCAATGTAGTGTAATATCATAGTTACAGTATAAATGAACCATCGCATGCCAACAAATTGTCTGTAGATTAATTATGTGAAGTATAATAATAATATGCAGTGGTGAATAAAGGTAATATATTATGCAGTAGTATATTAAAATAATATCTATTTATAGAATGACAAATAGCACTGTACCAGCTTTCTCTATATACATTTCTGCAATACTAAATATTATAGTTAGTTTCATTGCCATTCAGATTGTCTACATAGATTTATTTACAAAATAATTTGGTTGTCTTAATTATTCAGTTTGAATTGGTATTATAATGATCTGTTCAAAATACATAATTTCAGTAATAAATATATTATTTGTTCTTCTATATTGAACTTCATACTGTTCAATCATTGTACAAATTTGATTTTGACTATTGTAATACTTTCGATCTTAGTAATCTAATCATTTTATTATGAATTTATTGAATATTTATTTTCAATATGAGCATATAATGATATAACTATCAATCTCAAACTCAAATAATCTAATCACAACTAACATATTTATTATTTTCTATATCCTATTTCAATCTAGTATATTATTATTGATTTCTCAATTGAGTAGCTATATTATCACCATTATATAATTTCAGCTTGATATATATACACTCACAATTGACATATATAGCATAGAGCTATTGAATATATATACGTCCATTTGGAAGTATAACATAAATGGTATACAACTGAGATTTAATGTTATATATTGAAACAAATAATTATTTGAAAGTATTTTAATACAATTGTTATACTCAATATATTATCCTAATAAATATGTTTGACAAAGAGTACAATAGGGAAATCTAATATGTGATACATATTCTTTCCAGACCTGAAGTAGATTTTATCTTTGCATAATCAAATTATGTATTTTCATAACATTCCTTATGCTTTAATATTAGTCTAATTCAAAATTGCAAGGTAAACATAAAACCCAATATCAATTGGATTAGGCAGAATTTATTGCTAATACTCATTGTAACATATATATATTGTAATATGATATATTTTGTAATGAAAGCTAAAGATTGAGTTATTGTGTTTTAAATATATGTGTACTAATAATATCTACAGTCATAATTTATTACTAAATAGTTGAATAATAAAGTAATAGCAACAGTTTCAGATTATTAGATTACAGTCTAATCTCTACCTGCCAAGAACAATTTAGTTTGATTATTTCACATCTGACACACCAAACTACCTTATAAAAAGAAGTTTATAACAGAGATCAGATCTAAAACCCAGTATACTCAAACTACATTGAACTCAACTCAGAGTTTACAATTACGTGTTCTCTATCTTTGATTCAAGTTGTATATTGCTAGTACTTGAATTTTAATATATTGTAATATATGCATGGTGCAGATTAAAATTCTCTTGTATATCCAGCTAATAGATGTAAAATGATGCTGAGATTTGTAGACAAACTGTAGAAAATACACAAAACAAATTTTCAATTCAAGGTGGTTTATATCTACTCCTACAATATTGACACAATTGTAATTCTAATACCTCAATATAGATAACCATATCAACATGACATAATCCATGTACAGATTGTATTATAAAACATTTCAAAATTAGCAACTAAATTGAAGTCCAAGTTATGAAGCTATTAGTGTGAGTTTTCCTCACAAAACTAATCCAAAGATAATTGTCTTGATTTGGTATACTGTGAAGTTTACTAAAACAGTTCAGTTCCAGTTGATACTCTAACCCAGACTGGTTAGATCTGGTTCAGATGATGGCTAATACTATCTGAATTTAATTGCAAACTATATTATTGAATATTGATTTACCAATTCACTTCACTATTAAACAACAGATACCAACAATTTTACCAAATGGTTTATTTGGCAAACCGTCTTGTTCCTGGATAGTTGATTGATGTATTTTGCATTTTCACTCTGGATGGAGTAATAGATTTGTAACTGTTATATCTTTCTTATATAAATACTCTAAATTAAAATCTATAGACTTTATCCACTATTATATATAGGTAAATGTATAAGCTATATTCTTACTCTAAATAATAACAATAGCATCTGAAGTTCAAAAATAATACTCAATATTTCAATATTCAAATCAACATATAATTAAATAGTGTCAATGTTAAAAACCCAACAAAAATGCAGAATTGGTACAAGCAGTCATGCTAACACTTTTTTGTTAAATTAGGGTCATCAAAATCCAGGAACTAAATAACATCCTCGTCTTAATACAGAGCAGTAATTATGTTCCTTTTTACCATCTATTTATGGTCGCCTAACCCTGCTTTGTAGCAATCATATCGTCACGAGACTAGCAAAACTGGGTAAAACTATACACATATATCAAAGTAAAATAACAATGTTCCCGTCTTTTATACATAAGTTACCTTTATACCCATTCCTACAATTCGTGAAATCTTGACCCAAGTATCCGCTAGTATTCTCCTAATGCGATCTCGCATTCTTTTATTGTTCGTCATCCAGGCAATCACCATGAGCATTACTATCGTTTGTAGCATTGAAAACGGACCAGTACTCATTGCCATATATGCCTGCATTCTGGACAACAAAGTAGTTGTTGATGTGACAAACGAAGATTGTCCCGTTTTCGGTAGAAACACTTTGCCAGTTGCCTTCTTGGTCCCTTTTGTAATCGATAGTCTTTTCTTCACAGTGGCCTCATGGACAGTAATATCCTTCTTTGAAGTGGTCATTCGTTCAGCCGATTTAACAGAACTGCCTCGGCGTTTGGAGGCAGCACGACTGGAAACTGATGGTACACGGGAAGACTTCGCTTTACTTGTTTCCTTCTCTTTACTGCGCACCAACTGCAGCTCCTCTTCTCGCTGCACCTCTAATTTGCGACTTTGAAGTTCAACATCCAGCATGTCATTCTCTAGTAAATCTAAGACATGATAAAATTTCTTTCCTCAATATCAGTATGTTATAATATGTTTATAAAGATCAGGTGTCACCAACTTCTTTCTCCTCCGCACCAATATCAGGACTCATTTGGGTAAATTCGCGCGCATATTCCCATTCTCCCACTCGAGGCAAAACATGTAATACGTAAATTTCCGTAATACGTGCACGTTGCAATGCGGACTTCGGATCTTCCTCTTGTGAAAGGACGCCTGAGTAAGCTCCAAGATGAGCTTCTAACTTCTGCTGAGTGATGGATTGATCCGGTGAGTGTGAGAGCAGCAACCTTGCTCTTAATACAATGTCAGACTAGTAGATGATGGGAAAATATACAGCACAACTTACAGAGTAAGTACTACTTCTGGATCGACCCTGCCTTCATCACCATATGATCGAATCACCTCATCCCACACAGTCCCGCATCTAATCATGCCCACCAACTTTGGCCATTCTTTCAGTCCCCATGTTGCCTTCCCCTCATATGCCCCCGTCTTTGCGATAGCGTCAAGAATCGCAAGGTATAATCGCCAGATCTTAATTCTCAAGGCGCGATGGCAATGCCGAATTGAGGAAGTGGGATCAGTGACCACCGGCTGAAGGGCGACCAGAGCTTCTGGGAGTCTGCGGGTTAAAAAAAGCTTGGTGGAGCTTTTAAATACATATGAGATAGTTTGAGGAGATAGGCAGCACTGTTCGGGCCGATGCGAAGACGCATATGGTACCTTGTTGAAGGCAGGTTGGCTGTACCCAAATGTTATGTTACTACCATCGACCATTATCCGAGGTGGTGGAAGCGCGATAACTCTGAGCATTGGAATATTCTTAAAGATGAGAAATTTCTGTTAGTATAGATAATGGGAAACGTTTGTAGTTTATCGATATTAATATAGCTGAAGTGAATTAGTTAGGGTCATGCATATAGTAAATGAACGGCGGTAGACAAAACAGTCACCAAGCTGTTCGAGTTGGTAATGCCAAGACCGAGCGCACTGACGAGATCCAGCCGAGGATATGTGGTTATTGCTCGTTCATCGTTTCATCACACATGTTACAGTTCGTACCTCATCCATTCAGGCCAGGCGCCTTGTTAGGGATTGGGCACGCCCAGCGCCCACACCTAACAAGACGCACTAAGAAATCCTAGGGTTATTGTGAAATTGCAAAATGCTCAACAACAATACAATGAAGAGACAATCAGAGACTACAGTCTAATAGATATCTTTAAGACCTACATGTTAATCCAAAAAGCAAGTCAAACAGACCAATTTTGAGCAAGTTGAAAATGTTAGTGAAACATTATGAAGCTATCAAATTTTTATCCACCTTGTAGCTCCCTCTTTTTAATCACCACTTGTAAATGGAATTCACTGGTGGTAATAGTAGAGTATAGTTAGTATTCTGATACTCAATTGATTGTGGTCTTGGTAGATTTGAAAAGGTAGTTGTTGAGATCGATGCTATTTCTGAAATACCAAAGTGGAAGATTTTACCACCATATAACAAAGGTAATTTTCACCCAACTGACATTATACTGTCTCTAGAAACTATAAAGCTGCCTCCAAAAAGTCATCTATAGTACCAGAGAAACTCTGGCAGGGAGGATGATAAATTCCAAGCACAATTGATTTAGAAATCAACTAGATTACATGGTTCTCTTTCTCCTACACCTCGGTCAGGAAAAAGTCATTTCTTGCTGAACAATGCGCTGTACACTATATGATCTGCGTTTGGCTCCGTTAACAGAAAGATATATGATAAACGACATTTAACTTAGAGCAATTATATGGAGTAGAGATAATATATATATATTATATGGTAAATCTATGTTAGTAATTCTGTCTTACCCTTTTACTTGAGCATGCTAAGGAGGTACTCTCCAGTAGCAAAATGTAAAATAGTCAGAGGACTGTGTTCCAATATTATAGACTTCAAGGTACTTCTAGATATTCAAGGGATTCTGTATAGCTATGTGGAGTGATCTCAAATATCTGCAGTACATTTTCAGGTATGTGTCAACTTCCTTACAATTGTTGGGGAATATTGAATGGTGTAGATATCTTTGTGCAGCTGAGATCTCTATACTAATCTTTTCAGTACTCTAAAATTAGTACTGTATTTACCCAGTCATCAACTATAGGGGAATACACAATGTGTGTAAGATATATTCATCTAATATATATATTCGTAGTTCATGATCACAATAAGTTTTGCTACATTGTAATATGGTATGGAGCCTCTATATACATCTATCAACTTATGTTTATAGGTCACATCTGAAACCAGTCAGTAGTGGAGTGCAAATTGAGTTATATCTAGAGATGGAAATCAGGTACACTTGGAGATGTACATAAACTTGATAAATAGACAAACTTTGAAATAGTGATTGCGTGAACTAAGAGATACTCTTCAAGACCATAAGTGTGGGAGTGTGAATATGCACATGAAGGCAGAAATTACAATAATATGAAGTTTGTGATTTAGAAAACTTGAAGAGATTTCTGAAGGCTGTATTGGATAAGCTTCTCATCGAAAAAGATACCAGTAATGGAAGAAGATTGAATATATACTTGGGGAAATTGATAATGTAAACTTGGAGGTAGTAATATAGTGAACATAAAGATATACATGGAGGCTATAATTGAGTGACTTTGCAGTAGTGTTAGCAACGGTTCCGGGTTGTTACCCGGAAAACAGGTGTACACACCGGGTTCGGGGAAGGGTTGGAACCGGACCGCGGTTCCATATTACGGTTCCTTCAACTTTGGCTCCAAATAAGTATCTGAGTTCTGATCGTATCGTGACATGATCAGTACGTAGATTGTGCAGTATTAGCCCCTCTTTCACCTCCCGCTGTCAGATTTGCGATTGGAGCAATATTCGTTGAATCGCTGTGAAAGAAGGTGATAGTTCGGCCGAAAAGTGCGGGTTTTCGATAGCGACTCAACGAATATTGGTCCGATCGCAAATGTGACAGCGGGAGGTGAAAGAGGGGCTGAAACTGCAGAATCTACGTACTGATCATGTCACGATACGATCAGAACTCAGATACCTAATTGGAGCCACAATTGTAGACTTGAAATGCCAGGGTTTTGGTGAAAACCCGTTGCAACGGTCCGGTTCCGGGTTGGAACCGGACCCGGAACCGAACCGGGGAATTGGACCCGTTGCTAACACTACTTTGCACATGCACTTAGAGGTAATAATTAAGTGAACTGAGAAATGCATTTGGAAGCTGTAATTATGGCAACTTGGATAGAGTAATCAAGTGTATATCAAAATGTACAATGAATGTGGTAATGATGTGAGTGTTGAGATAACACTTGGAAACTGTACTTGGAAGTATATTTGTGTAAGGCTAATAATGAAGGGAATCAATTTGGAGGAGTATGTACTTGGAGAAAAGAAACTGTTTCTCAGTTAACTTAAAACCTGTGGAGATCAGAATATTCCACCATCAAAGTCAAGTTGAAATCACAATATTTTCTCTGACCACAATGTTACATTTTAGATAGCAAAATAGATTACGAAGGCAATCATGGCTATAATGACTCATTGGTCTATGATACTTGAAACGCAGCACTTGATAGGCAATACAGATTATCAACTCGTAAATGAAGCTCAGATTTGTCAGCACGCTGTAGCATTTACTGCAGTGGGTATGCCATCTGTGAACCAATTGCCTGGTGGTCTGAATCTTAATATCAATTGGCAAACATTAGAAGGTGTAAGTATTGAATTCTGTTTAATGCCGCTCTATCAGACTATTAATATAAACTACACCCATGAGGATGGAGCATGACAACTGAAGATTACTATGATTTGAGTACAATTAAAAGATGGACCCTGTCAAACTGTTATTTATTGTGGCTGATTAAATTTAGACTCTCAGACAGAGAAATGAATTGTAGTTAAGAAGTTCCTTTTTGACAATATATAACTTTCACATGTTCTGGAAGATATGAAATCATTATTCACCTGAATCGATTTGTTTGATTCAATTTACCATTATTATTGTTCACTACCCATAGCATGGAGCACATGTCATGGCTAGGGTAGGTGAGTAGGAGTATGTGGTTAGTGGTATGTGATTAGAATGCAGGTGCTTGTGGGAGTTACGGGAATGAGTTGGTGTTATGGAAGGGCAGAGGAGTTGATGGATGTGGAAATGGAGTGAGAATGTCATCAGCAAAATGTAATTTAGTCACTGGGAGCCTCCCGCAGTGTCTGAGAGGATGTGGAGTGTCTACTTAGATGTGTCAATTACAGGAGAGAATCACACCCTGGGAGGGAATTCTGACCGGCCTTCAGAGTAACAGGGATCTGTGATTACCGGTCCAGCAGAACCTAAGATCTCTGATGACTGGTACAGGAGTACTATCGAAGTGATTGCAATAAGTTTGGGAACACCTCAGAGCACCAGAGAGAACTTTGAGTGCATCTGGGTGTGTCGCTGAACCATGTGGGAATCACTAACTCAATTTGAGAGAGGGTGGGGTGCATATGGAGATTTCTGCAGAGGACTGCAGGCATTATCTGAGACACTCCGGTTGAGCACAAGTAATCGATTTCCCTCAACAGCGAATAAAATACATGGATTACTGTTCATTATCACATCTGAATTATACTAGCTATCATCTTCTTCAACATTGAATATAATGCCTCGCTTACATTACGAAACCAAAGAAAATGGTGTGTAATTCCAACATATACGCTGGTACACCGAATCAACAACCTGATTAAGTAATTGAATGATACTGATCAAACAGGGAGTCATTGTCATCCACTACTGCTCCCATTGCATCAGGGCCGATGAAAGCAGGAACACATGACTCTTCAATGGTGTACAGAAGCTGGAGGCGCTGCTTGTACTTGCTGATTATTAATACCTGGCGAGCGGATGAAATTGATTTTGAATGTTGTTTGGCTCAATTTGTGATATCGATTAAAAGTGGAGTGAGATTTTGGGTACCTGCTAATCTAAATGGGGGTTCCAAAGGCGATATGATATATTTGGATGAAAAAGGGGAGTAACTACCAGGAAATGAGAAACAACAGATGGGGAGTACTGTGTGGAAAAGAGGAGTACACAGAAGGTGTTGGGGGAGCACAGAATGAAACAGAAGAGAGACAAATCTAGGCTGCGCAGTGCTGCTGGGGATTGAGAAGCATCTATGCTAGTGGAGCAGTGCCAAACGTGGGGGTAAGGAGTGCTGAATCAAATGGAGGAGCACAAATCCAGGCAGAGGAGCACCCATGTGAATTGAGGAGCGCTATCCCAGTGGAGGAGAGCTGAAAAGGGGTGGGGGGGGGGGTAAGGAGTGAGGAATGCAATACAGGAGCAACAATTGTGACCAAGGATCACCAGTGAGAATTGAGGAGTTCCCATCCCAGGCTGAGTAGCGTGTATATGGGCGTATAGAGTATGGAATGAAATAGAGGAGTGCCATTCCAGACAGAGGAGATTTGGGAGTGCCTATTACAGCAGAAGAGCACTGAAAGAGGTGGAATTGACTGCGGAATGACAAAGAAGAACGTCAATCTAGGCTGAGGTGAGCTGATGGAGATTGAGAAGTGAGTGTCCCAGTGGTGTTGCGCCAGTAGGGTGGGGTAAAAAGCGGCCCACTAATCTGTGATTGATGAGCACAGTCGCTTCCGGAGTACAATGTATCAGAGGGGATGGGCACTCTGTACCTCGACATTCATCTTGAGACACCATATCAGTTGCGTTCATTCCACTGGCGTATTCAGAGAGGACACAATGAATAGCTGCGGCTAGTGTTAGCAATGGTTCCGTTTTCGGACCGTTTGTATTATAGCGGTTCCAAGAAAACCCGGACCTGGCCGGTTCGGGCCGGGTTTGTGCCAAACGGTTCCGTCAATTAAGTCCACAAATATTCATCCAATAATGTAGTGTTTGGGACATGAAATATGCGGCTTCAGCCGGCGCATCTTTTCGTGGTCTCTGATTTTTGATATCTTCAAAACTGAGCAAGCTGCTTTGAAATTATTGTGATTTTTGGCTTAAAAACGAGGTTTTCGAGCTGCCGCTTGCTGGGAATTCAAGATATCAAAAATCGGAGACGGCTAAAAGATGCACCGTGCTAAGCTGCATATTTTACATACCAAACACTAAACTCTCCGATCAATATTTGTGACCTTAAAGTGATGGTTCGCTTAAAAAATCGTCGATTTTTGATGGGGTAAGGCCGTTGCCACGCAGACCTATAAAACCGGCCGGGTCCAAAACTGGAACCGTTGCTAACACTAGCTGCGGCTGCCAGTGCAACAGTCTTAGGAGCCAGGGATTGGAAATACTGGGATATAGTAGTCTAGTGCCCCAGCGATTGGCGGTGAAGAAAAATCGATGCTAAATTAGATCAAGCATTTCCATTTGGGTGAACCATGAATTCTTATCATCCATGACCTTCAAGAGATAAGATTGGTCAAGCAGGAGCTCATTAACCTCGATCCGAAGCTCAGTCTCAGAGCTCAATGCTTTCTTGAATTGGAGTGCTCTCTCAAGTTGTGCTTTTTGATTCCTCTGTGAATATTGATTCCTCACCCGGCTGCACGTAGGTTCCATTTGCTGTAATAAAGATAGAATGTTGGGGAATGTGGGAGAGAGTGTATAAGCAGTAAATATAAGATTAGGTGCAACAGAATAACTGGCAGAATGGTGCAAGAAGTTGCACATAGTCGAGAACGATACAATTCAAGAAGCATTTTGATAGGTCCAGAAGAGATAACTTCAATGATTTATACTTATCTCCAACATGGCAGTTCGGAGTTGCCATTTAGAATGTTTTCTGGTGCACTGGAATAGATGGACTCCTTGTCTGGTATGGCAGAATAGCTGAATTCTGAATGCCAAATGTTCACAACTCCTATCAACAACACTCTGAATGCATGCAAGATTCGGAGGTTGCCTGAAGCCAACGTATATCGAATAGAACCAAATTCACCTGATCAAGAAGAATTGGAAGATTACTCGTGAGATTAAATAACCTTCGGTGCTGGGCAATTGGAGCACTGAGACCCTGGATGAAATGACGTGTGCCTGCACATGACTCCACTGAATGTAGTAATTATGAGTGAAAGTTCAAGGATTTGAGGTGACCGCATGGTATAGAATTGGTGCTGCATTGAGAATCTGCAAAACTCGATGGTTTTGGGACCTTGTGAGTAATCGCAGAGTTGCAAGGTTGCATACTGAGCTTGTTATCAATTGAGATACAATATGAATATCCGTATGTGGCATATCTGCCGGTAGGACACATGTATTTCCACAATATTCTATTAAATCAGGATACTGCACCTAAGTTTGCAGTCAATAGAGAAATACTGTAGGCACAACTTCCGTTTCATGCATTCATCTGGGCTGAGTCTGCAGACCATCATTCACAACAATGTGGAAGTCAATAGAGGAGGGAGAGAATTTGGTACACAAAGGAGAGATACAGACATAGAGAAAGAATTGTAAGGTAAAATGGATGAGCAAGGGGGTAATCTGATTGATTCAAGCACTTGTTGATGCCAAGAGTGCTAACAAATAAGTCATAACTAGGCAATCACATTCTGATTTTGTGGCTAATATCACATATGTTGCATACCATGTAATCACATATTCATTATGAGTTTCACTACTACAATGTAGACTTAAAATCAATATCTGGGTTGAAAGCTATATGCTACAATGGTATGAATGTATAGTGAGACATCATCTCACAGCAGACAGAGGAATGATGATTGGTTGCATTCAGTTTCATGAAATTGAATTGCACCAAACATCACATGGTAATGTTTTGATTTGATCACTGGGAAGTGCAGGCTTGTGTTACTCTGACAGTTAATTGCACTCTTCGAAGCTGTCATTTTGTAACTTGAGCTTTCATGATTTGCTCCATTGGAAGCTCTCTCTTGATCATTAATGGTTCACAAAATTCATTTTCAGATACGAGTTGTGGTGGCCGAAACATCCATTTAGTCAGAATCCAGTTAAGTCTGCATTCAAAGAGTTGGGAAGTGAGGCTTTGTGGATGAAGTGCAGTGCATGGGTGAGCGGGAGTTGCCGGCCATCTTACAGAGTCGCTGAGCAGAATCTGTCTATTGAGATTCTTGCTCTCAAGCTCCAGCGTTTTTGACAGCGCTCAAATATGTAGAAGCTATTGTATGATTTGAAAGCACAGGTCCAGACATACTACTCAGTCGATATTGAGTGAATTGAGGTTCCTAATTGACCAGGGCTAGTGTTAGCAACGGTTCCGGACCGTCGCTTCGGGTTGATGTTAAGTTCACCAGTGAAATGTCCCCAAATTGGAGGTCGGGGTCGTACATACACCCAAACTGTAGAATTGGGTTCTGTTCTCTGGAAATCTCCCAACCTATCTGAATTGGGTGGGTTGTCAGCGGGTTGTGCAGCATGTCTGTCTGTAGATTCATACAATGCTCTTGCTTTTGCTGTTTGATAATAGTATTTGATCAAAATCACTTATTTAACATCCAGTATTCACTTTTTGAATCCTTGGCAGGCTGCAGTACCGATTATTTTGGAATCAATGTTTTTCCTTTTGTATGTTGTATTGTGGACAACAAAGGCAGTCAATAGTTCAGTTATGCACCTAAATATCAGTTTGATGCATTGATTACCCAATATCCATGACCAAAGATATTTAACATTCCATTGATGCTCATTTTCAAGATGGGGTAACAAAGATAACGTTCACTGTTTTGGGTGAACAGGCCGCCACTACATTGTATATGCGTTATTGTTACAATGCGGCACTTAGATTAGCAAAGATGCAAGACCAAAAATTGTTGAGGCTCCATTAACGCTCATTTTCAGGATGGGGCAGGGAGCGTGCCACTGTTGAGTTTGCCACTATAGGTGGCTAATCCCTCGTTTATAGATGTCTGCAACCAATCGCCACTTACATAACCAAGATGCAAAGCTAAATATCATCGACCCTTCATCTACGCTTGTTGTTAGACTGGGGCAATCACCGTGTCGATTTCTCTTTTACCTATGAATGCTATCAGTACATACATCATGCCTAACCACCTCCAGGCCACTATTTAATTGACTAGCTTAAAACACTCAGAATCGTCGATGCTCTGTTGATTCATATTATGATGATGTGGTAACGATGATATCATGCATCATAATGCCTGAACTGGCCGCAAGTACATTGTATATGAATCATTACCACAACTGAACACCTATACAACCCAAGATGTAAAGCCAAATATCATTGACGCTCCATTGATGCTGAGTTTCAGAATGGGGCAATGACTGTGTCACTTTCTCTTTTACCTATAGACGCTGCCATTACATTCATTATGCCTAACCACAACCTGACCACTTTATAGTTACCTGAATTAAAACACTTAAAATCATTGACACTCTGTTGACGCTAATTTTCATGATGTGGTAATGAAGATATAACACAACGCTTTACCTGAAAGGCTGCAATTACGTTGTATATGAATCATCACCACAAATCAACACCTAGATAACCCAAGATGCAAAGCCAAAAATCGTTGACACTGGGTTGACGCTCATTTTCAGAATGGGGCAGTGACCATGTCGCTTGCTGTTCTGCCTATAAATGCAGCCAATACATCGGTTATGCTTAACAGTGACCAATTCACTTTACAATTACCTTGCTTACAAGACCACAAATCGTTGACGCTCCGTTGACACTCATTGTAATGTATCGTCTAGTCAATATCTGCGGCCTTCGATCATTGTATGAATTATAATTTGGACATATTGGTTGCCTTTCAGCCAGATTGAGACTTAGCCCATTGGCAAAGCCGAGCCCGGTAATCATCTTGCACGGGTCGCTCTCGTTCTATCATATCCAGACATCCTGCTGAATGATCCAATTAGCCTGCCATACATGTGTTTATGAACAAATATTCATGCGCGACTGCTCAATATTCTCCCAAAATATTTCTCTAAGTAGTATTCTTGGTCAAGCAACATATAGAACCTTGTGCTATCATATTGACCCATTCTGGTCTACTTTTTCTTGTTTCCTATATTCCTGCTTGATTCCATTGCAGTGACCGTCATCAACCCCTTTTCAGCATGTTTGATTGATCCCCATGTTGGCCGAATAGATCAGGGAACATTCCGTGCGGGACTAACATCCCAGTGCTCTGGGCGGTGCGGAGCCTCGATGCTATAGTCTAGGTCTGAATCAGATTGGTTCTCTGCCTCCCTGTCATCATCGCTTGCATTTGGATTATCCTAGTCACCATTGCAGCCAAGTCAATTTTCAGTGTCAGAAATGCTTTCAGGTGCACTGTCCTCATCACTTTTTGGTGGATGACAGTTGATGCATCTGATTGGGCAGACATTTAATACTTGAGTTCGTCCTCCAGGGAGGTTCTTTACAGATAACCCTGGTGGCAACAGTGATCTTTCTGACAATTTAAATGCAGCTGCACCATCATGGTGAAAGTTTCACCAGGATGATTTGATGATCTCTTCAGTATCTGGAATGTATCCTACAGCTGTCATTTGCTGGTTTTGAGTGCATGATTACTTCTGTGTAGCACGTAGGTTTTGGCTGCCCTGCCACACCTCCAAAAACTCGTGGACCTTGGCCATTGTGTGCAATGTTCTTTCCTCCACCTATCTCTTCAATTCCAAGTTGTTTTCAGTCTGTGTGGTATCCAATGCGGTGTAATCCCCTGGCAATATTCGATTGTTGGCTTGAGCAAACTGCATTACTAGAACATGTCCTCGAAGCGTCTTGCCAGTGGTTTTGGACTGTGTGCAGATGATGATGTGATGCCTAAGGGAATAACTGGCCTCCACTCCGATACCATGTGGTATGATAGAGAACATGTCACCTACCACATTGAAGAGATTGGCATACTTTGAGTGCGTTTCCTCTTGTTGATGGCACCAGGTGGAGATATCCAGTAACCAAAATGTACTGCTAATCTCCATGGGGTCAGAGTGGTAATCATTAAGATTTGGATTAACTTGCCACCAGTGCTTGGGCGCTTCAGGCGGTGCATTCAAATAGAGTCTTGCAGTGGTCAATAAGCGTTCTGTGTGATCGCTTTGTCTGGGTGTCATTTCAGCCACCCTTTTAGGTGTTATGTATTCATCATCATCACTGGACAAATCATATGGATCAAATGAAGATTGACCAGATCCAGAAGCCTTTGAAGAGGGGAAGATATTGCTGCCCGGAACATTATCGGGTATAATGACGGACATTCGTCGGTGTTTGGCACTGTATTCATTGTCGACATGCTTCAGAAATCCCTCTTTGTATCGGGTATTGTAAGAAGTTTGGTCCTCAGGAATGATATCCATTCCCTTGTCCTACTTGTTAAATGATCGCAACGTCTGGAAAAGATCAAAGATATGTGCTGAAATGAGATGTACACCAGTCATTGGAGTAACTTCAGCATAATATTGTGTCAGCATCTGTTGTGCAAACTTCACAGCAAAGTATAACTCTTCCTGCCATTGAATGTTCTTCTTCGCTGAAGCTTGTATAACGCCATCCATATGATGGAACATGTGATTGTAGACAGTGATGACGTGATGCAGAGTAACGGTGTGCCTCTTTGACATCCACAGGGTCTAGTATTGGACAGGCCTAAATACTTCCATGACGTACTTGACAATGGTCCATTCGTCCTGAGTTGTGAAGAGTTGCTAGGAATCATTGTATTTGGGATTTTTGAGCCACCTGCGGGTGAATTCTTGTAATTGGTAGGCTCACTCAACCAACTCCAGTGTCAAATTCCACGGTGCTTTCATGTCCATAACACATAGTACAGCAATGAAGATTTTCGCCTTTTGACAGTCAAAGAAGTCGTTTCGATGACCAGGTGTCAGCATAATCAACACCGCAAGCATTTTCTGCTATATGGAGGTCAGATTCTAGACTTTCAAAATGTCTTGAAATACGTACTTTCTCAATTATCTTTGTAAAACCTGGTCTCATAGCTGACACCTTATTGATTCCAGCATTGCCCTCTTTTTGCAGTTGTTGACTCTTCCCAATGGCTGTGCTATCATTCTCTCCTGATTGCTGATTGCGCAAGTGGGCTTCCCAAGACTTGTTGCGGCCTTTTACACCGAGACTGCTCATGAACGCATCTAACTCAAGCAGAATGAGGTGCGCCATACATGGTATGTGATTCCTCATTGCGGGCCACTCGATTACAGAGGCCTCAAGGATTGATTGAAGTTCCCGAGTAATCCTGTAATTTGAGGAAGCATTGTCAGTCGTAATTCAATGTTAACGGCCATCGGCAAGCTCAAAACAATCGAGATCTTTGTTTAAATATATCGCTAGCCTTGCCCCATCATGGTGACCCTTGACCTATTATCCTTAATTAGCTTTTGAAATAGGTAAAGAGCAGGCTATCAACCTCATTGAAAGCGAGTAGTAGTTCTCGTAACACCCAATTCAGATCCATATAGAAAGCAATGACCAACATTGTGGCTAATTTGTTCATTGATGTCCACCTGTCCTAACCTAAGCTAACTTTATCTGTTGACGGCAATTGCTTTTTAATCTCATCCACTGTGCGTGAGTACTCGCTCCAGCAAATGTTGCTAAGTGTGCTGGCTGGAGACAGCACCAGTGCGCTGCGGAATGCATTATATGACCGCTGTGGTTTGAGGTTCGATTTAGCGTTCCAAGGAATATGACCCGAAATGAATCCTAACAAGAGGTTGTGTTTCCCGGTGTTTTGGTGAAATTCGTAAGTCACACAGTCCTTTGGTGCCTATTTGGAGCATTGTGTTTGTCAATTGTATGAACATACGTGAAATCTAACTGTCAAATATGAAGATTCTCTGCTAACCAACTATCGTACTTCCTCGACTGCCTTGTCTCTTCAACATGGCCAAAGCTGTTTACTCGATGGTTGTACTTGTCAATTCAGATACTTCTGACTCCGTTAATTGGTTAAACTTTGCAATGTGCACTTGTGCCAGTAACTGTTTCCGCATTGAGCTATTCCCATGTTCTGATGGATGGCGAAGAACTTGATGACACACGATACATATGCTGCCAGGGCTGCTGGTCTCCTCAATTCCACATTGGAAATAGAATTACCACTATGGAGTGTGTCCAGGATTTTTCCAAGCAACAGGACGCTTTGAGCTCAACTTTATAGAACCCCACCAGGTATCAAATATGATGTGTAAAGTAAGGTTGCTCAAATCACGAAGAAAGAAAGAATCATTAGCGGAAGATATCATAACCTCCAGCAACGAGGTATTTCTAGGTTGGGAATCCGATATTGTGGTAGGAATTTGAAAGCTGCTTTATTTGAGTTGAGAAACTGCCAAATGTCACATTATAGTAAAGTAGAACGCAGGTTCTTAAATATTGACTCTAGAGCTACACGCAAGACAAAAGTAAGACCTGTGAGACATTGCATGCATAGTTGTGAAGTAGTATACAAGGACATATTGAAAAGACTGAGTGTTAGAAATTCAATTTAGGAACAACGCAAAGTAGTTTGTTGCTGAGAAGCTTACTGAGCCCCACAGAGACTGTTACCACACCGCTAACGCTTATTTGTAGGAGGCAGTAGCGGTATCGTTACTTCCATTATTGCCCCTGAAGGCTGCCACTCCTTCGATTATTGATTAATGCAGATGCACAGCCACTGGATTATGCAAGTTGCAGTACTAGAAATGGTTGACGGTTTGTTGATGGCCATTTGTAGGACATAGTAGTGATGTTGTCGGGAGCATTTGTTTCTTGAATGGTGGCGGATAGGTGGATTATGGGTTAATGTGGTTGCACAGCAATTGGATTATCCATGATACAAGGCCAAATATCATTGACACTCCGTTGACACTCATGTTTAGGACGGGCCAACAAGCATGTCACTTGGCCTTTTATCTATAAAGCCGACCGACACATTCAATTTGGAAGGATGTGACAATGCAGCCTGTTGTTTGCCGAAAGTATAAGACTAGCAATTGTTGACTCTCTGTTGACGCTCACATTGAACACATCCAAACAGTCCTCATACTCTCAATCATTGTATGCATGTATTGTATAGTCATAATTGACAGCCAATATAACGTTTCTGTGCATAATCATTTGCATCTAGAAATGGTGTGGCCACTCGATTTGGAATCAACGACCATCCATGTTATCTGAGTGATGGCTGACATGGTCATATCACATTCCTGAGCTGTTGGCCGGCGATTTACAGCATGTTGATCTTTGCACTAGTTTTTGATTAATATACCCAGACTTGATCACCTTTCTTAATCCAGCTCCTTATCCTCGATTTCGATTACATAATGTAAGTAATGTTAAATATCTTAGCCATGGTCGCCTGGCCTGTGCGGAGAGTAATGCAGTTGAATACATGAATCAATGCTGCATGACGGTTGTCGTTGAGACAGATTCGTATTGAGCACTGACCCCTCCTTGTATGACTTGTATGACATCACTCACTTAAATTTTGTTAGTGAATTTTGCCACTAACTTAGGTTTCAGTTTCTCAGTTGACATTGACAGGCAAAGAGATATCGAGTTTATTGTTCGTCTTACAGCTTGATTTGGAATCTAAACCATTTGAATGGTGTGAACGACCCTTGTACATGCATCGAGTAAGTATTGTGTCTCCCAATTTGGTCACTGAAATTAAGCAAAAGCTGACACGTAGTGTATTTGGTACATGAATTGCATTTCAGTGAGATATGAGGTTAAAAGATTCAATTTACCTATCGATTCCACTGGCAATGCAGGAGCCATTACTAATTATTTGTCAGAATCCGATTTCTAAAGGGTGATTTGATGGGGAGGCAATCTGCTGGGGTCAAAGCTTACGCGTTCAACAGGCTTCTCATTCTGACTAAGTGATGAATTGGTCTCCACGTCAGGCGGAAGACACACTATGCCTTTGATTGGCTGCGGTGTCCCCGAACCTAGCCTGATATTACTATTCCCTCATCGTGAAGTCCCTTGCTGTTGGTGGGATATTGCGGGGACGATATCAAAAGTCTTCATAAGCTCGCCAAATGTTGGGGTTGAGGGTGCGGCTGCAATAGTATCCGTCTGCGTCTTAAGGACGGCCGGAACTCTCAAACCGGTCGTGCGGTACTTCTGATCTCTTTCACGGTGGTAGTGGGCTGCATCGCCCCATCCCGGTTGCGTCAATTCGGCAAGCTTGATCTGCTTCTGCCGAAACCTGTCCATGTGCTGCAGTATCATTCTGGAGATTGTGCTCATCACCCAGCTGGGTTTGTCATCTTTGCTCAGCTTGCCCAGCTCTGTATCTTGATCATCCTCATATTCCGCATCTTCCTCAACCTCAGAACTCGCAAGATTGCTCAGACTGTCTCCGATATCATTCAATATCTCCTGAAACATTTTTTCGGGCTCTCTGGTTGTCTATCCCGCATTTTCAGCTTTCCTCATATCATGCTGGTCCTGCATAATTGCTGTCGGTACGTCTTCACCTTGCTTTCCTGCCAAAGCAGTCTCTCTCTCAAAATAATCCTCGATACATTTCACTTTCTCTTCATTGCATACACAGTGGGTTTGTTGTGGTTCCTCCGCCGCAGGCTTCTTTTTGCATCACACGCTGTGCAATGCTCCAAGGGCTCGAACTCTTTCTGCCTCCAAGCCGCTCTCGCCTGCATTCACTTGATTATGTCGTTGTGAGGAATGCTTTGTCGATTAGCCGCATTTGCCTGCCAGAAGTGGCGAAAATTTCCTTTTCAGTGCATAGACCATTCTGGTCTGTGTTGACTTTGTTGTTGGGCATGATGTTAGATGTTGCAAGATATGGCCGATATGGAGGCAAGCTGCGTCTTTCATGTCGAGGTTAGGACGCGTGATCAACTTGAACAAAGCAAAATCAGCATTTGGACTGTCACTAAAATGAGAATAGTTATGCTTACCGTACAACATGACTTGAATGTTAGCATCTGTGTCACGGAATATCCCAGGGATTATTGGAGACAACCATCACGCCATGTCCTTTCTCCCGATGAATTGTCTCGTATATCTGACAATCAATTGATTTTGGCTGTCGTACACCTCTATTTACCCCTGTGAACATACAAACAACATTGGACCGACTTACTGCAAATCGCAGGACAGTGGGACACCCATGCAACTTGCAGCCATACGCAGCAGGATTCATCTTGAGTAGAACCTGCCAGTTGGCTGTTACTTATTCCATTCTGACTTGAAGCTGACTGTATATTCCCTAGAACTTCCCACTTCTTTTTGTTTTCATTATCCTCTCCAATTCCACACCAGCAAAACATGGCGACAACAACCCGTCAGCCAGGTGAGCGCGGACCAGAACCAAGCCGATTGATGGGCGCTTCATCCCATGTGTCACTTGCTGGCACCCATCAACAATGCAGACAGGAGATAGTCCACCATGATGCTGCGTAAGCAGTCACCAGAAAAATGATCCCGGATGCACATTTGAAAGTCTTCCATAAGACCGGAAGCAGCAAGTAAACGAAGCGACTTGCTATTTGGTGTGACTATATCCATATGGTGGTAACCGGCCGTCAACACACGGTCTAACGCAGAGTTGGTATATGTAGAGAGCAACATGACCGATTTATCACTGCCCATAACGGGAAACCTCCATGGTTAACCAAGGCATTTGTCTACACAGTCGCCAGAATGGAATATGATGATGTTATCAGCTCTGGGATCTTCACGGATGAATTTTGTGATAAGGGTCCTTGAGAGTGGATGAACCAGGATTTGATCACCGTAGAGGAGGCTATGGAAGTGTATATCATTGAAGTAGTAGCCGAATGTCATTGTTAGACGCAGGATGTAATTTGTTGTAGGTATTCAATATATCTGCTTCTAAGGCAAGGCAAGGAGGTCGGGTACAGCTGGAACAGTCTGATATGCGCCTGGCCTTGAATATGGCCAAAATGGACAAAGTAGGGTTATTGTGTGCTGCGATAGAGGGAACGCAATACCTGATAAAGAAACCTCATGCCGAAACCCGAGAGGAGAAGCAGCGCAGAGCTGAGGTTCATCGGCATAGAATGGTGGAAACTGCAATATGAAGACACATGGCTATGCTTCGTTAAAACCACACGGACGGATGCCTGCATTGCCAAAATGGCACCGCAAAGAATTCGCAGACATGCTGGAGGCGCTGTGGAACGGTTGTATCTCTGCCTGACTGCCACAGTCAGCTGACACCGGAACTGACACCACCTCAGGCCAGAACGCCACCTGCGCCACCTGGTGAAAATGAGGCAGCTCAATGTTCCCAAATCGACAAGTTGCCCACCAGGTATGTATATTGACACACTCAGCTTCCCAGTGCTGAAGTTTTCAATCTAGATGCATATGCCCAGTATAGTCAGCACCATACAGATTTCAATCCTGATATGCTGACTGATGAAGGAACATCCACTGGTTGGTACACTATCTGCTGTGTGGTAATGCAGTTAATATTCAGTTTGGAGATGAGAGCAGCCTATTGAGCGAACCTGCAGGTGAGGATGAACATTGATCGAAAGGAATGGGATATTGGGTGTATCATTATTTACAATTAGCACACACTGTAAAGTATATATTAAAGAATATATTTATATGTATTATTAAAGAACAATGTAGTGATGAAGGAGAAAGTAAATGAAAATGATAGAAAGGCTGCCTAAACAATGTGAATGATATACTAGGCCAAATCAACTGATTGCACATTGCACTTACATGCATGGCAAAGTTAGCGTCAACAGAGCGTCAACAAGTTCAGGTCTTGTACATCAGGTAATTCAGAATTGATATTGTTGTGGTTATACATAATCGAAGTATTGGCTGCCTTTATACAGGAAGTTTATAGCTACACACTCCCTACCGCGTCCTGAAAATGAGCATCAACATAGTGTCAAAGATTTTTGGTCTTGCATCCAGGGTAATCTGACGGCCAACAGGATGCAGTCAGTCATATAGGAATTATTGGCCGCCGGAATATGCAAAAGTGATAGGGATACACTCCCTGGCCCATCTTGAAAATGATCGTCGACGGAGCGTCAACGATTTGTGCTCTTGCATCTTCAGTACTATGAGTGATGCTTGATCACAAACATCCATAAACAAGGAGTAAGCAGCCTATATAGGCAGATGAGCAAGGGATATTCCTGCGACAGCCTCCGGGACAGTATCAACTTATCTCATTTACATGGGTACCACTAAGTCTTCATGACCCTGTTAGCATTCAAAAATAGTCAAACAATGTATATAAACAATAATGGCCACTTCGCGCTGTGATTAACCATGATGCAAGGTCAAAAATTCTTGATTCTCCATTGACACTCATTTTCAAAATGGGGCAGGGAGCGTTGTGCTTTCTCTTTTCACTTTAAAGGTGGCCAATACTTCGTTTATGGCTATCTGCAACCTATCGCCCCCCAGATTACCCAGGATACACCACCTTTAATTGCTGACTCTCTGTTGACGCTCATTTTCCCCATGGGGTAGGGAGCATATCTCTGTTTGTTTTGATTATTATGGCGGCCAATACATCAAAAAACGACAGCGATGTACCAAAGTTAATATTTTGTGATTGACAGTAGCAAATCTGAAAGTGATCATAAACAGAAAAACCGGGAAAGCAGAACAGAAGATTGGAACCGAAACGTCTAGCCCAACCCGGAGAAATGCGCGGTTTGATCGGTCAAGGCCAGGGATGGTCCCGCGAACAGGAAGCGGGTCAGGTTTTTGTCCGGGTCTGGAACCGAACTGACCAATTTTTGCAGTCCACACCTGGACTGCTGGCAGGTTACCCGGAGCAATGCCAACCCTAAGCAGGACTATGGATGTACCGTTTAGTTGTGCAGGGCTACTTTTCTCCAATGGACAGTTGATACAGAGCTGACAGTTCAAGGCATTTTAGCGGCAGCCTTCACATACGAATCAATGATAGATTGATATATTTGCTAAGGCGAAGCGTGGTGAGCTGCCTGCACTCAAATGTGAAGTGTCTTGATAGAAGACAATCAGTGCGCACAGCGTCGACTGATTCAATGTTGGAGAAAACACTATGTGAATGGGGCAAACAAAAGTAAAAAGTGCACTATGAACTGGGATACACGTGCTTGGTGGCTTATTTGTTGCTCTTGAGGTGTACCTGGGCTGCAATGAGTCATCCATAATGATTCACAGCTTGTCAAAGTTGGCTTCATACACATCCCTGAATCTCATTCTGGTCTGGATTGCAGATCTCCGTTGTGCCTGAACTGCAATTATTGGCCAAGAAGTACCTGGCAGCAGAAGCTGTAGCTTAGCCATGAATACCCAAGTGGTGTCTCAGTATCCAACTCCCTGGAATGTGGATCTGAGGGGTGCCCGAACTTCTATGATATGCCTGCAAATGCTGTGGCGTTGCCATGAATAAGTGAGCACATGTCTCATATTTTGACCCAGGTATTCAATATATCAGAAATTGCCTTTATTGGCAACTGGGATTGGAAAATATGCAGTGAGCGATCGGTCATACTAATATGTCCCCAGGATTAACCATTGCACCCGACCATTGATCATATGCCAGCAACAGCAGCAGCTTTGCAACAAACCTGCGAGCTGTGTCTTATATTCTGACCCAAGTACTCAATATCAGCTTGACTGTCTTATTGCCAAATGGGATTGGCAAATATGCTGTGCTGGATATGTGATAAGATGACTCAAGACATTTGCCTAGGATTGTCCGGTGCACCTGAACTTTGATCATATGCCAGCAAAAGCTGTGGCTTTGCCATGAATCTGTGAGCCAGTGTCTCGAATCCTGATACAGCAATTCAATCTCACCTAGTCAGACATTATTGCCAAATGGGATTGGCACATATCCAGTACAGGATCTGTCCTATCGAGACTGATGACATATGCCGATGATTTCCCGGTGCACCTGAAAGTGGTTGAAAAATAATTTATCCATTCTTTTGACTTCAAAATGTGTCTGTGGCCTCAGGTCTCCACTGCACCTCAAATTCACAACTGACGAATAATTTGAAGCTCTTGGCAGCATCATTCTTAACATTTGGATTATGCCATTTACCATAAGATAGCACAGCATGGGAAGTCATAATGAAGCTTATCAATTGAATTTATGATATATTGGTCATTAGATGTAATAATCAGGAATGCCAATGAAATCCCATTCGAGCCATTTCTGATTTACTACACAACAATCCCAACATCAGAATTTTGATATACTTCAAAATGACAGAGAGAATGGATATCTTCATGCAGTATGGTGTACCAGATAAACCACCATTTTGCCTATGTGTATCAGTTATGCAAATTACATTGGTTGAATGTCGAAAGAGGTGTACCTTCATAGAGCATCCAACATGATAAGAGGATGGCTTGTCTGACTGAAACGTTTCTCTATTCTCTGTTAGCTACATTGTATGGTCCTACTCAGTCTTTAGGATCCAGTATGTCGTCGACGACATGATCTTTAGTTGACTCATCAAGCTGGAAAGGACTCTCATTAGAGCTTCCACAGAGTGTTGGTGTAGATTACTCAGTTAGTTATCATAGCTACCGGGACGCGTATCCAGTTCGCAAGTGTATGGTACTTTATTTTGCCCTAGCCGGACATCTTATGGGAATGCCTGCTGCTCCTTATTCAGTACCCAGAACTTCTTAGTTATTACTGCATGGTTTGCAACTGTAAGGGTTAGGCCGGTCGTGTCCACCTTGGGTGAAGTTATGAATACTGCGGGACTTCATGAATCCTGCAATTTGTGCTACAATACTTTGTGTGCATCATTTCTGAAATCTGCATACATGTGGATTATATCCAAATTATCCACAAAATATTTGGTTAGCAACCACTTCAAATGATGAACTTGGCCAGCAAGATGACAAAATAGATTTGCCTTTCCGGAAAGAGGTCCGCCTGGTAGTGCAGTTTCATTTCTCTCTTGTGGCAGAAAGAGCCCCTCTCCTGATGCATCGTCTTAGTCATGGTTGCCATACTCCACAGAGTGTTGAGAACCATTGCCAGAAATGTCTCTCTCAGCAATCGGAAAATGGGAGAATGTGGCCAAGTATTGAGTTGTCATTCATGGCACTATTATCCAGAAACATCGTTGCAATCCTGCGTGTCTCCCAACACTAATCAAACGCATGGTTGCAATCCTCGATCAACTCTCCATTCACCTAAAGCGCCCCGTAAAATGTATCTCTCCACCAGTGTCTTCAGTTTTGCTGGCTTGTCCTCAGTCCACTAGAGATCAGTGAGGAGTGAATTCACTCTCACCATTGGATTGAGTCATTTTGGATTGGCTAGTTTTGATTTTGACCACCTCCTTAGTGTCCAAGGCTTTGAAATCTGTATCATCTGGTCCGCTGCATCCTGTTGAGATTCTTTGTCTTCTGTCTGGATAGCATGTATCAAACTCTTCACAGTGGAATACAATACCTCTGCACCATGCTTTTCCATTACTGTATCATTCTCTGGATTTTCAGGGGCACCTGAAAACAGACACATCATCTGATAACACCAGTCATAGAGTGAATGCAATCCTGGGGTAGCGGTGACTTGAAGTTTGAATCCACCTCTCGCTTTCATTGCAAATTGCGTACCCAAACTGTAATCAGTTGTGTACCGATGGGACTCATCAAAACTCCCAAAACTCCACAAGCAGTAGGACAGTTAGCTGTTGCTGAATGGTTTCACACTGGATGTTCAGCTATCATATGAAACAAGGTAGATATTGCATTGGTTGTCCGGCTCGTCAATACATATGTTCAGATTCTCAAGGGTGAGACATGTATGATCCGCATGCAATAAGTTCACCAGTGTGAACTCGGTCCCAGATATCATCACGTCGATGACAAAATTAAATATCTCTGCCACGCCGGGCATTGTGGGATCCAGGATTCGTACAAGGGCTGACGTCAGCACTAGATGCCGCTGAGATTGAGTTGTCTCGATATACCAATGGCGGCTGGGAACTGATTTCAGTCTCCGCATCATATACCACTCCCGGTCATCACCAATGATCCCGGGATAGTAGTTTGGTGCCATATTCACCCACTGTTCATGGGTATTCCCCCACAACATTGACAGAGGCAACCCTGTAACAACCTTTTCAGTCAGCACTTTGTATATCATAGCTGCTGCCACTGAGGCAAATGTCTTGCCAAGACCCATTTTATCTGCCACCAGCACTCCAGACATATCTGAATCCCAAACGCATCTCCGCACAATGAACTATGTTGCCCAAACATAGAGCAGCAGAATCTTAATACCAGGTAGACCTGAAATTGATTACACATTCCCTGGGACTCGGTCAGCTTTCAATTAGCAAATGTGACGGACATTCAGCAGCCTGATTGCTTCCGTAAGATAGTCGTGTTCAAATTCATTGTTCATTGTATTGAGTAATGTATTGAATCCTGAACAGTGAAGATCTTGATTGAGAACCTTCTCATATTCCTGCACTTGCTCCTGAGCCTCCATTGCACCATTGTCTGTGTTCTGTTCATCCTCAATGATCTCTTTCAGTTGCTCCAATGTGAGCAGGGCAGATCGGATTATACTCTGGCACTTCTGACATTAATTGCAATGTCAGCTATTGCACAAAGAAGTAACCAGTGGAACAAATATGTATGAATGGAATACAATCAATTCTATTCTTTTAATCAGAACTTACATTAAGACAAGTATCATTCTCTTGCACACCATTCTCCAATCCCTCCTCTCTTCCACCCTCTTCAGAACCATCCAAAGCCTATGTGTAATGATTTGTGGTTGGGCACATCTTGGCTTAACATGGCTAGCAGGCATTAACTTCACTGGTCTAATTAGGTGCTCAGCAATCTTCTTCCCTGCAGCTCTCTTTATTTCTACCAAAAATATTTTCAGATTGTATTCAAGTTCCAACTTGAAAGCATTTGAAAGGTAACAGTTGAACTAAATCTGGCCATATATGGGGTCATTTATCATTTGCCCATGTGTATGCAATGCCATTTACGCTTTGTCCAATTTATCCTACTCCAGGGTGCCCATAAACAGTGATGATAGAATACATGGCTCCGTCACGCCTTCATTTTTGACGATGGAATCAATCGGCTCCTCTCAGTGCCTCACATCTGTAAACAAGGCTTGGAGTTGTTTGGGGGATATGAAGATATCTTTGCCATCTGACACCCAGCAAATCACAACCATGAACATTGTATTTGCCAACTCTGGGTGGGTAGTTCTCTACATTTCACCTATGCTGTGTCACAAATCCATCGCCGGTCACTTGTTGCCTCACACCCAGTTTCTCCATGTCCCCCAAATTTCTGCTGCACATTCATTTGAAATATTTCAACCCACAGCCGCCGAATCCATATGGCATTATTGAAATTTTCCAACAGCAGCCACTTCACTACAGTGTTCAAAAAGTCTGCTACCGCTGCCTCCCTGTGCAGGGGTTGATCTCTAAGCTGTTGCAAAAGTTTCTGCCCCTGGATAATGGACCAATGGTGTTTCTCCATTAACCCAGCCACCTGTACTTTCTTCCACTTGTGGAAGATGCTGTAGTTGGCCTGCCCCATCCCTTTGGCAAATTGCTTTAAGGAGAACTCAATTTGCTTCATGCTGATTGGGGGTTTGCCCACTGCACCATCCGAGTCTGACAAATCATCACTCTCATCATAGGCAGCATATTCGTCATAGCAAATCTCTGGCAATGTTGGTAAGTCCACAATCCCTGGGACATTTGTTTTCTGCGGTTCTGCTGGTGGCTGGGATCCATTGTTTGGGAGGCACATGGGGGGTTACCCAGGCGCACCGGAAAGAAGTTTGGGTGGAGGAGTAACACTGGATATTGTTTACAGATTTGCTGGATTGTTTCCGAGCGTGCAAGCAGGCGCTCTCAGTGCACCTGGAGATGATGGCCCTTGTCCTGGGAACTGCTGACAGGGGAACATTTGAGACCTTCCTTAATCACCTTGGTGGAGGTCATATCCTTGACACTGTGGCCCATAACCTGGAATTCCTTGGCTTGTGCTGTTGGTTGGTTGCAAACTGTGTGTCAGGTTGAATGGAGAATGGTGGGAAAACTGAGGAGCACCTGAAAATGGCTGCTGTGAAGGAGGGTTACCATACACATGCGGCAGATAATATTGATTGGTGCGTGTCCCAGATCAACTGTCTTTGCCAGTGGCAGTGTGTGAACTATTATCAGATGATCTTGAATTGTCGTCAAAGTGTTGTTGAGAGCGAAATAGGCCAGCCAGTGGAGCCAACATCACTGTCATGAGTGGAGATCGATTAGTTGACATGCTCTGCCACTACGGATGGTGGGAAACTACAATAGATGCAAGGTGTGATGAAGAATGAATCAGAGAAGGCTTGTGTATATAGTACGTAGCAGTGAATGTCAGCCAAATGAATGGCTTGTTATTTCACATCCTGTTGTTATGAACTGGGGTGATTCACTATACCTTTGACCCATGAAACCAATCCGGTTGAGAAAAAGAACCGTTGATCCCACACATCCTGCCTTTCTTTGTTATATGCTCGAATTCATAAACTAGGATATTGGAGAGATGCTCCTGTGTGTATGCCACCATGACATAACCGGGCATTGATGGGATATGATAACATATCTTGAAGAACCAACCAAGAATCATATCCAGTATCAATGTTCGCATTGCAAGGGATATTACACATAAATTGTTCATGTATGACATTGCAACATCATTCGATAGGAGGCCTCTGAGTTGAGTGGCAACAGTGTGCGCTTCATATTGAGCTCCATGTCCAAACATTGTTGTTCTCCTCACAATCCACGTTCCAGTCAATGATCATTACTGAAGCAACCGTCATATCCGCCTATCAGTTCTTGATGATCATTGCGCAGGCATACTGCTACCTCAGAAAGTCACCGATTCAATGTATTGAGACTAACTACCTTGCTTATCTGGTGCTCTGTGGCTTGAGCATTTGTATAACTTACAATACCGCAGTGATGTAGTTCATGGCAAATTGTGGTGATTGCAGTAATGACAAAAGAAACCTTCTCTTCTCTGCTAACAATTTTCAACATATGATGTGCATCAATAGTGTGTGGAATATGATATAAGTATCCTGGTCTGTGAAGAAAACTGATTGTAAGGTGACTATATTTAACCCTTCACTCACATTTGGTGGGTTGCGATGTGGCAGTGAATGTGATACGCTAATCTGAGTCAGCTCTCTTTCAAACCAATATCCCCGGGGCCCAACATCACCCCCTGAAGAATTATTGAGATTGATTTGAAAATGGGTTCACTGACTATTTCTCGTATAGGGTGAACAGTCACCTAAAGAATGTAATGTATTTAATCTGCAAACAGAAATCATTCCATGAGAACTGACTCGAGGCTCACAAACAACAATATCACCCATTATCAATGAATGATTGGCTATTAGTTGATGGGATTGTGCCACCTGCAGGCTGGGATCGACCGGAGCCATCATGGTTCAACTGAAGTTGGTGCACCTGAACTGCCATCGCCTAGCTAGTAAACTATTAATCTACCCATAGTATATTCGCCTAGTGCAACACCATCTGACAATACTCCCCAATGAAGACACAATTCACCTCAACAAGGCTGATGTGACATGTACCCCCAATTCAACAAAGACCAACGCTTATAGACCGGAAGTTGGCCTGGAAAATGTGGTGGGGAAGGCATATCACACCGCAACTGGATTGTACAACAAGCATCGCAAGTACTCAGATCAATGGAATCCATAGCATCCATTTCAGTTAGCATACAACTTTCAACAAGTTCAATCATTTAGTCAGCAAATGAAAATGTTGCTAGATCTACAACCAAAGCCTGGACTGGACAACTTCGATATCGAACCATTTCAATCAGCAGATGCCCTCTGAATGATCCTCTCTGAACTCGATTTTGGGCTATGTGAGGATAGTTGCATTGAAGATGATTCTCATATCTACCAAACATTATACTTCAGGAATATCATCACATGTATTCGGTCCCGGTTGGCGCATTGTCAATTTCACGAACACCTCAATGTTAGACTGGTGCGCCTCCCATGCACGAACAGTCGTGGACTATGCCGTGAGATGATTAAAGGTGATTGGTGGTGGGAAATACAAGATCAGCTTCCTACCAGAGGGACAATCATGCCAGTCTTTGGTGCACCCAACTGGACTCACTTGACCAATTTTTCAGGTGATCAGCATACCTGGCTGCCAAATCTCACAATTTGTAATATTTGAGAAGATGTCTGCTGAACACCTAAAGAGCGTCTGTATTTCCGTTCGGCTGATCCGATGACCTCCAAAATGTGACAAACATGTTAACAAGGCATTGGACTCCTCAGTTGAAACTGCGCTGTCCCCACTCTGGAATCTTGAAATCACTGGTCCCGGCTTCAAATGACATTGTGCCAATAGATTCCCAAAAGAATAGTACCCTCTTATGGCTGACTGGGTCGGAGATTATCCAGAATGAGACAGGGTGGCTCAAATCAGATATGGCTTATACCCGATGTTTGAACTTCCAAAATGTGCACTGTTGGGGCATTCAACTTTTCAACCACTCAATAACTCAAGAGATTAGCATGTTTGCTTGGCACTTCTGGACAAGACTAATATTTATGTTCTGTACACTCTTGGTGTTCATCCAATCTGTAACCAGTTCTGGGAATACCCTCTCTGCAATGTCTATCGGCATTGGCAGCCTGATGAATTGCATCCGCTGCTCTTGGGTTTAGTTAAAGACTTATTGCACGGGCTGTTCAAATACCTGAAATCAAGAGATGTCAATGATCAATTTGACACTCGATTCTCATCAGTACCATCGTATCCAGGACTCCAGCGTTTCTCAAAACCATTTGATTTGTTGAAAAGCAGCTACTGGCAGGGAAATGGAATGCAGGGTGTGATCAGAATACTGGGAGTGAATTGCTCTCCATTTCTTGAATGCTTTGGGTATGATGCAAATACTGCAGCAGAACCAGGCTCCGATGAAATGGTAATGAGAGCGGTGTGGTCATTATGTGAATTCTCTCAACTTGTTAGCCAACAAAATCACTCTGATCTATCCCTCACAGCACTAGAAGATTCACTGAAGTGATTTCATCAGAAGAAGGTAGCTGTTTGAGAACAGAAAATGTTGAAGTCTATGAAGGCCAAATGTGGAAGAACTATTGGCAAGAGAATCCCATCACTTATAAGAACAAAAGAGTCATTAAATCCATACCACAATGGAAGTGCAGGTATATGGGGCTGACAAGGTCACTACAACATAACGAAGGCAATTTCTGGTGTAGCTGAATAGGGCCCAACAATCATCAATCAAATGGTCAGATGCTGATCAGCTGTGGGGAAAAGAATGATTGGAACGAAAAATCCATCAGGTGACACATGTTGAATGCAAGCTGTTTAAAACATTTTTCCAACCTCGTGAGTGACAACTATTGCAGGAAGTAAGGACTGAGGCAAGTGGTCCCAGAACCACATTCGGAAAACAACAGCCTGAAATAAATACTGCTGCAGAAGAAGAGGTTCACAGGGCGGCAATGATGACTGCCAAGAAGTCTGGGGAATATCAGGCCCATCTACCCGATACTGAGACTGAATCCACCACCTCGACGATCACTGCTAGGGACACTGTTTCAAATCAGCTGGAGAGAGAGATTTATGGCATCACATTGAATGAGCGGATGCGGTTCAAATAGGAATTGTCGATCTGCTTGATCAAATTTGAAGCATGGTGGTAGGCAATTGGCATTCAGGAGCTCCGGAAACTGATTGAACAGTGAGTAATACTTTCCTGATCTCCAAGGATGGATCGTACATCCCATATATCAGTTTGAATTGGATGAATATGTTCAGGCAACCACTCTCCACCAATATTTTCAAATGGCTACACATTGGCAATGAGAAAGATGCATATTGATAGACCAACAACGTCAATTGCATTGGACCAATCCTCAACCACAATGACTGGTATGCTGGTCCTGACTAGATGGAGGAGACACTATTGTATCTTTCCGTTCAAGGCTTGTATGGTATTGACTCTGCAAATGGTTTGCACCTACTATCTGCTGCTGATAAATGGCGAAAGACTCACAGATTCCATCATTGACGGATCCATCAATGTCCGGAGGAGTCATTGATTGTCCCTGTATCACAAAGGTACATCATTTGTGAGAAACTCATGTGCATGGGAGGTGTAGAAGTATCAAACAGACCCCAATCAGAGATGCATCAGAAGTTTTTCGAATGCCCAACTTTGAACAGTTATTCAGTGTACATATGGAAGCGGACTGGCCACACTCAGTTAGTGGACTGGCGCTTGAATATGATCAGAATATACACATACATAGTATATTTATTATACTTCACCATGGGCTGTGATGCTACAATCAACCTTTTCAGTGCCCTACGTCTGTTGAGTGGCTGTAGTGTTGGCAACGAGTCTGGACCATCACTTTTGGTCCGGGTCCTGGTCGAATCTGAACCACTGGGAAATTGGCATGCCGGGTTGTGAATACACCCGAACTGTCAACTTGGGTACGGTTCCATGGAATTCTCCTAACCTGTCAGAATTGGGCGGCTTGTCAGCGGGTCGCCCAGTGGGTCCATCTATAGATTTATATTATGCTCATGTATTTACAGATTGACGAGAGTGTCTTATCAAAATCGTGTATTCAACAGCCAGGAATTTGTTTTTGCATGCTTTGCAGTTTGCGATATCGATTATTTTGGAATCTGTGTTTTTCCTTTGATAGATTGAATTTTTGCCTATTAAGGCGGTCAATAGTTCTGTTGTGTGCTTCAATATCTGCATGATGCTTTGATTACGAAATTTAATAGACCTAAAATTGTTGACGCTTCGTTGACACTCATTTTCAGGATGCGGCAGGGAGCGTGTCGCTATTGTTTTTCCCCCTGAAGGATGCCAATATCTCATCAATGGATGTCTGCAACCAATCAGAACTTAGATTTCCCAAGATGCAAAGCTAAAAATTGTTGACGCTCCTTTGACGGTGATTCCCAGAATAGGGCAGAGACCATGTTGCTCTCTCTAGCACCTATAACAGCTGCCAATACATTAGTTATGCATACCAGCGACCAAATTACTGTTCAATTAATATATTTACAAGAGCAAAAATTGTTGACTAGCATATTACTATATTGTCCATTCAACATCTGCTGCCATCGATCATTGTTTTCGTAATGTTTTGAACTTATTCATTGACTGTCTGACAGATTGAGACTCGGCCCTGTGGCAAAGCAGAACCCAGTAATATTCTTGCACTGTTCATTCTCATACTGTTAAAATATAAATATCTTGCCAAAAGAATCATTGCGCTCGCAATACATCTGTTTATCAACCGATATTCTCAAGTGACTGCTCACCATTCGCCCATGATAGATCTCTCGAAGTCACTCCCGGTCAAGCTACATACAGAAGCTGGTGAAACATATCAACGCATTCTGTTGTACTTTTTCTTGATTCCCTTATTTCTCCTCGTTTCCATTGTTTTGACATTGACCAACACATCTTCAGCATGTCTCTTGACTTCCGCATTTGCCAAATCAATCCGGGAACATATGGTGCAGCATTCACATCCCGCTGCTCTAGGCTTTCCGGATCCTTGTTGCCATTGCATCGCTCTATACCAGATTCAAAGCCTGCCTCACAATCGTCTTCGCTGTCATTTGGATTATCCAAGGTGCCATTCTAGTTTAGCCAATTTTCATTGTGTGAAATCCTTTCTGGTGCGCTTTCCTCATCACTTTGTACTGGATCACGGTTGATTCTTCTGATTTGGCGGACATTTAATAGTTAAGTTCATCCTCGAGGGACGTCTTTTCCAAACAATGCTGGTTGCAAAGGTGATCATTCCAACATTTTGAATGTCGCTGCACGATCTCTTCCGTATCCGAAATGTATCTCATCGTAGTCATTTGCTTGTTTTGAGAGTGAGATTCCTTCTGTGTAGGTCGTCAGTTTTGGCTGCCCAGCCACATCACCAAAATGTCGTGGAGCTTGGCCATTCTGTGCAATGTGTATTCCACTGCCTCTCTCTTCGTTTCGTAGTGGGTTTCTTTGTTCATCGTATCCAATGATGGGTCATCACCTGCCAATATCACGGTATTGGCTCGAGCAGACTGTCTTACAACGACTTTTTTGCGAAGGGTATCGCCTGTGGTTATTGACTGCCTTCAGCAGATCACATCTCGCCTAAGGTACAAACTGGCGTCCACTCCGACACCATGTGGTATGATAGAGAAAATGTCTCCTGGGACATTAGAGAGATCAGGGTACTTTGAGTGCGTTTCCTTGTGTTGTCGCCATCAGTCGGTGATATCCGGTATCCAAAATTCACTGCCAATTTCCATTGGGTCAGAATGGTATTCATTGAGTTTCGATTACCTCGCCCCCAATTCTTTCGTGATTCAGGTGGAGGATTGAAAGAGAGCCTAACAGCTGTCAGAAATCGTGCTGCGTGATCCCATCGTCTGGGTGTCATTTCAGCCACATTGTTAGGCATTAGGTATTCTTCATCATCGCTAGTCAAATTATATGGATCAAAGATCGATTCACCAGGTCATCAAGCCATTGCAGAGGGGAAGGGATTGTTGCTCGGAACGCTTTCAGGTTTAATGACCTGCACACGTCTATGTTTGGCATAGGATTCTTTCTCCAGATAGTTCAGAAATGCCTCTTGGTATTCGGGAGTATACAATGTCTCGTCCTCAGGATTGATATCCATTCCCGTGTCCCACTTCCTCAACGATCACAACTTGCGGAAATGATGAAGGATATGTGCCGAAATGAAAACACACCCATTTTTGGAGTAACTTCAGCATAGTATTTGAACAGCTCCTGTTGCACAAACTTCATGGCAAAGTACAAGTATTCCTTCCATCGAGTCTTCTTCCTCGCTAAAGCTTGCATCACGCCATCCGTATGATGGAACATGTCATTGTAGACTGTGATAAGGTGATGCAATATGACCATATGCCTTTTCGACATCCACAGGGTGCAGTATCGGAATGGTTTGAAAACTTCCATGACGTAGTTTACAATGGCCCATTCATCCTTTGTTGTGAAGAGTGGCTGGAATTCACTGTATTCTGGATTGTGGAGCCACTCATGGGTGAATTCTTGTAATTGGTAGGCTCGCTCAAGCAACTCCAGTATCCAATTCGAATTTATGTTCACATCCATAATAGGTAGTACCATGATGCGGACAGTGGCTTGTTGACAGTCAATGAACTGGTTTCGACAACCAGGTGTCAGCATAATCATTACAGCAAGCATATTCTGCTTGATGAAGGTCAGTTTCAGGATTTTCAAAATATCATAAAACACAAAATTTCTCAATTATCTTTGGTAAACCTGGTCTCATTGCCAGCACCTTGTTGAGTCTAGCATTGCCCTGTTTTTGAAGTCTTTCACTCTTCGCAATGTCTATGTTTGCACCCTCTCCAAATTGCTGATCATGCTCATGGGCTTCCCAAGACTTGGTGCAGCATTTTCCACCGAAGCTGCCCATGAATGCACCTACAGCCAGCGGTTTGACAAGCGCCATGCATGGAATATGGTTCTTCAATTCTGGCCACTCGATTCTGGAGGCCTTGAGGGGTAATTGCGGCTCACGAGTCATCCAGTAATTGGAGGAAGTATTATTCGTCGAAAGTCACAGCAACCGGCTGTCGGTAAGCTCAAAACGGTCAAGCACATCCTCCTAATGTTCAGCTATCCCTGCATCGGTATGTTGGCCGGTGACCTATGATCCTCAATCGGCTCTCGACCAGGGTAAAGAATTGGGTGATCAATCTCATCGAAAGCGAGTTGTACATCTCAAAATGCCCAATTTCAATCCATATAGTAAGCAATGACCAACAGTATGGCTAGTTTGTTCATTAATGTCCACCCGTTCAATGCTAAACTAACTCTATTTTGTGACTGCAATTGTTTGATAATTGCATCCACGGTCAATGAGTATTCCCTCCGGCAAATGCTACGAACGGTGTTTGTGGACAGCAGCACTAGGTCACTTCGCAATGCTTTATAAGACTGGTGTCGCTCGAGATTCGATACTGCCTCCCATGGCCTATGCGCCGAAAGGAATCCTAACATGCGGTAGCTATTGCAGGTGTCTTGGTGAAATTCCGATGTTTTATAGTCTTTCGCTGCCAGATTGGAGCATTTTGTCTGTCAATTCAGTTAATATGGATGAAACCTGAATGTCCAATACGAATTTCCTTAGCAAACTTACTATTGTAATCCCCCAACTTCCTACTCTCCTCAGGATGGCCAATGCTGTTTCATCGACCGTTAAACTATTCAATTCAGTAACTGCCGACTCTGTGTATTTGTTTAACATTGCGATGTGGGCTTTTGCCAGCAAGTGTTTCCCCATTGAGGAGGTCCCATGATCTGATGGATGGCGAAGAACTTGATGAAAAACAATATATATGATGCCAGGCCTGCCGGTCTACTCAATTCAGCACTGCAAATAGAATCGCCACAAAGGAGTATGTCTAGAATGATTCCAAGGGACACCACGTTTTGAGCATGCATTGATTGAAGCCCACGAAGCATCGAAGATGATTTGCAAAGTAAGGTCACTCAAATCACAAATAAAGACATGTTGATTTTTGGAAGAGATCATAACACCTACCAATGTGGTATTTAACGATTTTCAATCTGGCATCGCAGTGGGTATCTGACACCTGGGTTCTCCGATTCAAGAGACTGCCAAAATGGGTAATAGTAATGTAGAATGCGGGTTCTTAAATATTGACTGTAGAGCTACAAGCAAAAAAAGTCAGATCTGTGAGAGATTGCATACAGATTTGTGAAGTTGTATACAAAGACATATTGAAAAGACTGACCACATAACACTCAATTTTGGAACAATGCAATGCAGTTCATTGCTGCATAGCATATTGAGCCAACACAAAAATTGTTGACACTCCATGGGCACTCAATTGTAGAAGGTGGACGCGATATTGTCACTAGCATTTTTGCTCATAACGGCAGCTGATAAGTTGATTATGGGGTAATGCAATTCCATAGCCTTTGGATTATTCAATGTGAAAGAATAGAAATTGTTGACGTTCATTTTTAGGAGGTGGTAATGATATCGTCACTAGCAATTTTGCCCATAGAGGCGGCCGATACATTCATGATGGGTTAATGCCAATGCACAGCACTCTGAGAGTCCATGTTGCAACACCAAAAATCTTTGACGCTCCATTGACACTCATTTTCAGGAGGTGGTATCAATCCCATCCATAGCATTTGTGCCGATAAAGGCAGCCGATACTGTGATTATGGGTTGGCACTGTTGCTTTGCCCTTTGATTATCCAAGATGCAAGACAGAAAATTGTTGATGCTTCATTGACACTCATTTCTAGGAGTTGGTAGTGATATCAGCAATACCATTTGGCACATAAAGGCGGTCAACACCTCGATTATAGCTTAATGTCATTGCTCAGCAGTATGATTATCCAAGATGCAGGAACAAAAGTTGTTGACAGTCCATTGACGCTCATGTTTGGGAGATAGCCGAGATGTTCTCTCTAGCATTTTTGCCTTGAAAGACGACCAAGACTTTGATTATATGTCACAGCGACCAAGGCTTTTGTTGTTTGTCACACTCATGAGACCGAACAATGCTGAAACATCGTTGACGCTCATTTCCAGGATGGGGCAACAAGCATGTCACTTTCTTTTTTACCTATAACAATGGCCAATACCATCACTTTGGAAGGATGTGACTATGCAACCCTTTGTTTGCCAGAAATGTAAGATCAAAAATTGTTCACGCTTTGTTGACGCTCACCTCAATGAAATCCTAATAGTCATTGGATGCTCAAAATTGTATGTAAAATGCATACAATCGTTATTGGCAGCCAATAAATTGTTTCTATGTATAAAAATTTGCATCCATAAACATCCAAGCCACTCAATTTTTGATCCGCCACTAGACACATTGTCTGAGTGATACATGATGTTGGCCTGTCACGTTACAGCGCATATGGCTGGCAATGACCCACATGTAGATTTGTAGACTAGTTTTTGATATATTTAGCCCCACTTCCTCACCTTTCCTCCTCCAGCTTGTTGTCCGCAAATTCCATGACCTACCATGAGCAATTTTCAAAATGTCAACCATGTGCATCAGGTCTGTGCGGGGAGTTTTACGGTTGGATGCATGAAGGAATCCAGCCTGACGGTCGTCATTCATCCTGGTTTGCGTTGTGCTTAGAATGCCCCATCTATGACCCGAATTAGATCAATGACTTAAATTTTGTTGGTGAGTTTGGTCCCTAATTTAGTTCTAGTTTTCTAATTTAACAGTAACTGGCAGGAGGATATCAAATTCATAGGTCATCAGTCCATGCGATTTTGAGTCTATATCATTGCCATGTTCCATCTGACCCTTGCACATGCACAGATGAATTATCATGTCACACAATTTCGTCACTGAAATCAAGTAAAAGCTAACATATAGCGACATAGGTACACGTATTGCATTTCGAAGAGATACATCATCAAAAATATCAATTTGCCTATTCACTCCTCTGGCGATGCAGGAACAGTCACCCTTTCTTCGTCCAAATCCGATTTCTATATGGTAATTAGCTCAGGACGCTATCGACAGGGGTAAAAGCATGTGTGTTCAACACGCTTTGATTTGTCAATCATTGACGAAGTGGGAGCTGCCTCGGGTGGGAGAAACACAATGCGTTTTTGTGTCTGCGGTTGCCGTGAACCTAGCCGCATATAACTACTCCCTGGTCGAGGTGTCACTTGCAGTTTTGGCCATTGTCCAGGGACACTATGAAGAGTCTCGATAGCCTCGCTGAATGTCGTCAGTGCAGATTCGTCTGCATCAACATCCGTTTGAGGTTAAACGACAGCCAGAATCTTCAATTTAGTCAACCCGCACTGCTGATTCCTCTGATGGAAGTAGTCAGCCGCATCTCCCCAGCCTGGTTGTGTCAATTCGTGAAACTTCATCTGCTGCTGCCGAAAACTCTCCAGGTTATACTGTACCGTGTTGGGGATTGTGTCCATCACCCAGCCGGGTTTGTCATCTTCGCCCAGCTTGCCCAGCTCAGGATCTTGTTCATCATCATCCTTGTCTTCCCCATCCTCCAAATCGTCGGAACATGGAAAATCGCTCAGACTATCTCTGATGGCGCACAACCTCTCTTGAAATGTTTCTTGAGGCTTTGTAGTTGTCAATCCTGCCTGTGCAGTATTTCTCATATCTTCCTGCTCGTGCTTAATTTCTGTCTCTGCGTCGTCAACTTGCTTTGTTCCCACTGCGGTCTTTCAATGCAAATAATCCTTGATCCATTTGTCCTTCTTGTTGTTGCTGAAAAAGTGTGTTTCTCATCGATTCACCGCCAGAAGCTTCTTTTTGGATTGTAAGCTGTGCAATGCTGCAAAGGCTCGGACCCATTCAGCCTCCATGCCACTCTTGGCTTCATTCGCTTGATTACGTCATGGTGTGGGGCACATTGTCAATTTGCTGTAATTGTGTGCAGGAAGTTGTGAAAGGTTCATTTTCGGAGCATTGAGCATTATATTTTGTCCTTGCTTCGTTGATGGGCGAGTTGTTGGATGTTGAAAGACATGGACAGCATGGGGGCAAGCTGCGTCTGATGTATCGAGGTTTGTATGCTTAATCGACTTGAACAAATCAAAATCTGGGTTTTGACCATCTGTACATTGGGAATTGCAATGCTAACCGTAAATTGTTACATAATATTTAGCGTCTGTTTCATGTGCCATCCCACAGATTTCATGAGACAAACATCACCAGATGTCCTTGGGATCGAAGACTGTGCTATGTATATCTCGCAAATATGATATTTCGGCACTGGTTCACCTCGATCCAGCCCTAGTAACAAATACACAACATCGGACCGACTTGGTGCGAATCACAGGACGGTTGAGAACCGGTGCAACATGTAGCTATACGCAGCAGGATTTATCTTGTGCAGAACGTGCATGTTGGCAGTTACAAATTCCACTTTGACTTGAATCTAACAATAGGTTCCTTGGGACATCCCACTGCTTTTCGGTATCATCTTTTTCAGAACTTCCCACTTCTTCCCGTTATCATCATCTCTTCACTGCCACACCAGCACATTATGGCTCCACAGACACCTCAGCAAGGTGCGAGTGAATCGGAATCGAGCAGAATGACGGGCGCTGCATCCCCTCCGGCACTCACTGAGACCCCACTGCAATGGAGACACCACTTTGTCCACTGCGATGCTGCGAATCCAGGCACCGAAAATATGACCCTGGACGCACAGTCAAGAATTAACTGTACAACGGAAAGTAGCAAGAATATGAAGCAGCAGGCGATTGGATGCAAGTATTGTCGTATTGAGGCAGACGGCCTCAACTACAGATATACCATACAGCTGGTGCACGTAGAGAGCTGCGTGACCAATGTATAGCCGCCCGTAATGGCAAACCTCCATGGTCGACCAATGCCTTTCTCTGCACAGTCAGCGAAAGTGAACATCATCATGTTGTGAGTGCTGGGATTTCCCTGGACGAATTTAGTGATAGGCATCCCCAACCTTGGATGAAAGGGGCTTACATCACCTCAGAGGATGCTACAGAAGTGTATATGGTAGAGGTATCAGCCGAATCTGATATGTAGATGCAGCTACTATTTTCTTGTAGGTTTCCAACATGTCTGCAACTATGGCAAAGCAAGGAGGTCGGGTACAGCTAGAGCAGTCTGGCATGAGCCTTGCATTGAATATGGCCAAAATGCCCAAATGAGGGTTTTTGCGTGCCACAATGGAGGAAACGCAATACCTGATCAACAAACCTCAGGCAGAAGTCAGAGAAGAGAAGAAGCGGGGAGATGACTGTACTGCGCATGAAAATGGGAGAGCAGCAATGGGGAGACACCCGCCCATGCTTCGGGAAAATCAAACAGTCGGCTGCCTTCCTTGCCTCAATGGCACAGCACAGAATTCCCAGACACTCTGGAGGTGCAAAGACACGGGTGCACCTCCACCTGAGAGAGTCAGGCAGCTGACACCGGAGCCAACGCCACATCCGCCCGGAATGCCACCTGTGCCACCTGGTGACAATGATGGAGCTCACACATCTGAAACCGAAGGTGTGCCACCCAGATATGTGTATATACGTACTCCCCTTCCCAGCACTCACTGTATCAATCTTGATGCATATAGCAAGGATCGAAAGCGCAATAAACATTTCAATCCAGATTTGCTGACTGATGAAGGAACATCCACTTGTTAGTACACTATCTGCCATGTGGTAATGCAGCTGACATCCATTTTGCTGACAACAGCAGCCAATTGAGCGAACCTGGCTGTGAAGATGAGCATTGATGGGATGGAATGGGATGTTTGAGTGTATTATTTTCTGCAATTAGCAGACACTTGAAAGTATATTTTAAAGAATATATTTATATGTATTATTAAAGAACAATGTAGTGATGAAGGAGAAAGTACATGAAGATGGTACAAAGGCTGCCAAAACACCATTAATGATATAATATGCCACATGAAATGAATCAGATTATGGATATGCCCATGGCAAAATGAGTGACAACAGAGGTTCAACGATTTTTGTTGATGCATCATTGGTATTCCGTGTCGTGATTGGTTGCAGCCATTCATTTATGCAGTATTGGCTGGTTCTATAGGGAAAAGAGGGAGCCACACACTCCCTGCCACAATCTGAAAATGGGCGTCAACAGAGCGTCAACGAATTTTGGTCTTGTAAGTCAGGTAATAAGTTGATAGTGATTTGGTTGTCACGCTACATAATCAGAGAATTGGCCACCTGAATAGGTAAAAGAGATAGCGATACACTGCCTGCCCCATCATGAAAATCGGGGTCAATGGAGCATCAACAATTATCGGCATTGCATCATGGGCAATCAAAGTCCGACGTGTTGGTCATTGTCTGTATGCAATGTTTTGACCGTTTTTCTAGGCTAAAATACTCATGAACACTTAGTTGCAGGATTGTAAATGAAATAAGTTTCTACTGTCCAGGAGGCGGTCGCAGGAATGTCGCTTGCTTATCTGCCTAGAGATGCTGCCAATTCGTTCTTAATAGAGGTCTGCGATCATGCACCACTTAGATTACCCGATATGCGAGACCTTACATCGTTGACACTTAGTTGACGCTCATTCTCAAGATGGGGCAGGGAGCATGTCGCTTCCTCTTGTGCCATTGAAGGCAGCGAATACCTCATTTATGACTATCTGTAACCAATCACCACTCAGATTACCCAAGATGCAAGACCAAATCTCATTGACACTCCGTTGACCTTCATATCCAGGATGGGCCTGGGAGTGTGTCTCTCCATTTTTGATTAGAAAGGTGGCCAGTACATCCAAAAAACAGTGATGTACCATGGTTAATATTTTACGATTAACAATAGGACATCTGTATTCAACCATACAGATAACAACCACTGAGACAGAACCGGAAATTGGACCCAACGGGTCTCGTGAAACCCAGCAACAACCACTGGGTGATGGGTATGCGTCCGGGATTGGACTGCCAAGACACAGAGGTTCGGGTCTTTGGACGGGTCCGGAACTGAACCGACCCATTTTTCTGGTCCAAATCTTGACAGCCGGCAGGTTACCTGGACCCGTTGCTAATAGTAAGTGTCTGAAACCTGATTGCAATGTAGAACTCGCCTATGCCAACCAAGGGATGAAGCCTGAATGTCATAACATCAGGGTCCAATATACAGAAAGTAACCTCGATAACACCTTCTAAGTCCAAGTTCTTTCTTTTCTTGCATTGTGCATTATCTGCACTCCACCAAACCGGATCCTCCGATATCAGGGGTGCCTGCCCTCCAGTGAAACAATCTCGAACTATTCTAACAGGTGCAAGGAGACTGAGCAATGGATATTTTGTCGTCAAGCTCAGGTATATGCGGTGGTGATTTGAACAAGGTACAAAGATCTGCATGGCTGGGCTGAGTGTGTTAACGTGTTCATCTGAGTTGTCAAACAGACTGATAAGATACATATTGTACCTCTGGGAGCAGTTGTTGGACTCGCACATTTGGTGCGAGAGAATGCTGCATTAGATAGAATCGATAGTGTATGGGTTGTAAATGATGATGTGGAGTCAAATACCTGCTGCGGTCTACATTATGTTTCGATGCCTGAATCAAGGTGTGTAGAGGGAAGATAGCTAATTGCATTGTACAATATAATATAAACATTATACTAATCCCTCCCTGAGAGTATGGTTCCAGGCTTGAGGTGCACTGGAATAGTCTTGGAGAAGCAGCCAATACTCTCAATAGCCCTCAAATTTGGACATCCTGATGGTTTGATTGTGTAGCATTTTGAAGACAACCATACAGACTTCAGGATAGTCTTGGATTCTGTTCTACAACTTCTGGAGCATTGAGGAGTACCAGGGAAGAAGTCTTGAAGCACCTGAGAGCATATCGGTTTGCATTAAGCCTATCTGGAAGCATCTGGGAGCATCTGGAAGGATCAGTGTGTCTGTTCAGAGTTGCTGAGTTGTTCAGTTATGACTTCCAAATCATTTTATATTTTGCTGATGATAGTATAATGGTGGTGGGATTATTTGGAATGATATGGAAGTGGGCTGCGGTGTTCTGACATCGGGTGAGGTTGCATGGTTGGATCATTCAGAGGACAATTGTTGGGGTGTAGGCTGATGAGTGAGGGTTTGGAGGGTACATTGAAACTTGGGGAATGCTTCGATGCACAGACAAATGGTACATACAATGAGGCTTTGGTGTTGCAGCAGTTCCTTATGTTCTCCGTATACTCATTCTCTTGTACAGCAAACCAACAGACGATGTGGAAACAGCTTGCGATGTTGTCTTGTCTTGTTTTCTTGAAATCCACTACGAGTTCTTGGCCTTGTCTTAGTCTCACATAATTGTGGCCAATATTGTCTATATGAGACCACGCCCCTTATACTAGAACATGTCCCAATGTGATGTAGCAGATTTTAAAACTGCCAATACCCCAGAGCCAGGTGTAAGTATTGTGCCGAATCTTGCTCGGTTAGCAGTTGAGTATCCTCAGCACCTGACCAATCCTGGACCTTAATTTGGGTTGAGTATGTTAAAATCTTGTGACAGTGAACCAGGTTTGATATTAGTTGATATGCACATTGATGACCTTATGCAGATGCAAATGTACCCCAGATACTGTACTTCCAGAATGAATTTGGTTAACCTTGCGGGAACCCCTTGTCTGGTTTTTGTAACTGACCATTTCAATGATTTTGAAAGCAGTCAGACTATGCGTGTCACTTCTTTCGAAGAGAATGCTTCTGAGGCTTATTTCTTGGAACAATCCACTGTCCCCTTCCCATGAAATCTATACTTGACTGACATGGCCTGAGAAGGCCGACGTTTGGAAATTAGTGACACAGTGTTTGGACCACACTGCACAAGGGATTGGGTAGCACATAGTTGGTTTCGAAGCAATCTGGAGGAACAGTGCAATTGTGAAGGACATAACTGTACCGGAATCCATTTGACAATAGCACATCCGGCAGCAGCGGCAACAACAGTGATGTCTCTGGGTATTGTGTTGATTGTAGTTGTACCCCTGACCCCGACCCACTCAAAAATTGACATATATATATGGTACAGGGGGATAGATTTGTTTGAGCCACTGCGATACTAGGTGACAGACAGCAAGACTGAGCGACTTTGGTATCGAGGGAGGATGAAGAAAAGACACATGAATTCCTGCACATGCATAGAGACACCATCAGGTTTGATGGGACTGATGAGACGGATGCCGAATGCCAAGAAGTGTTATTGAGGGTAGCCCGGTACATTGAACCTGTGGAATGTGTATCAAGAGCATGCATTCACGTAGCTCACATCATTGCCATGCAGCAAGATGTAATGGACCTCAAGGCCCAGCACTTCTAACCATCAATGTGGGACCATTCAGACATGGATTCCAGCATGCAGATGGAAGAGAACACAGTCACGGAAGCTGGTAGAAGGCCAGTAGTTGCCCAAACCTCGGAAGAACTGCAGGCTGAACTAGGTGTGATGACCTGGGACATATGAGACTCTGGAGAGGAAGTTCATGATTGGACCATGCAGTTAGCTCATGCCCTGAATTTTGTAGTCAGAACTGCTCCGGCCGCTCCACATGGCGCTGAGGACAACAGGCCAAAATGTCTCGACGCCCCAGACTATTCATAGTCGGATTGGACTCAGTTGAGATGCTGAGGCACACAAATTCGGATGGTAATTCCATAGCCGCCCGGCACGATCCCTGACAAACAGTCCACTAAGCAGTGTACATTCAACTGCCTGAGTCGAGATCATGCCACACTTCTGAGTCGATGAAATCATATTGCTGGGAGATCTACCTGGTGGTATTCAACTTCTGAAAGCAGCTCTGGGGACCCCAAAAGGATGGCAACAGGTGAATGGAAAATCTGCAAAATTAAACTACAGAACCTGAATTCTCTCAGTATTTTGCTGAGTTGAACGTTATCCCTGCTGACCTCAATTGGAATCTGTCAGCTTGTAAGAATGCCCTGAGGCTAGAAAAGTCTGAGACAATAAACGTTTGCTTCCAGTATAACCATAGGCCAGAAGAACTTCCCATGTTTGTGGTGATGTATCAGATGTGAGTCAAACAGGTTCAGGAATATTGGGTGGAGAAAGCTGCACCAAAGACACGGGGAGCGATAGGATCCAACTCCTCCCCTGAACCCCCGGAGCCTTTAAAGGACTCCATAGTAACTCCAGCCAGAAGAGTTGCTGGATAAGCAGCAACATTCCTGATTGATCTTAGTAAGGGAAAAGGAAGGAACTTGGCAGAGGAGAGGGTGAAAATGTTTGCAGACAGAAGGTGTTTGTACTGTGGTGGGTTTAATCACAGTGCAGTAGAATGTGCAGTGATGTTCAAAGCTCAGACTTTCAAGGTGGCTGGAGCAGAGGTTAAGGAAGTAGGAACCAGTTAGTACTGCAAGGTATCGGAAAAAGATCAGGTCTACCAGATAATGATAGCCCTTTGGTTGACAGGAAAAGTTTCGATTTCGATGCTGTATAGTGTCTTGGAATGTGGCATCTTTCAGTTAGCAAGGTGGAGGTGTTCGAAGGAACAATGAAAATAATGCATTGAGTTGTAATCTTTGCCTGGAGAATGAATAACCGAGAGAGACCGACACAATGATCGAGTGTGGGGCTCCAGGCATTGCGTTGATAGATTAAGATTTTGCTTGTCATCACCACATACCATCATAGGAATAAACAGAAAAACGACACATTGAGCTTATTGATGGAAGACCCATTGAATCAGGCGACATCACACATCTCACCGAAGTAAGAATGGGAATCCGTCATTATCAGGAACAGTTACTGATGACTGTCACAATGCCGGGACATTATCCTATTGTCTTTCGAATTCCCTTGGCTACAGCCAGATGATGTTGTGGCTGGTATTGTCTTGAATACAGTTATGTTCGGATCACTGTATTGCATTACAAATTGTCATGACGCACATGTTGCAGTACAAGGAGCTAGAGAGGATCCTCCGAAACATGTTTACCCCATGGCTGGAGTGGTGTTTCAACCAAAGATACACCCACAGAAACCATTTTGAGGAAGCATTGTAATGTTGAATGGACCATCCTTTTGCAGGATGGTAAAAGAGGGACAATTGACACTGTTTGAAGAATCGCAACATGGAATTAATGAAGTGATTGAAGTGAAGGATCTGAAGGAATGACCCCTGGAGGAGATTGATTCCAAACAATATCATGAGTTGTTACTACTGCTTAGCAAGATATTGGCAGATCAGCATCCCCCACATCAACCCTGGATTGACCATGACGTATGATTGAAAGATGGAGAAACACCAAGGTGGGTACTATTGCACTCAATGTCCACAGTGGCATAAAAGGTCTAAAAGAACGGTTGCAACAGAATATGTCAAAGAGCTGTATCCATCAGTTGTCATTCCCTGTTGCAACACAAGATGTGTTTGTGAAGACACCAGATGGAGGACTCCGGTTCTGTAATGACTATCAGGATTTTAACTGTAAAGTGATTTAACAGTAGTATCCACTCCACCTAATTGAAGAGACATTGATCCTCCTTAGGGAGGCAAAGATTAATGCCAAGTTGGACAATCAAGGGGCGTATATTTGAATACGATTAAAAGAAAGTGATGCACATTGGTTAGCATTTCATACCAGATATGGCCTGTTTGAACCAATGGTATTACAGTTTGGAACAACCAACGCACCTGTGGTGTTGCAGCATTATCTCGATAACGCTAGTCGAGAAACCCTGGACAATGTTTCAATAGTATACCTCGATGACATTCTGAAAACTAGCAACTCGGAAGAAGAACCTGTTCAACATGCCGCATGAGTTATGAGACTTCTCTAGGAACCTAGGTTATATTTGAAGCTGGGGAATCGCAAATTCCACCTGGTCACTATAAAATATTTGCGATTGACAATCTCAACCAACGGGGTTTTGATGCACCAAGAAAAGGTTGAAACTGAATGAAATACAAGCCGGGAAAAGAAGACACCAAATGGACGGTTAAATAGCTTGTTTGAAGTCTAACAGTTCCTCAGCTTTTGCAATGATTATCAGCAATTAATTCATCTGTATGCCAAAACGGCATCACCACTCACAAAACATATAAAGAAGGATGAACCATTCAGCTGGGAACCCAAGCAACAAGTAACTTGCAGAGCATGGTTGTAGTGTTTACGACAACCCCCATACTTTGACAATATGATCTTGATAGTGAAGCAGGTATCGACACAGACGCTTCAGACTATCTTTCACCTGGACTCTTTTCCTAGCACGACAATGAAGGCGTTGTACATCCTGTAAATTAACTCTCCAAGACACAAACACCAGCAGATCATGACCAGGATCTTTAACGTGTTGACTTTGTGTCTATCATTAAGGTTATCAAGCAATGGAGACCAGAATATGATCGGGCGCTACATGCCCTTCAGTTATTAATGGATCATAAGAACATCAAGCATTTCATCGAAAAGCAATTGTGGAATAGAGGACTAGCTTGTTGGTAGGAATATTTATCTCGTTTTGAATATCGGATTGTAAATAGACCAGGGAAATCAAATGGATACGTGGATGCCTCAACAAGGAAGCCAGGAGACTTCCCTAAGGGGGGGGATGGAAGATTGAAAATTATGGAACAAGTGGTTCTAAAGCTGCAGAACCTACTGCTACAATAACAGTTGTTGGCAGACAGTCTGCCTGTTGAGGGATGTTATGGTATCTCAGTTCATTTCCCAGAAGCATATGAGATGGATCTGCTACCAAGGAAGATACTGGATGTAATTTGAACGAGTAGTGGACTAAAGACAATTACAGTGGATCAATATACAGAGGAGGATGCATGTTTACAGTATGCAGGGAAATTGTATGCACCGGAGAGCTAAAAAATATGGTCACACCTGATACAGTAACATTACAATTCTGCACTTTTCAGGACATCTGTAACAGGTGGCGTCGGGAGTAAGTGATATTGGGAACGATCATGTGATATTGTACACATCGACAAAAGCGCTTGAAGTTTGGTTTGAGAAATCAAGACAAGACAAGAGTTGAAACTGTTCCAAAGTCATCTGTTGCTTTGCAATACCAGAGAGCGAGTAAACAGAGAAGCAAAGGAAATGATCCAACACCAAACAACCGCTCTTTATTTACAGTTTGTCTGCCACCCTGAAATCATCTGCCATGCTCTGATGTACCATCCGATACCTTCCTCATGACCTCACAGACCATCAACATAACTGTTGGCAACACTACCACGCCATATCGTCCAACGTCATAACACCTCAGACCACTGCTTGATTGTCCGAAATAATCCTGCCACAATGTCTGCATGTTCGAACATCTCCGCCTCATCATCACAGCAATTCCTTTGTAACGCTGATTGCTCCGAAACCATTCCTATCAATCACAACTCGGGCAGTGACAGTATCCCTCCCTCAGGTCCGAAGTCGTCTGAGAACCATTTCCAACGGTCTTAGCTTCCCTTGATACAACTGATGAAACTCATCTAACACCTGCAGTCAATGTGCGAATGTTGTCAGTTCTCAGGTCAGAGAATCAAACCCCGTCCAATGTATAAGGTACTGTAGCTGATTCTAATACACTCGATAATATTCGATACTCAAGTCTTGTTACACCTGCTCGCTGTGAACTTGAACGCTGGGTGGCGGGCTGACACACTTCCTGGCAAGGTGATTCTCAACTACCGGATCCAAAAGCGAAATTGGCTGTACTCAATGAGTTCGTGTTGACGTAGGCAACTCTAACCCATATGCATATTGGGATACCCGATGAATGGCAGCAAATGGGCCTAATCGTTTTGGATCGAACTTCCATATAGGTCTTGTGGTTTGAATATGTCAAGCATCAAACAACAGTTGAGATCATTCTTGAATATTCAGCGCAGGATTCCGTCTTCAGTTTGCTCCCTCCTCCTGAACTGCCTGGCTTCGACACATCGCAAACAGAAGGTGGTCATGACTATGTCAGATCATCGCCTAGACCGGATCGGCATCCTGTTGTCATTGATCTCGTCCCTCTATCAGTTCTGCTGAAAATGACATCTGGGGGTCCACGCCTTGAACTGCAAAGCACAGGGTACACTGGGTTGTCTCAGACACTCAGTTGTTTGCAGCAAACTCCGCCATCAGAAGCCATTTCACCCAATCATCTTCTCGCTCGTTGACAATCACCCTAAGGTACTGTTCCAGCCCAGTATATATCCTCTCCATCTGGCTATCCATTTGCAGGTGGAATGATGTCAATATACGCAGGTCAATCTCCGGAGCACCGCACAAATAGTCCCAGTAGGTCGCAGCGCACAGAGGCCCTCAATCCGAAAGAAGTGTCGCTTGAAGTACATGGAGATGCACCACATCCCGTTGCAAAAAATCGGCCAACCCCGGTGCATCAATTGTTGTATTATAAGGACCAAACTGGGGCAGGTTCGAATGTCTATCCACCACTACCCATATCACATCAAACTCTTTGGACTCCGGTAATCCTTCCCCAAAATCGATTGAATAGTCTTCCCATGTTTCAGTCGGTACTGGGAAAGGGCGAAAGACTCCCAACATTGAATGTTGGGAGTACCAGGTCCTCTGGCAACTATGGTTGTTCCGTACATAATGATTAACATCTCTGCGCATCTCCTTCCAATATTACTCTTGACTCACGAGGTTGAAAGTCTTTTCTCTTCCCGTATTCCCTGCCAACGCCAGATCATGATGCTCATGTTCCAGTCGTAGACATAGGGTAATCCCTTCCGGCATGTACAAATTTCCTCTGTATCATATCCTTCCTGCTTGCTCTGTACATTTTGGGATTGTAATTTAGTTCAGGCCACTATGTGATCAAATTGCCTGTAATATTTTCCCTGGTAATGAGTCAGTCATAGATAGCTCAGTCATAAGATCGGGAATGGATGGACAGCCCTTCGTGGGCGGAATGTCCACCAACCAATCCAATCGTTCTGGTAGGTTCTGCGGCTTTAGAACCGCCTGTTCCATATTTTTCACTCTTTCATCCCCACTCTCAGGGAGGTCTCCAGGCATCCTAGTCAAAAGCATCCACTTTTCCATTTGATATTCCCAGTCTATAGACTATGTGATAATCAAAACGGGTTGAAAACTCTGACCACCTTGCCTCTCTCCGATTCAGTAACTTCTTTGTTATACAATAATCGAGGTTTATATGATCTATTAACAATTGAAGCGGATACGCCACCCCTTCACACTTTGGTCTCCATTCCTCAAGAGCTTTAATAATCACTATAAGTTCCCTATTGTATATGTCATATTTACATTCCACTGGTGTATGTTTCTTCGAAATTTATGCCACCAGGTGGAGACCTTCTTCATTATCATATTGTGAAACTAGGTCGGCAGAAATGTAATCGGAGACATCAGTTCCAATAATCACATCCCTCTCATGATCAAAATGACGAAGGACCGGTGCCATAGTGAAAGTGGTAACGATAGTCTGACTGGTGAGTTGTTGATCATCTTCCCACTGGGATGGTTCGTCACTCTTCATCAACATTGTCAATAGTTCTGCTTTTCTGAATACATTCGGATGAATTGTTTATAATAATTGCAGACCCTGAGGAATTGTTGTACTTTGAACAGGTTGTTAAGTCCACCGTTCCTTGTTTTCTGTTCCCGGCTCCAATTCCTTACTGTCTCTACCGTATGTTCATCCTGTGAAATCTCCCTCGTTGAAATAATTGACCCTGGACACCTAATCCTCTCCTTTTCAAATTCACACTGTTCCAGTTTCAAATACACCCCAGAATCCATGAGGCATTGCATGATCCATTGAACATGCTCAACGTGTTCCTCATCGAAGTCACTATACATCAATATGTCATTCAAATAGACCGATGCAAAATTCTCTAGGGCTTCTCTTATGGTATTGATGATGTATCCCTGGTAATCTGCTGGTGTATTTGTTGTACTGAACTGCATGACTGTTGGTTCAAACAGGCCATATCTTGTATGGAAAGCCAACTTATGCTAATCTCCTTCCTTAACTCGCAACATTTTATGTGCTCCACGAACATCAACTTTCATATAATCCCTATCTTCTCCCCAATGATTGAATGTCTCTCGTATAAGGGCAGAGGATACCTATTTTAAATAGTCTTGTCATTAATATCTTGGTAATCAATACACAATCGGAGTCCCCCATCCGCTTTCTTAGCGAACAATACAAGCTCTGCAAAACTTGCTGAGGACAGTCGTATGAAGCCTTTTGACATATTGTCCTCGAGCCATTCCTTGGGTTCTACTAGCTCTGCTCTCGACAACAAATAAAGGGGTCCCCGAGTGGGTGTCTCACCTTCTTTCAAGCAGACCGCATGATCAATACCAGGTCGGTGTGGCAGGAGCTGGTTTGGGAGTGGCCCCGTAGTGTAGTTTGCTTGGTCTTGCCACCACTATGCTCATTGTTACGGGTTAGAATCCTGGCACCACTCCTCTATCTGAGCTGACTCCTTGTGTCGCACAAGTTGATGTCGCACCACGAGTTCCCTGTGTCAAACTCACCACAGGTTGAGCATACACACGATTAGTAATGGGGGTACGCTTGGTGGGTCAGTGGCCTAGTGCCCTCCATTGGGTTGTGGGAAGTGGGAGGAAACGACTTTGCCTGAGTCAGAAGTAGGTGTTATGTGAGCTAGTTTGGCCATAATTTAGCCGATAGATGGACAGGAAGTTTCCGATGGGCAGGGGTATAAAAATGTTAATTAATTACCATGACCACTAGTGGTTGGCTAGCTTATGATAACTTAGCTGGGCACCCCTTTGGGGTGAATGCAAAATGATTTCAAACAAACAACTAGGCACTGGTTTGTTAGAACTTTGCTAAACAATGGCAGGAATTTGTGGCACTGTTTAGGAATCATTTTCTCCAGGGGTTGTGCTTTGAGATCTTTCCTTTCAACAGCGTTAACAACATCATACATTCAGGCCGTAAAGATATGAAGCTTCCCTTTCTTGACTATTCGGAAGAATGCAGACCGATTGAGCATTACTAAGTTCCCTTGGAACTGTCGTTGTGGTTGTATTTCTGGTTGGAATTTCGATTCCTCTGAAGGGTGAACAAATTCTGGTTGTTCTTCCATAACTCCCTGAACCGTAACAGCTGAATCTGGATCATGTGTAGTACAACATTGTGGCCCAAATGTAACTGTATTCGATGCAAATTGTACTGCCACATGATGTAACTACAGCCAGGGAATTGCAAGGACAATCAGATAATACCGAAATTTGGTAATGAACAGGGGTAATCTTTCTTTATGATCCTGATTCTTGATCCCAATTTTGCCAATATATGCGATATCTCCTAACTCGATTGGTCTTCTATTGATGACCTCGACTTGTTGTTTCTCTTATGATTCTTGCAACAGTGTCTGATGATGGCCAGTGAAATCATGATCAATGAATGGAATGCCCATAGCTCCACAGCCCATCAGCCCATCCGTAGTTATTTGCTTGATATTCATGCTCAATGTGCAGGTCATTACTTAATGTTCTCTTCCAATTGATCCTTCCAACACTTCTACCTTGCTAACTGAAAGACCCAAAATTACAAAACATTTCACAGCATTTGATACCAAACTTTTCACGTCAACAGAAGAGCCATCCTTCTTCAATTGACTCAATCTTGTCCCAAATCCTTGGAACCTGTACTGGTTCCTACTTCATTTACTCCTGCACCAACCACCTTAAATGTCTGTGCTTTTTTCCTTGCCACACATTCTGCTGCCCTGTGGTTGAACCCACCACAGTAGAAACATCACCCATCCCCAAAGCCTTTTGCCTTGTCTTCTACTAAGATCGTTCGTTTGGCTTGGCTGTGATCCATTCGTTCAGGTGATGGTTATCCGGCAACTGTTCCTGCCGGGGCGGTTTCGTGGTCCCTTGGGGTTGTTGGAGGCTTGCGGGAAGAGGCAAAACCCCTCCTTCATGCCGGCTTCATGGCCGCCTTCCCTGTCTAGTATTGTCGAATCTGGTTGTCCCGCATCTGACACACAGTGACGAGCATCAGGAGGTCTTCCGGCATATTGGTATATGTGAAGGAATCGATCATCTCTTCTGACAATCCCATTCACAGAGCATTCCTTAAGGCCGATGGATTCCAATGTAGGTCAGCGGCAATGACCTGGAACTCAGCATAATACCTAGAGTACTCGCCATTCTGTTGTTTACAGTTGTGCATTGTCCTCTCTGCCATGGCTACCTGGTCGGGGTCCCCAAAAGCTTCTTTAAGGGGTTGTATAAACGCTGGTAGGTCTTCCAGCCCTATTGTTCCATCCTCCCGGACATGTGGCAAAATCTGGCCGAATGTTACACCTCTCAGGCAGTTCTATGCAAACCACATCTTCAACGGTTCCTCGGGAAAGCTGCCGGATTTGTGCCAGATTGATCTTCCAAGTTGAGCAATCCACGCTGTCAATTGAGTTCGATCCGATCCTGAAATGTCTGTGGAGTTGGGGAATTTCTGGACATTGTCTTCCTGGCCCTGGGGAGCAGCTGGAGCCGCCCTTGCTGTTAGGCTTAGGGTATTGGCTAGCTGCATCCGTAAAATCCTCACTTCCACTCCGGATTCTCAAGCAACCTGGGTCATTGCCACAAAGTCACCTACCAACCGTTCCGAGGTTCCTTCCGTGGCTGGGCTATTCCTGGCAATGGCAAGATTGTTCTCCCAATCCCGTATTTGTCATTCCATAGTGGAGCGGTCGCACGTCGGCAGCAAGAAGTATTGTGTTTTGACATTTGTGAACGCCATCAGTTACACACTTATGTGTTCCGGCCAACGAGATAGTCTCAGCCTGAGCATGTTGGGTCGGATTGATGGAGCCGTGGGCAGAGTCCCGGAGGATCCGACTCCCTGGCTGGGAGATTATGAGTACAGCAAATTGCTATCAGTTCAATAATACTGGTGCGATACGTCAAGATCAATTGTTGACAGTTCAATGGTGAGCCATGGTGTAAGGCTCTGAAGCAGATAAACCAAATAGCCTATATCGTGAAGGTTGTGTCTTAATTTATTAAGAACTCTGATTAAAGCACTCCAAATAACCACATCAGGGGATGGAGCTGTTTCAACTAACTGAAATATACAAGTTGGGAGATATCTAAGTTGAAGTTACTGTTTGATTCAATGTCAAGGGTGATGATGGCCCTTCGGGGAGAGAAACTGTTCAAAACCAATCATGCAATGACACGATAACCTTTAGGAAGCGTGGTCCTGAATTATAGAGCCTGGCTCTTAATCAAAGAGTACTCTACTGATATGACAGATGAAATCATAGCTAAGGTTCGTGAACAAGCTTTGAAATGCCAAGAAATGCTGTAAAAGAACAACAGCGCTCCGGCGTTGGAAGGGAAGCCTGACAAGCACAAATGATACCTAGCTGAGAGAGAGAAGCTGAAATATTATTGTTGTTTTCGGTTCTTATATTCTCACTATTATTATCCAGGTTTTCCTAGTATTATCTATTCAGATTGTACGCGGTGCCCCTGCCCCATGAACAATTTGAAGAACTATAACTGATACGACATAATCTTGTTTGCGTTTTCTGTGATACTCGACCACTGCAAAAATGAGGGTCAGCTTTTCGCAGCACGGTGTATTTGGTGGCTGGCATGTATAATCCAGTTCAGCGAGAGATTAATTTATTATTGACATTACAAGATATTTCCATCGGACTATATTAGGAATCGGGTTGTAACACCATTGGACTGACCAAGAGAGTTCAGTGACAACGTTCTGGATTCTGATATTCCCAAATTACAGTTGGATTCTTCTGCAGATCAAAGTTCTGAATTGCTAGCACAACAAGTGGCTGAGACACGAAGTATTCTACCTGCAAATAGGAGAATGAGATCTGCTAGAATTGTAAAACCAGTTAATCTTTCCAATAAGGAACTTCAGAAAAGATATCCTGGGCAAACCAAGACACAACTACAGAGTATACAAGAATCTTTACGAAAGAATTGACTAACGAGTTAAGATCTAAGTTTGGAGTGTAGACATAGTATCCACAATAGAGTCTGATAAGACATTGACATTGAGGGAGATTACGCTGAGACGTAATATTGCCAATAGTGTCTGAATGCCAGACTTATCAAGGATAGATAGTGGAGAAGTTGTGAAGATACATGTCATCTAAGATTGCACAGTCAACGGGCAATATATTACCACCACAATAATGAATAATCAGCGAGATTAATTATACGAATATAGTTTGCGACGATAATTCATCACCAAGCTTAATCGTAGGAATATTCTTTACGATACTCGTTAATCACCGAGATTAATCGTACAAATTTACCTCACGATAATCATTAATCACTGAGATTGATTATAAGCATATACTTTATGACATTAATTGATCACCGAGATTCATTATACAAATATACTTTACGATATTACTTCATCACCAGGATCGAATATAGGAAACAATTACGATATTAATTAATCATCAAGATTAATAATATATACATGTACTGTCAATATTGTGGGACACCTCCACACAATTTAGTAGCTATCTATTTAGACGCTTTGGAATGGCCAATATGTATTTGTCCTCTTCACATATACGATCTGTATAAGTTGCACAGCCATTTCTCCTCGAGATACGCATAATATTGACGATATGACCCACGGCTGTCTACCTAGTACTTACTATACTAAGTAGTCAATACTTCGGCATAAGTATAGTTACTAAGGTCAAAGCACTCCAGTAACAATGATGACTATTCTCTGTTGTTTACCTTGAAATGCCGCTCAATGAGATGTCCTGCTCCAGAATGATGCACCATAATGGAGATGTGGAGTATACTCAGTGAATTTAGTCACTGCAGCTTCCGGTTCTGCCACCAACAGTCAAGGGCTATTTGAACCTTAGCTAGATGTCTCTATAGTTGGAGGTATTCCAGTCATAGCATAGAATTGATATTGGGATGTGGACCTCAAACCACAGCTTTCATAGCTTCCATCTGACCTTCTCTCCCTGTTCCATCTTCCCATTCTTGTTGCTCATGTTCATCTCCACTTTGTCAAACCCAGGAGGTTGATTCTAGCACTTTAGTTTGTAGCCATTAACCTGGTGACATAGTCCTGCCCATGTTGTCAGAGTGTGATGATTATTTGTATTGTGAATTGTATATCTCAAATGAACTGCAGGGTCAAACCTTGCCAGTACTGCAGTTATTTGGCAATAAACCATTCTTTACCCAGAGTCTCTCATTTGCTGTGATCCAATTGACTACAATAACTTGGCTAGGTTGTAACTACATGGGTTGGTGGAGTGGCTTGAAAGTTCTGGTCTCCATGGTGATGCCTATCGCTGATATTGACTCCTGCACGTTTGCTCTCTGACATGTTTAGACATTGATTAGCTCTACTAACCTGCTGCTATAAATCCACTTCATTCTAATATTCTGACAGCGGCTGAGCTCTGACAACTGCTTTGTCAGTAGATCAGACAGCAGCCTCTCTGACTGCTATTCTGGCTGCTGATCTGACAGTACCTCTGACAGCGGCTGGGAAGTGATGGTACCTCCACAACTCTGAACAGGCAAGTAATTGACCAGTCCGTATTGGCATTATACCCCTGGTCCTCTTCTAATGCATGCTCAGTGGGGTCGATTAGTCTCGCCAGTTCAGTTTCAGTAATGTTGTTCAAGTCAGCATCTACCTGATCTGATACTTCCATTTGTCGAATCTCGAAATCGTGGCCCACCAGGTGGACAGTACAGCTGTGGGAATGTTGCGATACTACACTGTCAGAAATCAGCATCATCCACAGTTCAGAGTTGTCCTGGTTCTCTGGCATCCCTGATTGCTCTTCATTAACTTCCTCCTCCTCCTCATACTCCTCCTCCTCCTCATACTCCTCCTCCTCCTCATACTCCTTCTCCTCCTCCTTCTTCCCCTACTTCTTCCCGTCCTCCAGTGACATATCATCCAATAAATTGGCACCGATTGTGTCTTCAGAACAGTACAGTAAGTAAATATGTTAGGGTTCTCTGTCTTCCTCCTTTTGTTTCACCCTAATGATCCATGTTCATTTCAGGTTTAGGGGGTTGGTTATGATATATTGAATTTCACTGTAAGTGTCATCCACCATGACTGTCTTGTTGATGGTGATGAATGACACTGTCAGACAATTTTCAATTTTGACAAAGGTCAGATAATTATCCCAGCTCAATTTGTCCAATGGACTGTCAATCAGTGCAAATTTGGATATTGGACTATTGCTCTGGGTGGATGTTATGCTCGCCAAACAGAAGTCAACAGCCCTCAAGTATGTTGTTGTATTGTATTGCCAAGTTGTCATGGTGACAAGTTGGTCATATCATGGGGGTGTATTAGGATTTGTTGTGAAGTCACTCAGAACTTGAGCCCTTGAAAAAGTTTCCATGATATCTGCCAGGTGATCATTTTCCATAGATGTGATACAACAATCAATATGGTCTTCTCTGGCATTTTGGTATTGCTTTCCATGTGAGAAGCCTCCCACAACAGTGTGAGCTGGTCAACAGGACGCACTGAGTTTAGGCCTCCTGCTGTTGAGAACTAAGAGTGAAAGTGGCAAGGGTTCGCATGCATCATTCAGCCCAAGAAATGGTCACCCATGGCCTCCACCTGAGCTGTTCATCTGGGCAGGGCTGAATCTTGGTGAATGAGCATCCCGTGAAAACTCCAACAGCTTAAGAGATGGAACTGTGGAAAGTACCACTGATAGTGTAGTGCCTCTACAAGTGGTACTCCAACCCCATACTACGAAATCTCACCTGGGCCACAAAGAGACTGGGCTTGAAATTGCAGATGTAGTAGATCGAACACCAACATCTGAAGTGTGAGTGATCAGTGTAGTAGGAGTGTCCAGAATATGATCCAATAAAGGAGCTGATGTGTTCTTCCTCTTTGGCGTGTGGCTTGATGCAGTTTTTGGCTTTGCAGTGGTGCTTATTGCAGTCTTGAGCTGTCTAGCATGGCTTGGTGGGGCTTCTTGGAAGCGGTGGTGGCCTTTCAGTTGACTCTTCTCTGTAAGCATGACATGAGTCTTTACATTTTACAGACATCATCATCATTGATCTTTCTATCAGGTGGAAGTGCCAGGAGATAATTAGAGCGTTCAGTGAGCATTGCACAAATGTCGGAAAACTCATATTTGTTAGATCGATATCAGTCAATGTCAGAGAGTCATTGTCAGAAACTCAAATGCGGAGACTCAATGTCAGAGTGTCAACATTAGATACTCAGTGTAAGAAATTCAATGTCAGAGTCTGATTAACTCTTCTGGTGCCATATCTTTGCTATGTCTCACACCTGGGTGTACACTTTGATATTGGGGTACAAAGGGATAGTGGATTTATCATGTTTAGTTTTCAATTCCTGGACTGCTGTAAGGACTTCAGTCAATGCTGACTGGCTACATACAGCATATATGTCCTGGGTTGATTTCATCAGCATGGAGGGAGAGATTGCCTTGGTACAATTCCAAATGCCAGTAGCCCCTCTTCTTGGGATTTCTTGTGGTAACATACTGATGGTTGTATGGCAGATATGAGGTTCACTGAGTGGATATGAGAGTTGCAGAGTGCATCACAGGGTTGCTGAGTGGATATGAGGGACACCAAGGGGATATGACGATCACTGATTGGATATGATAGGTGTTGAATGAACTTCGATTGATCAGAATACATAGGTGAACAATTTATGTGATATATACCAACATGCACTAGATGTGCTCAGACCCACACTCGAAGGTATACCTACTCCAACACACATCATTATAGTGATGTGACTGTGCAATTCAAACCAGTTCAGAAAGTGCCCCAGATGGAAGTGAGGATTGTCTGAAGAAACAGATTGCTTGTTAGTTGAGACAAGTCAAATTGGTAAGATGAGAAAATATTGGTATTTTATTTCAAGGCCAATCACAATGAGAGTCGAAAGGAAGTGAAGAATTATCGTGTAGCAATGCTGAATAGCTTATGGCGGAAACAGCAGCTCATGCTGCTATGTTTTGGGAAGCCGACAATGGATATTAGAAGCCGAACTTCCCATACAGGGAACCAAACTGGACTATCAACAGTGTGTGGTACAATGAACATCACAAGGCTTTGCTATGATCCAAGCCCGGTCATGGTCCACTGAACACACATCATTTGACCCCATGATGGGAGCCTCTCTAGCATGATTTCCAGGAGTAGTGGGACAAAATTCGAAATTTCCACCATCATTAATGGAGTCCTCCATCTGCGCTTTATGTGGCCGGGTCTTATTCTGAGAAAGTGGTCTCACCTGTGGCTGCCTTTCAATACAAGCCCAGCTTCACCAAAAATTTTCCGCCATCTTTCCATGTCAAATGGACAAGACTTCAAACTAGCAGACAACCTGCCCCAATTTGACTTCAGAACCCAAAGTACATAACCTGAGGCAGAGATGTTCGCTGATGCAGGAGCCGCAATCACTGACCCAGTACCACTTCGGTTAGTTGAGGATGGTGACTAGGACCCCCTTGCTCTGTTTGCCATATCCCAACAATTGTAACTGTACTGTTCTGTTGTGGATACCACTCTATGTAGAATGAAACTCAAGAATATCCTTAAACAAATACTTATTGTGCCTGATGCCATTTCTTAAAATCATGACCATCTCAATCAACCCATTTCAGACATGGAAGAAATGGACGGAGTGGGATGCAGCAGGGAAGAGTGATCTGTGAATGTTGAAGGAAAAGCAACTCGGATCTAGTATTGAAACACGATGGCAGCAGCATTACATTTCCGAAGAAATCCCTCATCTCAATACCATCTCTCATACACCCTGGTCAAATAATGGATTCCAATGGCTATAGTATATATGCTGAGATGCTGACTGCGGATTGGTGGTGCATAATGCGGGCAAGTTCCTGTGGATTGTCAGAGATTGTGACTTGGCATAATGTCGAATATATTTGGGTGAGTTGGAGTATCAGAGTAAGTGTGGCAGAGCATGTCAGAAGGAGAATATCCGAGAGATCATGTCACCGAGACAGTGTCAGAGCACTTCAGACAGAGCATGTCAGAGCATGTCAGAGAGAGCATGTGACAGAGAGTGTCAGTGTGCTGTTGTCAGAGAGAGCATCTCAGAGCGTGTCAGAGTGAGCATTGCAAAGAGAACATGTCCGAGAGTGCACAACAGAGCGCATCAGAGTCCCATTGCCAGAGAGACAGTGTCAGAGACCATATCAGAGAGCAGGTCAGAGAGCGTGTCAGAGATCGTGTCAGAGAGCGTGTCAGAGAGCAAGTCAGAGAGCATGTCAGAGAGCATGTCAGAGAGTGTGTCAGAGAGTGTGTCAGCGAGCATGTCAGAGAGTATGTCAGAGCTTGTCAGAGAGTGTCAGAGGCAAATTGTGAGAGATTGGGTGTGACAGTATGATCTTATTAGAGTGGGTAGCATGTCAAGAGTGTCAGCACCAGTGTGCGCAGGATATCTCTAGATATTAGAACCTTATTATTCTTTTCTACCACATCCTAGGAATCTTTTCAAGATAGATCAACAGTTGTCCCTACGAGACTCAGCTGTGACAAAACTATGCTGCCTATGCTAAGTGTTGACAGTACTGATTGGCCAGGTAATCACAGTATTGGCATCATCTCTAAGACGGAGTGATAATCAGTTGAGATGAATGGATCAATACTAATTGGCATTTTTGCAACATGTCCAAAGGTACCAAAAACCCTCACGAATCAGTTCACCTATCATAATTTATTGGAATGATATCTCATGCTCTCAACAAGTTTGCAATGAGTGGAATGGAAGTTCAGTGTGCAGGCCGTCGCACGTGTCACCCAATTCCTTGAATTTCATCATCACTTGCAGACTATCCACCCCAGTGCCCAATAACCATGGTGAAAAATGATTGGCGCCCTCAATGCATGATATATCTGGATGACATGCCTGGCTTTACACAGATGCCCAGACACCACTATCCCTGATTGTACATTTGTGTACAAACCATGGCTCCTGGGGAGGTTGGGGAGTGGAAGATTGCCGACTGTCCCAATTTGGCTGATGGCTGTGAATGTTGTAGTATATATAGTTGTATGAATGTTGAGCAGTTGCACCAGCTACTGCAAGGCTTATTTCAAGATCACACCTGGGAATGGATTGTTGATATTCTGAAAGATATTTAAGGCCAGGAAAAGGGTTTGGACCTGATAGATGAACTATTGTCCATAATTCCATGCTTCCCTGACATAGGCCTGCTCAGAGACAAACTTACCTCCATGAGACAGTGGACCTCTGCCAAATACAAAGATATGGTGAAGGTTGGGCTTCCAGACTTGCCCCACTTCTAGAAGGGCATCCCGACCACTTTAAGCTGATCAAATCTTTCACCCACTTCATATATATTGGCAGCTACTGCATCTACACCAAATCAATGCTCCAATACCTACAAGATGCGCTTAGTGGCATCAGCTGCCATATCCACCTATTTCCACTGTACTGCACGAGCCGTAGAATAAAAATATACACGAAATTCATTCCCTTCTGCACTACATTGAATGTATTAGGGAAATGGGGTCTGCTGATAACAGTTACACCACCATACCTGACTTTGCTTATAAAAACTTCATGGAGCATTGCAACTACTCTACCAATCAAGTTGAATATATTCAACAGATGTTACGATGGGTAACGTGTATAATTCATATCAAGTCAAGAGTCAGTATTCTACTGCATATCATTATATTAGATCCCCTCTCGCTGAAGGCAAATATATACAGAAACCTTCTTGTGTGTGACTTTGTGGAGTTTGATACATCATGACCCAGTTTGATACGTTGGGTCAAATGAGTGAGGAACAACTGCAGCACGATTGCAACTCTGACTCTTCCAGAGGGTATCAGTATATCAGTGTTGATCTAGGCCCCAGCATCCCATCTATCAACATTTCAAGAAGTTACAAGCACCAGTCTAGACCAATGGACCACGGAATCCCATGCATCACCAATTCTCTGTGACACCGTATACTGAGTGAATGGCCTCACAGTCACTATTCAGCTACATCAAACATGAGATGCAGCTATATTGCCAATGGAAAGATGAGTAGAAAAGTGGCACAGACATGGCAATCAATTTGAGAATATTCTGATAAAATGAGATCGCGTACCACAATCAATAGTTGAGTACGCCAACGTGGATGTTGCTCTGCCAAACTGCTATATGCATTTCAATTTAGCAATAAAATCAATACAGTGGAAGCCAACACTAATGGAAGTATAATATGATGGAAGGTTCATCATGATCTATTGCTAGTGGAGAATTTGGAGAATCTATCATCTGTGATGCCAAACAGTGCCCATGTAATAATACTGTGTCAAGATACGCTGCAAAGAGTATGATGCATTGTAGATGCTTCTTTACCTTTTACACACATGCAACTTGCTCTGAGCTGTGAAGATAACCAATACCTGCCCAACTAGTATCCACTTTTGGATTCAAATACCATAGTATATTACATAGCTCAGATATGTTGATCTCACCAGGGATGCCTGGTATCCAGAGCCAACACCTATCAGTACTACCATTTGCACAGTGTCAGAGCCATGTTGATCAGAGCCAGGATTGTCAGTGACCATGTCAGAGCCACACTTGTCAGAGCCACATGTATCAGAGCCACAATTGTCAGAGACTTTGTCAGAGGGTACCTTCTCAGCCAGGATTATCAAAGACCATGTCAGAGCCACACCTGTCAGAGCCACCTGTTACTGAGCCAGGATTGTAAGAGACTATTTCAGCGTACTCTCATGGCCGGGATTATAAGAGACTATATGAGCGCCATACTTGTCTCACCATATCAGAGCTGCACTTGTCACAGCAGAGTGGCATTGAATATCAGATAGTGTCACAGTATGAATCTCATGAGAAAGATACTAATCATCTCAGGACAGTCGCATGCTGTGGATAAAGAAGTCAAACCAGGTTTTTTTCAGTCCGTGCACATTGCCATTTAGTTGATTAACACAGCTCAAGTGTCTGCCGACTTTACACCAACTTGAAGGCATCTAACTTGAGATTGAAAATCATATTCATAAGTTGAGGTTCGCACACATGAGAGGCCATACTATCTTGAAAATCGCAAATATGTATGTTTAAATACAAGCAAATTCAGTAACTCACAGTATGAAACATGTAATGCACCCTCCAACAGTGGTAATATCAATGTTGTATTGTAGCATACAACTAACAACTATAACAATTCTCAGTTATGGTAAAGCCAAAAGTTTTTCCTCCATAATGTTGGTATAAATTTATCAACTACACAAGTTCAAGTCATTGTATCCTTGAAACATTTGAAAGCTATTATCATTGTTCATTGTTGATTTTTCCAACTGTTGTATGTAAATTAGATTTTCTTTCTGCCAGCTGTTTTAACCTTCCAACTATTCTTAAAGAAATAATAAAATTTATAACAAAAAGAAAAATGTCTTGTATTTTCAAAAGTGTATCAAGGTATAGATTTGTGATTATAAGCTTGTATGTAGCCAATACTTACCAGCCTTTGATCTGATTGGCACCAATTAACATATCTTAAGAGGACAATTATTCTGATGCTTTGTCGAACTTCTTTCTATGCAGTAATATTTCAGACCCCATATCACATCTACTCTCCTCATTTCAACCATATTCTGTAGCTTGCCTGATACAGTTCATATTCTAAACAATCTCCGCAAATGAATTATTTCAATGTTCATGTAGATAGTATGTCTCCCATTTGATATGCAGGCATTGTGTACTTTTAAAAATATAACTATTCCTGTTTTGATGTCTTTTCACCCAATTGATTTGTGGTCTTATAGGCACTCGCAATGTGTGCAGGCCATATTAATCTCTGGCAAAATGATGTAACATTTCTGCAATCCAGTATAATTATATCTATTCTATCAGTCTGTGATATAACTATTCCTAAATCACCTACTTCATTTATTCAATCTCAAAAACTCTTGTTTGTTATATGATACTTGTTCTTTGCTACTTCTGATCGTGCATGTGAATTTATTTTTGGTAACGTTCTATGGCTGCGAACTTTCCTGTTTGCGATAGCATCTGGTTCTAAGAATCCAAAATTTCATATTTGTTTGTCAATCTTTTGTTTCCTTAGCTGTTCTTCCAGCTGTAGTTTTTTTTCCTATAGTATCTTTAGCAGTCTTTCCAGGTAGGTTAATAATATATGTGTTTTAGAATTTTGGTTTGTAATATGTTTATAAATAATTTCTCCCATGCTACTCCAGTAACTACAGCTTTGTTATTGAATATCTGGATACAAGTAAACATATTCTTAATATCTCCCTAATATAAAATCTTTTCCATCTCTTCATACACTTTTTTCCAACTTTCTAATATTGAATTCTGCAATCTATTTCCACTAAGTAACTGGTGTATCCCAGAGGATATTATTATTTAGTACTATTCTTTTCTGCACAGTATATCATTTAGTACACCTCTTTTCTATCATCTATACAAAGTGAATGTATATTTCTTATTCAAACTGCTGAGAATGAAATTTTATATCTGTCATCAACAAAAGTCTCTAGTCAGTTGGCAATATCATGTTTAATAGTTACCCATCAATATTGGTAATTGTATATTTGACTTCATTCAAAGTCTAATTGTGTTGTGACTTTTATTTGTTGACTATCTTTCTGCATTGCACAAAGGCATCCTCACTAACCACATCTGACATCTCGATCATCTCTGGCACTGCTATATTCTGAAAAATGGTATCATTCTGGTCACATTATTATTGCATTGCCTGAGCACTACTATTTTCTATATCTCAGCCAGTGCCACCAGCTTCATTTTCCCCACTACCTTTAGCTCCATAGCTGCAATTAGTTCCATCTCCATTATAATTTCAAGACTTACCATTTTTGCTGCCAAAGAAGAAAGTAGTTATAATTTATGTATCCTGTATTTATTTTTTAGTACAAGCAAAATTGCATTTCAGGGCATAATATGAGTCAAATAAAGAAATATGAGATGATTTACTATGGCTAGACTTAATCATCCATAAATGAGATTCATGTTTGCTACTTTTGGAAATGTAATAATCTTGTGCTATTGTAGTTGTGCTGGAGTTCACATCTTGAACTTTTGGAAGTATAAAGTCCCACTCCAAATAGACATTTTTAAATCTTGACCTTTTCTAATTATGGTCTAGCCATTAGAATTTTCAGATCACTGGGTTGTATCTGATATTCTTTTGCTACCAATACTTTTACTATGTTATATACTGCAGCTATACCTACTATATATTGTACATATTCTAAGATATGCACTTGCACCAAATTCTAAGCTTAGTCCTGCATTTACATCTCTCTGTATTCTTACTGAGTCATTTCTGGCACTTCCAGTTCCCATTCTATTGTGGACTGCTCTGGCATCTGTAGAAGTCACTGTTGATCATGATGATACCAAAATAGAATATCTCAATATCCTGCTGAGGGCATTCCTATACTCAAGTTCACTATACATGAACTCATCCATACCAAGGCAACATTCATAGTAATAATCATCAATTTTGTTTCTGCTATGTTATGATATAATTGAGGGAAATATAATTAGTTTTACAAAATCCAATATGCGACTATTACTATTACTATTCTAGATTTTTCACAAATCATATATATGCAATTATTTTACATGCAGTTGGAAGAATAAATTCTCTCCTTTGTGTATGCTGTTTGGTTGTTTGCACTTTCTATTCCACTCAAGGTACATTAATACATGAGTTTGTAATAGTGGCCATACAGCATATAAATCCCCTTGTCAGTTGTTCAATATATATTGCAATTTGTACAGTCACAAATAAGGTCTAAGAAATATAATTTTAAATATAATCAGTATAACTGGGATCACAGGAAGCTTTGAACAAATTGTCAAAGTCTGTATTGAAGTGAAGTTCTTAAACAGATACACCATCATGGAAACTCAAACTCTCTAATGATCCATCCAATACTTGCTGATCCAAATATAGCCATCTATCCTAATATCATTCCCCTGCTTTCTTTTCTGAGCACATCTATACATATAGTTACAACTACAGTCTAAACTATAAGTCTGACATTTGAAATGACACTTTCATTTCCTACAATGTCTTATTGAATATCTGCTTTGGCAGAAGACTGGTCATAAGGTTATAATGCATTGCATAATAAAATCCCATGACAATGGCACTATTCAGTTTCTAATAGGTATTGATGAAATATCTGGGCATTTTATAATCAAAATATATGATTCCAAAAATGACAATTGTATAATATAATACTGTTTACAAATACTGCTTGTGAAGATATAGATGTATGAACAGATCAAGAGTAAGATTACCAGAAGCAAAGTCTTTAATAGATACAATTCATATCAAGATTTGAAAATAATCATTGTTGTTATTCTAACTTTCAATTGATAATAAAGCATGTTGATCTGATTGCTAAAGCAATGTGATTCTTGCATCGAAGACTGTTCAGTTCAGGTTATGATAGATTTCCTCTTATGATATCTGTTTATAACTACACCTTTAGTTTTTAGATATTTTCACAATTTCTACACTATAGTTAGCACACCATCATTATACATTCAGCAGGTGAGTGAATTAATGTAATACTAATAAATTAGTTGCCCTCCCGAGTACTAGAGCCACAATGTCTTGACAAAATCACTACACAAGATGGTTGTATTATGACTTCAACTTCAACAGATCATGTTTTATATATTCAGTAGTTGAAATTCAAATTGGCACCTAATCTGATAGTATTAAATTACAGTAATATTTATACTTAAGTACTATTTATAGTTATTGGCAACCGCTTTAAAGACATAATTGGTAATAAACTATATACTGCCAATGTGAAACAATAATCAAACAGCATATACCAAGCTAAACCAACACCTACAGTTATTTTATTCTTCAAATTCTCAGCAAATGCCAATAATTGTTCAGATTCTGTATTGTTAATATTCAACTGTTTAATAAGTAGAAAGTACTAAGAGATACTTCAATGTCTAAGCTGTATGGCTGCATGAGTCCACCTACTCATATATTACTTATTGTCCGTTATTATGGTTTGTCTTCATATCCACAACTGAACTCTGCATTGAGCTACTAGCATTGTTCTATATCAGCAAAATTGTTTTTTGTCACTGTAAGCCTCTGGGGGTATATTAAAGTTGCCAGACCAGAATCCCAGAATGGTCAAATCTTGGAGTTGAATGGACTGATACAGTCCCCTTCACTTGTATCTAGGTGTATTGGTGACCCATCTCACTGTTGACTGGCCTGATACAGCAGGCTTTTTGTGTATATGAATAAGCTGGCACCAAATCTGTGGGATCAGAAAAGGACTGCCGACAACCTAGGGAGCAACTGGCAAAGCAGGCAACATGCCGAGGAGCACCTTGAATCACTGTATAACTGATGGGGAAAGTTAGATACTCTTTGGAAATATGTCTGGTGCACCTTGAAGTGCGGTTACTATTCATAAACAAATGATTTTTAAACTCATCTGTTCGTTTTGTATTCGCATCTAAGTATCTACATATCAATCTATCAATCTATCTATAAATGATCAATCTGTACTGGCTGTGTGTGGTGCATGAGAACAATTCAACGTGTGCCTGGAGATGGTGAGTAAATGAACTTCATACAGATTCACCAAGAGGCAGTGATCTTGTAAATATAGAGATGCACTTAGAAGTCATAATTGAGTAAACCTAGAAATGCACATTCGAGGCCATTACCATCTGACCATAGATATACAGTTGGAGGCAACAAACAAGCAAGTTGGAAGATGAACTGGGGTTCTGTAAATGAGGTAATTTGGAGATGTGCTATGGAGGCCAGGATAAAGGAATCTTGGAGATGTACTTGGAGGCATTGGTTGAGAGAGATTAGAGATGCACATGGTTATAGTCAATTGGGAGGAGGTTATTCTGGGGGCAGTCAATCATCCAGAAAGCATGATGGGTATGTGGGACTGAATTCTTCAGTTCACTCATAACAATGGCAACATGATAAGAGTTGACTTTACTTTGTGAGCATCTGGAGACCTGGATGGGGATGATCAATATGAAGGAAGAGACAGCTGGGGTTGAAGTTTCATCAAGAGGGTTATCTTGATTATCATGAGAATGATGCAGAACTGGCTGGGAGTGGGTGAGAGTCAATCTTGGGGCAATAGTTGACTTGGTGTAAACTCATGATCTGACAAAGGGAGGTAGAGAGGGATGACGAATCTGGGATTCTGCCATTAATGGTAGAGTTGTAAATGAGAAAGAGAGAGATGGACAATGCAGATAGTGGAAGATTGGGAAACTCATGAGAAGAAACTGGGACTTAAGCGCAAGGTGTTGGCCACAGTAACTTCCCTGATCAGATACTGCAGGGTCTAGCACCGATATGGCATGTGCTATCTCACATCTGACACATACAATTCCTGATTTAAAGTGTAGTCAATCTAATGTGGCAGGTACACCCTTTAATTCCCCCTTCTACTCATACCCTCCCCATCACCATCACCCCTAATCTCTCTCTCTGTTGTACAACTCTACTATCCACTGAGTTTACAACATTCAGCAGTTCCTCTCCACCTGTCCATACAACAATCACTACTTACTGTTAAGTACATTTTCTACCCATAACCAACTGTCTCCCACACATAGCCAGGCTATTTACTCATGGATTGTATTATCATGCTATGGTTTACTTTTCGATGTTCCCTTAATGATGAATTAACATGTCACATCTTCCTCTTGAATGACTGCCTCCAAATACCTCTCCAAGTTCACAGCGCCATCCCCTCAGAGTGCAGATTGAAGTTCACGTGATCATGGCCTACAAGTCCGTCATCAAACTCTCTGCATTTCAGCCTTCAAGTGCATCTCTGTGTTGACTGAATCATGGGCTCCAAGTGCAAACCTAAGTTCACTAAATGAAGGCCTCTATAGTAAATCTCCAAAGTTGCTCAATTACAGTCTTCATGTGTATCTCACTGCTTGCCCAATTTCAACCTTGAAGTACAACTCCATCATTACCCAATTGTGGCCTCCAAGAACATCTCTACATCAGCAAACTATATTTCAGTCACTGGAAGCCTCAGGGGCAGTGTGGAAGTTATTGGACCAGAATCCCAGGATGGTCACATCCTGGAGTTGACTGGACTTATGGAGCCACCTTCAGGTCCACCTTGGAGTGCTGGTGACAAATCTTGGAGTGCAGCAGGGCTGATGCAGCCGCCTCCAGATGTTTCTGGGAGCATTAGCAACGAATCTCAGAGCAAACAGCAGGACCAGCAACAATCACCGGAGTACCTGTCAATGCCAGCAACCCGGTAGGGAGTAGCTTTCAATACAGACAATAAGCTTAGGCATCCAATCACATCTGGTTCACCTGGAAGCTGCAGTTGAAACTCACATTTATACCATTCTAAATGTCATGCCCTCAGTTAGTATTGGCATTGCTGTATCTAAGTATCTACGAATCTATGTATCTATGTATCTATATGTCTATGCAGTTTTCCATGTATGCACATTATTTCTGGGCTGGCTGCAGGCTGTGATTGAGAGCAATTGGAGGTTTTTCGAAAGATGATGATTGAGTTAACCTAGAGATTCACTGGACGGTATGACTTGGTGAGAGTGGAGATGCGGTTGGATGACAACATCATATGAACACAGAGATGCACTCGGTGACCAAGATTGAGTGAACAGAGTGTTGCACTTAGAAGCCATGATCATGGCAACTTAGAGATGCACTTGAAGGATATGATCAAGCACCACTGCATATGCACTTGGAGGCTGAGATGGAGTGAACTCAGATATGCATCTGAAGGCCACGATCAGATGGACATGGAGATAATCCTGAAGGCGGTGCGAGCATCAGGTCGCAGATACGTTGGAAGGCGTAGATGGAGTAAACTCCCAAATGTGCAGGGAGGGCATGATGGTGTGAACTTGAAGATCAACATATAGACCATGATGGTCTGAATTCGGAGATGGACTTGGAGGCCAAGATGGAGTGAACTATGTGATTCACTTGCAGGCCATCATCGAGTGAATTTTGGGATGCACACTGTGGCCGTAATCTATTGTGTTTAGTAATAAAATTAAAGGCCATGATAGAGCTGAATCGGAAGAGGATTTTGAGGTAATTCATCTCGAGAGGGTCGATCTGGGGGTAGTTGAGAAGGATGCACAACAGGTGGTGAGATTCAATTCATTGGATAGTTAACTTGCAACAGTGTCAATGTGGCAAGTTGAATTTACCTTGGAGCTTTCATGGAGAGTGGGATGGTGGTGGTCGATCTGTTGGAAGGCAACCCAGAAGCTGAAGCTATATTTCTCGGTTGACCAATCATCGAGAGACTGAAGGGAAGACAGTCAGTCGTAGGTCGATGCTGTACTCAGCATATATAGAACGTAGTGTATGCTATCCTAGGTGTATGCCGTACTTGTTGTATTCTACATCTGGTGTCTGCTGGACTGTCTGTATGCTGTACTTCATGTTCACACATGATCATGAGATGAAGATATAGAGAGGGATAACATAACTATGTTCTGCGATGATGGCAGATTTGTGGATGACAAAGAGAGATGGGGAATGAGAAGGGAAATGATATGTGGATAGGGGGAACTCCGCTGCACAACTAGTCTGATTGAGCTATGAATAGATTGTATTAGTGTTCATATGGGCGAATCGAGAGTAGTACCTGCCATCTCAGGAATGGGAAGTTTAGCTGCATACAAAATATTTGGAAGTCCATGTTTCTCAAGATGATTTCCCCCGGCTCTACTAATCATTCTCTATTTTGCCTCCATGTGCCCATCATTGAAGAACACAATGTTAAGTCATCCCTCGCAATCTACCCATTCTGTGTTGATTGGTTAACAGCAAGTACACCCTATACAGTGTACAGCATATACCAAGTACAGAATACACCACGCTCCACACACTCCAAGTATAGCATACACCGAATACAGAATTAACCCAATGTTGACTGTTTCCAGCCACCAGCCAGGCTCTCATCCATCATCTCTCAGCTCTCATCTGTTGGTGCACCATGTTGTACTGTACTCACTACTTCATCACAATGACACATGAATCTATTAATGGATTCTCAGCTATGGTCATGCCCCCCTCCCAATCTATTGCCCATTGCTTGTTCAGCTTGGGAGTGACACCATCCAAGTATGCCTGCAACTATACTTGATTGCTGCTGCCAAGTGCATCTTTGAGTTTGCACTATCTTGGCCTTTTACTGTATCTCTGCACTTACTTATTCACAGCCTTCAAGTCCACACAATTATGGCCTACAAGTATGTCTCCACATGTCCAAGTTCACTTGATCACTGTCTCCAACTTTGCATGATTATTGCTTCCAAATGCATCTCCAAAAATGCTCTATTTGAATCTCCAAGTCCATCTCTGCATTCCCATGATCTCTGCCCCCAGGTGGATCACCATGCTCACGCAATCATGGCCTCCAAGTGTATCTCTGATATCGGTGAAATGTATTCTAGTTCCTAGGAGCCTCCAGGGTTTTGTGAGACGAGGCAGAGTGTAATCTTACAAGTGGCAATTTCAGGAGTAACTCAGGCCATTGGAGGGCATGCAGACCTGCCATCAGAGTGAATTGAATCTATGCTGACTATTACAGGTACACCATCGAAGTGTTTATGATAAGTATGGAAGCACATTGAAGTGCCTGAGGGAATGATGAGACCACCTGGTAGTGGCACCCAAGCAATGCAACATTCCCAACTCAACTCTGAGAGATGCCTGTGGTATTATGAATATGCATTCAGAGGACTCCAGACTTAATCTGAGACACTCCAGATGAATACTAGCAATGGATAACTCTGCACTATGAATATGATGCATGGAATATTGTTCATTGTCCCATCAAAATCATACTTATACTACCTATTATCTTCATCAATATTCCAGTTTTTATGGTGCTACTCCAAGAAACCAAAAAAATGGCACATGTTTTAAATATAAATGCAGCTACACAAAAATAATGCTAGACTAAGTAATTGAATGATATCAATCGAGCATAGTGTCAATGATTTCTATTACATCTCGCGTCTTATCAGGGCTGATCAAACAAGACCATCCACATCAGCAACGCCCCTAATTTCTGTCTGAAACACCCGGGTGTTCCGGACGGCTCTGATGGCTCTGACGGAACCTCGTACGCTCTGACGGAGAAGTACACGCTACCCGTAGCCCAGGCGACGGGTCGCGTTGCATATGTACCTCCTTTACTTTGTGGTGATGTATACGCATCATCAGAACGACACGTGTGTCACACTCTTCGCAGGGGCTGCAGTTATGCTGAAGCCGTTTACACAACG
>Ga0307515_10000721_pt1 | contig 76014 bp, 112 predicted proteins | sample 17_EM_MG_FD_194513 | JGI IMG/M metagenome (GOLD analysis project Ga0307515, IMG submission 194513) | Populus trichocarpa ectomycorrhiza microbial communities from riparian zone in the Pacific Northwest, United States - 17_EM | ecosystem: Host-associated > Plants > Roots > Unclassified | place...
CCGCGTGGATACCTTTCGTTTGAAGCGAAGGAAGGCCGCCATGATCGAGTTCAAGGATACCTCTGTCTGTAGAACCGTAAATCGTGTTACCGTATGGCTTAAGCAAGGTGGGGCAAGGCCGGGCCGAAGCCGCACCGAGCGTCCAACGGAATAGCCTGGGGAGCGATCTAGCGTACGGACTGCATGTCTCACTGTTTCCGCCACCCTACAGTTCGCTCTAATCCACTCTCCTATCTTCTTATCCCCCCTCTCCCACCCAATACAGACAGTTTAGTATTACCATTGAACACATTGTGGTGCTACGGAAAACCAAAATCGCGGCAAGAAGATCCCGCCCTCCCAGCGACTCCTTCTTCCGCGTCTGACCGAGCTAGCGCTCGGTCCAGCCCAACCACATTCGTTCACCACTTTCTGTTCTCTGATCTAGCGACCTCGTAGTGATGTTGGAGTTTATTGAGCCTCTGGCAAGAGGGGGAACAAGATGACGCTTGGGATCCGCTTACTGATTTTGTACCGCGGGTCGGCCTTATCCATCCGTGGTCACATGATTATCGGGTCGGTCGGGTCGGAGCGGAGCCAGTTGTTGGCTGGGAGTTGGGGGCCGTTTCGTCACCTCCTCCTTTCGGAGTCGGGGAACCTTATCTTATATACCCTCGCTCGTCACTCTGGGGGTTTCAGGGAGTTGTTTCCGGTTGGGTATGTATGCGGTTTCGAACACAGGCGGCTTCCGCCTTCGTGGATCTTCCCCTGCTTGAGTGGGGACGCGTACGACATCGCCAAAACCGTTGAAGACCGCACCAGCAACCGGGTTTTGCAAATCGTCGTTGAGTTCATCTACCTCTTCCCGGCGGTGACCAACTCTTCAATGAGGTTCGCATGTCCCGAATGTGCCGTCAACATCAGGAGTGTTTTCGCTACGGTCGCGTTTCCGGCCACGGTCTCGGTGTGAGAAAGAGCGAATCTAACCTTGCGTGTTGGTCGGGTTTGCGGACAGCCTGGCGTCGACCGCAGCGAGAAGCGCGGTTCCGTCGTTTTTTCGCGCAGCGTTGAAGATCATCGCGGCGGATTCAACGGCCTCACTCGGGAGCCGTGTTTCGGGATGAGTGAGTTTGCCCCAAGGTGAAGAGGGATTTCAGCACCTAGTTCAGGTCTGGAAAGTTCTAGCCTCACAACAAGATGCCTAGGCCGCACCCAGCGAAACAAGATCACTCATCACATCAATCACGTGAAGGTGCACAGTCTAGTGACTAAGCATGACTAAGCATGACTCATGCTGACTAAGCCTCCACAGCAGGGACTATATATACTGGAGGTGTAGGTAAAAACTCCCCAAGATCACTTGCCTCACAACACCCATGAAGAGCAAGAACACAATGGAATTACCACCCCTCCCCATCAATGTGACCCTCAACCAGAATGGGACTAAAGCAACCCTCCACATCAATTGTCAAAGTGATGGGAAACCAGTGAGGCAGATGGAGGATAGGGAAGAGGGTGATGCACAGACAAAGCGAGTTTGGTTGGGCAAGTTGGGATGCCTGCTCAAGGTCCATGGGGATATTGAATGTCAGTGGCTTCACTCATCAATGGAGGCTGACACAAACATGTCTCTTCTTCCAGATACCTTCAATGACCCATGGACATACAGTATCTCAGACTTTCCTCAACATTACAAATTCTTTGTTGTGGAGCGACATGCAAAGGGGGACAATCCTCCCAGAAAGGACTACTATTTATGTGGTATGGTTTTCTTTCCTCTATATGTGACCTTACTGACAATCTTTTTTTAGGTGGGGGCCCTACATACAGGTCCCCCCATGAATTTTACCCCCATATGCATTGGTTACTTGATAATGCTCGAGGTGTCATAAAACCATGCATCTGTAGATATTGTGATCCCAGCAGATCACAAAAACAAGTCAACGAAATCTTCCCACTGCCCCCACACAAGGAAAGCACCAAAGGACCCAAAGGACCCAGGAGACATGAGCAAACAAAGAAGCTGCGTGGTCCCAAAGGTGTTACCATCAAGAGGGGGTACATCATAAACCGGAATTCCATTACCAGTGGTCCAGTAACCACCCTGGGAGGTAGATGGAGGAAGCACAAGTCTATTGGTTATAAGACAAGCCACCCATTCCAGTCTTGAATTCCTTTCTTTCTCTTCATTCTCATCAGTGGTTACTTTTTTCTCTCAAGCCCATGGACCCTCCCTACATTTATGGTACTCAGTTCTATTAGGTGGCCCTTTGGTGGGTTTTCAGAAATTTCCTTTAGATGTGGTTTTAGTGGTTTCTTCAACCTGTATGTTATAACCTATGTTGTTTTTATCTATGAGTCCGCAACCCGGTTGTTGTAAATACACGCGAGATAAATAGAGATATGGCTCTAGATGTTGACCTTGTGATCAGTACTGTCCGTGGACATAGTCACATACGCCACCGTCCGAGTGACATTCGCTGGTCTATACATTGGTTTTCATCGCGCATCTGGTATCGCGTGGTAGAAAAGAAACGAAGGGAGGTTCAAAGGAATGTATGGTTTACACCACCGAAAGAATAGATGTGTCCAGCGACGAGAGAATCGGGATGTAAGTGCGAGAGGGGGGGGTTCAAGTAGGTCGTAGGCGTAGGACGGGTAAGAAATTTACCATGGACTATGCTGGTAGCCAACAAATGCATCCCACTTCTTCAAACATGAGTAACCGTCATAATCTGATGATGAACCGCACGTTTAGTTACTGAATATCACAAGAATACCGCGCAACTTACCAAAGCTACGATTAGGATTGCAGCCACACCTTCCGTTCTCCCATGATTTCTTCTCTCGTGGGCAGTGCTGGTAAGGGGCGTGCTCATACCCGATCTCGTCGAAGAAGTGGATTTGGTCTTTGCGCGCGAACAAAGCGGCCCCAATGCTGTGGACCGGTGCATCACCCCACCGCTAATGAATCGTAGTGTCGAGTGAGTACCCGACGGCGGAGATAAGGGACTGGTACCAACCTCGTAGTAAAAACCGCCCGAAGCCTCCAAGTAGTCGACATAAGCGGTGTAAGCTGGGGCGCGCCAGAAGTCCATATCAGCGATTTCGAAGTTGGACCAGACTATGAGGTAGTGAAGTCAGCGCGAGCGGTTACGGGCCCTAATGGGGACGGGCGTCTCACAATGACAGAGGTTATACTCTTCCCCGCCATTATCAGAGATGAAACCCATGGCATTGCCTTCAGTCAGGTGTTCTGGATGTGTTTTCAAGAAATCTGATTCCCACGTCCGGTCTGTGTCTGTCCCAAGTGAAACGATGGGAGCCACATACCTTTCGTAGTTTGCCACAATGTCTCAATCGTGGATCTGTACTCGTACATTGTGATAGTAAAGCCTGAGAAGGGACAGAAGAGTTGGCGCTATGGGAGACACGGAGTGAGGTGCGGATACACACCATAAACCTTTTTGTTGTCTTCCATGTATAAGAATGGATCGAAATCGATGTCGCAGTAGAAGTGGACGTCCGGCCTAAAGGGGGTTTAGGGGTCGTATCGCTTCCTGAGGCATCAAAGCAACCTACTCGACACGCCAATACCATTTGTACTTCTGCATCAACTCATGCTTATAGAAGGTTCGTGAGTTATATCGACACATGTTGCGGTAAGAGACGCTGCCTGTAGACAATTCAGGACGGGATTCGTGCTCGCTGGCGGGCACTCACTGCCGTAAATGACATGCTCCAACTTCTTCCGTCCGGCGGCAGCCTTCTCTTCGTCAATCGAGTCGGGTTGGAACCAGTCATCGTGAGGGATTAACCCAAACTCGACTTCGCCGTCAATGACGTTGGACATGCGTCTAGAATCACATTAGTGGGGATGGGGTGAGACGGAAAAAAAAAACGTGCTGTTTGAATTCGTCGGTGAAAGGCTCCTCGTTCAAGAAGACCCACGGGTACTGGAACTTGCTGTTGAACCGGTCCTGTATGCGCCTGACGCTCAAGACTGCGTTGTCCATGTCGCTGTTCCTAGCCAACATAACCATTGTGGCATTGGCTCTCCGGACATTCAAGGGTTTGCTTGCATTGAAGTTTGATGGGATGTAGTACTTGTCGGGGACGTATTCGTGAGGGATGGAGGTGAACTTGTTTTTGATGTTCGAGATGGAGGTAGCGCGACCATATTCCTGGTGGGTGAAGGAAAGGATGAAATGGAGGCTGATCTATGGACGTAATGATCAATGGTAGGACGACGGTTTGTGTCGCGAGCGAGGCTTACGATGACGAGGACCACAAGGACGATATACCGCCCTATAGGAGACATGGTTTGTATGAAGGGAGTGAAGCGTGGAATAATCGGTGTGGCGCACCGTCGCGAGGGCGCTGCACCCCAGTGGTGACGGTGCTGCGCATGCGCAATCCCTCGCCCGGTGTTTTTTTTCAAAGGCGTACTGTACTGTACTACAACAGACAAAATCTATCCTTCCGAGACGACCCATGGACTCTATGTCACCGACGACGCCACAACCTGATGTACGTCCTGATCGCGCCCAGGTTCTTCGAAAACTAAACGGCCTCAGTGAACCAGCGGTCGCCACCTGGTCAGGGTTAGCGAGCGCTTTGAGGGAATCTTTGTGAATTTCGCACCTGGCGGAATTAAACATCCTCGACCACGTCAGCCCGCGGGTTGTGTAGATCAAGTCCCTTGGTGTCCTGGTGGAGTTCCTCATCCTCCACCGCCATCTGGTCAACAAGTTCTTCGTCTTCTTCGTCTTCGTCTTCGCCCTCCTCTCCCTCATCCTCTCCTTGACTTTCGTTTACGTCGGCCTCTTCAGCACCTTCCACATCGTTCTTTTCAGCATCTACATTCATGTCTGTGTCATCAAGCTGGTCCTGAGTATTTCCGTCCTCGTCCTCAGACATCGGCACGACGGCGGCTGCCCCCTTCCCTTTCTTTGGTATGGACTGGGGTGGGCCCATAGAGCTCGCAGGGTCAGTCACAGACGTAGAAGCGGATCCTTTGTTTTTCGCACCCGCGGATTTGCGACCAGATTTCTGAAGTTCACGATATTCTAGAAAGCATATTAGATTAATGGACGTCACCCGCCGGTTCAACCCACTGGGTAACTCGTCTTGAAGAGGTCCCACGAGGTCCCCGAGTTGCAGATGCTCGAGCGCTCTCAAAACATCAGAGGCAGATATACTCTTGTGTTGTTTCCCTTTGGCTATTTCATGAGCACTGAATTGGGTTCAAAAAAGGCGTAGAACCGGTCGCAGCTGCGGGACGTACCCGGCGGCTGGGGTGATCGTTGGGTTGAGGATATTTTGTGTGATCGCACGAATGTGCACGCACCCAGGCAGTTAATAAAGACAGTAGAACCCTTCAAGAGTGCGAGAATGGTTTCTTTCTGAAATTTGCAGTTATCTGGAACCTGCGCGTGTTCATCACCCAAGATGCATAGAGGGTCAGAATCACGCACTGATGCTCTTGCGATTTTTGCGACGAGCGATCTCGGAAGTTCGTAGTTGTAAATGCCATCCGATGCCGCAGTTTGTTGAGACTCAGCCGTTACGCCTGAATTTGCGGCCTTCTCTTTGGGCGGCATTGGGAACGGGTGCGGTCGCGGGGTTGGCGGAGGTCACGGGAAAGAACGCGGCGAGTCACGCGTGACCGTCGCGTCGCTCATTACAGGTGCTTAATTCCACAGTTGTTCACCGTTTTTATTCACCCGCCGCGATGTCCGCAACACCATCCTCCCCCGCCTCTTTGGCTGCGGCAGACGCCGACTTCCCTCCAAGCACAGTGGTCTCGTCTCCGCCAGCTACAGATGCTGCAGTGTGTATCTCCTTCCTGGGCAGTTCACGGAGACCTAATTGTGGCTTGTTTCTGAATACAGGACTGGGAGGAATCATCGGCCGATGACCAGGAAACAGGGGAGAAGGTGTGATACCAAGACCCCCAACCTGATTCCAGCCCCTAACAACCGGCCCAGAAAACAGAGGATGACGTCGATCGCTGGACTCGCCTGGAATTTCTGCTCAAGAAATCCGCAGCCTACGCCCAGCTGCTGAAGCAAAGAATGCAGTTGACTTTGCAGCGCCAGCGCCAACTTGAGATAGGAGAGGATGACTCGGATTCTGATGATGCTCCCAGTACCAGGAAAGGCAAACGTAAACGCAAGGAGACAAAGTCGACATCTAGAAGGAAGAAGGTTAAATTGGCACTTGATGAAAATGACACGAGAATCTTTAGACAACCTCAGCTCGTTACGGGGACTAAATTGAAGGACTACCAGCTCGAGGGCGTTGCCTGGATGGCTGGTCTTCACGAGAACGGCATCTCCGGCATCCTTGCTGATGACATGGGTCTGGGGAAGGTATGGGCACAGTTTCATAAGTATCTCTCCACACGCTCACAGTTGCACAGACGCTCCAAACGATAGCATTCTCGGCTTATTTACGTGGTCGTATGAGGAACCCCTTCCTCGTGGTCTGTCCTCTTAGTGTTCTCCACAACTGGGAACAAGAGTACGTCAAATTTTCTCCACAGGTAAATTACCGCGTCTTCCCCCCACACTACATCTCACCCTCCCAGATCCCCGTCTGCGTTTATCATGGAACTCCTCAAGAGCGAGCCGAGATGCGGAGCACCGTCATGAGTCTCGACCTCGTACCGAAAGACGAGGAGCCAGAGGACGAGGAGCCTGAGCCTGAGCCTGAGCCGACTCGCCGTGGCAGGAAGAGTAAAGGTCGACCAACGAAGGGGCAGAGCTCGACCCGTAAAAAGGAACCATCGCCCCCCGCCGAAGAAACTGAGAACGCTCTCGTCATCCATGAAACGGAAGAATCAATTCACGGACGGGCGTTGAAGAACAAATTCCCTGTGGTGCTGACAACGTATGACATCATCATGAAGGACCGTGCTCACTTGACGCGTTATCCGTGGGGCTTTATCGTGGTCGACGAAGGCCATCGCTTAAAGAACATGGACTGTAAGTTGATGCAGGAGATCAAACAATACGAGAGTGCAGGTCGTATGATTCTGACAGGAACGCCCCTGCACGTAAGTATTCTTCTATAACAACCACGGATTCCATTTATCTCATCCTCACAGAATAACCTGTCCGAGCTGTGGTCGTTACTGAACTTCATTCTTCCCGACATTTTTAACGACCTCTATTCTTTCCAAGAATGGTACGTAAGTGTACGCCTTCCCGAACTCCGCCAATAACCCGCGACAGGTTTAACCTCTCGGCCACACAAACCGAATTGTCCTCTCAGCGATCCGCTGAGATTGTCGGCACCCTGCAGGCTATTATCAAGCCTTTCCTTCTTCGGAGACTCAAAAGCGACGTGGAGAAGGATTCGATACCCCCGAAAAAAGAATACCTCATCTATGCCCCGCTCACGGAGACCCAAAGAGAAATTTATGACGCAATCGTTGACGGAGGGCTGAGGTCGTATCTGATGGGTGGCAAGGAGAAACAGCAGGCGGCTGCCGAGGTTGGCGATGGTCCAATGAAGCTCAGGAGCGCGAAGTATAAGAGCGGGAAGCTGAAACAGGCAGCTTTCGACGTTCTAGACGGTGACGATGACGAATACTTCAAACTCTTAGAATCAGGCCAGCTGGACGAGAAGACGAAGCGGAAGAAGGAGGAAGATCTGGCGGAACTTGGCCGCAAACACCAACTGCAAGCCAAGAGTATGTTTGATAGTCCCCGCTCGGTACCTCGCTAACGAGATCGTTTCATTCCAGTCAAGAAGATCAACAACATGAAGCTGCAGAATACCGTTATGCAGCTTCGAAAAGTTTGCTCCCATCCGTTTCTGTTTGATTGGCCTTTGGACGAACGCACCAGGCAACCAATTATCAATGAAGACCTCGTCCATGCAAGCGGAAAGATGATGATGCTGGAACGTCTCCTTGACGAACTGTTCGCTCGGGGCCATAAGGTCCTCCTTTTCAGCCAGTTTACCATGATGCTAGATATCATCGAGGTCCGTCCCTCATCTGACTTGGCGTATCTACGCCCTGACATCCGTGGTAGGACTGGGCAACCGAGTTCAAGGGTTGGCGTCTATGCCGAATCGACGGATCCACCCCCGCCTCGGACAGGTCAGAGCAGGTTTCACTCTTCCAGAACCCTTCGAAGAACGAGAAGAACCCACCCCGATTATTCTTACTGAGCACACGTGCTGGAGGTATGGGCCTCAATCTTGTCGCCGCGGATACCGTGATCTTCTACGATCAGGATTGGGTGAGTGAAACGTCCCCGAAATAAATTCTGTCTGCTCACGGGATCATGTGTCATAGAATCCCCAGATGGACCTCCAAGCCCAGGATCGAGCGCACCGAATCGGACAGACGAAACCTGTCCTTGTTTTCAGGTTGGTCACGAATCATACCATTGAGACGAAAATCATGCAACGGGCGACGGAGAAACGACAGTTAGAAACGTTGGTCATCGCCAAGGGTACGTTACTCCGTGGTGCTCTCGCAAAGATGTCACTGAACGTGGCCGCGACAGGCAAATTTAGAGCCCCTACCATGGCAGCGGAGAAACCAGCAACTAAACAACAGACAATGGCCCAGATCGCAGCGGACCTCTTGCGCCTCGAAGGTGAACAAATCAAGGTAGTCCCGAAGGGCGAAGCAGGAAAGAAGACAGTCCTCCTGAGTGACCAAGAACTGGAGATGCTTCTCAATAGGAACCGTGACGAGATGGCTAACCGCGGAAAGGGTTGGAACTCCGCTGGTGTTGATTTGGAGGAAAGCGATGCGAACGCAACCGCTGCCTTCGCCGTTTTCAATGGACCGACGGAGCAAGATGGCACCGACGTGATGTCAAGGCTGATGGGTGAGCCGGTGGCAGAATGATCAGTAGGTAGATTACGAACGGGTAAATACATTACAGGTTGCATATAATGCTTTAGATAGAGGGTACATAATACCTGAATTGCCGACCATTTGGAATCAAGTCCGACCCTTGAATTTATTCGATATCCAAGGCTCTACCCGCTGAATCCCCACACCCACTCCAAAGATGACCGCAGCATCGACAAACAGGCTTCCCGCAGCCGCGGCCATAAACCTCGGCGCAAAAACTTTCCAAACCATCAGATGTCTCCTCAACCACGCAGCGCTCGTTGCGCTTCCGATCAGCAGGACCTCAAAGTACATCGTCATCCCCAATGCGGCTTTCAAGGCGTTCCTCTTGACGACGATGCCTGACTCTGGGCCGGTGGCCGCCTTCGACGTGGTGGGTGAAACGTTCCATGTCGCTAACAAGGGGCTAGCGAGCGCAAGGAGGAATTGCGGACCGAACGTATTAAGGATGACGAGAGCGGGAGAGATCGGGTATCGGAGTGTAGAGGTCAGGAAGAAGGCGGTCTTCCATTGGATAGAAGATATCGTGGATTGGTGTCCGGTACCGTAGAAAACGTGGAGCCCGAGGAGGGCAAGGGGAACGATTTCCGTGAACTTGATCCCTTGTGAATGTATCCCCATCGTGTCGACGTCAAGGACGGCTGAAGGGTTTGCGGTATCGAAGGCCCGAGCGAATCCGTGAACATCTCGGACACTATCCACAACCTCCACGTAGGCGAGCAGAGCGACCGCAGTCATCGCGAGCACGATTTGGCCCGTCAATTGGGTTACAACGTATAAGAGTCCGAAGAAAAGACTCCAAAATACGAGATACGGAGCTCCATACGCGTTGGCGAACCCAAGTACGGTGACCTTCTTGTCCGTAGTACCAGCCTGTTGCTCCGATGTAACATGAAGGGACGCGGGAACAGCGTACCACAGGAGGGGACCAACGACTAAAAGGAGGGACATAGAAGCCCAACCCATCACCGTTCTGGCGGTACGGAGCGTCGTAGACCAACTCGGACCCCAAACTTCCGTCGATTCCATCCACTCGAGGACCCAACATACAGCACCCAGTGTCAACGCCGGTCGAAGTACGCCACGCGACACGACCTTGGATATTCCATTGAAAGACGCCGAGATTGAGAGGAATCGTCTAACGATGGAGGGGGTTCCAAGCGCGGCCGGGAGAGCGAGGACAGCAACGAGGAGTGGCGGTGTAGGAAGGGAGGAAGAGGAGAAAAAGGTGACGCTGCAGTAAGGCTGTTGTTCTTCGCGACATACGGTACTGGAGCCGATTAGCCGAATGCACATGACAAAGAGCCCACTGAAACCAATGACTCGATACCGGAGTCTCGAAGTGGGGGCGGTAAACCCAACGACGATGAACGGTACCATGGACGTCACCAGGAAGAATGTAAGAAGGCGATCTTCCCAAAACGTGAACGAGTTGGAAGAGAACGCAAGTGCATGGAGAATTAACAGAGGTGGAAGTGATTGTAGCAATTTCCATGAGAGGGTCGGCTTGAGGTGGCGAATGAGGTGGGAAGACGCTCCGACTGCGAGTCCAAACAACGCGCCGTCCAAGTAATTTGCTGGCGTAAAAAAACCCAAGGAGAGCCCCACGATTGCGATGGGAACGGCCGCCTTGGCATTCCTGATGAACATCTTCGCCGACCACGTTTCGATATCATGATTGATCTTCCCGACCCGGTCAAAGAGCATCCACGATGCCACAAGGCCAAATAGCAGGGTTAGCAGCCCGAGCACCATGAGGGTGACATTGAACTGCGCCCAAAGGGACCGACATGTACCGAGGGCAAACCGGATGTAGTTTTGTAATGCAACCAACTCTTCATCTGAACTGGTTGATGACGCGGTTACCGACCACAATTCCACCAGCTTCGGCCAAACGCCATCTAGTTCGCCCCCGGCGGAACTTGACCTATACGTATCGAGGTACCGTTTGACCTGCGCGGCGTTCGTCCGAAGAGCCTTCTGATATTCTTTTCCGCGGCTGAACAACTCGGGTATTACTGCCCCAAGGTTGTTGAATGGAATCCGGAGACCAAGGAGTAAAGAGAGCGTTGGGACGAGGTCGATTTGTTGGATGTGGCGATGGTCTACAGGTGCGCCAGGGAATGCCGCGGTCGGTAGAAGTGAGGCGGGGATGTCTGACAAAGTTCCCGCCAACGGGACACCCTTACTGTAGATCCACATTCCGGGGGAAGTTTCCAACTCCCCGTCCCCACCATGGTCACCACGATTGTCCATCCCATGATCTCCCAACACAACAAGCAGCGTGTCCTGATCTAACCTCTCCACGACCCGCGTGAGGACGTCATTCATCTGCTCCAACTTTGTGGTCATTGTTGGTGTGTCGGGTCCAACTCGGTGGCCGACATGGTCGACACCCAACCCATGGCCGATTATAACATCCCAGGATTTGACATCCTCTTCGAGCAGGGGGAACAGGTGGCGGATAACGCCCTCATCCACCGTATGCAAATCTTCGACGTTGAACGAGTCATATGGGAAGGTCTTGTCATCTTCAAAGGAGGTGGGGAACACCGTCATCCACGTATCATCACCCATAAAAGCGATCTAAGAGCACGACAATGTCAGAAGGGCGTAAACCGGAACAACTAATTGATGGACGCACTCGTTTGCCGCTAAGCCGAAGCTGGTTCACAAGGGAATCTTCATCAACTGCAGAGCCTCCAAAACTGTTCCCGATGTCGACAAACGTTGGTAACGAGCCTGTTGTGATACCCTTGATACGTTGGAGGGTCGTGGTCGGAGGGTCTGAGAATGAATTGAATATGAAGGAGTGACGAGGCTGTGTCTTGGTGAGTTGAGTCGGCAACTTTAATACGCCATGGTGATGTAGCGAACGGGGTTGTGGAGGGTCCGGGCTGATGAAGTCGAAACGTAACGCGTCGATGATGAGGATGACGGCTCTCTTGTGTGTGGGTGTCAAGGATTCATCGTGAGTGTTAATTTGTGAGAGTGATAGACGAGTTAAGAGGAAGCCCCTGGTGAACAAGTACAATCCGATAGCATGGATTACAAACACCCAGACGAGAACGATCAAACTCTTCATCAGGGTTGCTGGCAAGAATGGAGAGGATCGACGCTTGAGCGTCTATTACCCTTTGGAAAGTTCGATGTCCTCATATCATGTCCAGGATCTTCGTCTTATCCTCTCCGCTCTCGACTTCGACTTGCGCGTAAACAAGCATTGCGCTAATTACAGCGCGTTGTTCCAAGGGTGGCTTCAGGAATTTATCCGTGAAGACGTCGCCAGAGTGGAAGAATGGTCTGCCCACAGATTCGACCTCTTGTGTTCACTTTGCTTCCCAACAATCGATCCCCCACAACTCCTCCGTATCAGTAAGCTTTGCGCGCTGACATTCCTGGTGAACGATGGATGCACCCGAGCGGAGGCCTCACCACCCCAATGGCCCACTGGGTATGTTCCTTGCGTGGAACCTGCGTTCAAGGCTCTGACTCAGTCGGGGGTGCATAGCGGCTCAACGTCATATTCCAACCTTCTGATCCCAGAGCACTTACTAGAAGTAGCCCGTTCCATACGAACAAGCCAGGTGCAAGAGTTGGAGAACCTCTCGCCTGCTGTTCCAGGCACCACTTTCTTTCGGTTCATCGGCAACCTGCTTTCGCCATTTTACTTGTCCCAAGAGACGAATGCGCAAAACTCTCACCTGGGCCTCCTTGAATTTTTGGCCGTCCTCGAGAACACATACGACCGCAAGTTCTCCGAGGAACTCATCAACGTCACTCCCCTTGCGACTCTGTGGAGGTGTACAACGAAGATCGTAATGTGGTCCCAGGTGATTCGGCGGAGGAAACAATTCCTCATTGCAGGAGGCCTGACTTACTTGACAGGACCTCGCTTCATACACGTCCAGGCACCCTCAAACGTGTGATCGATGCATGATGTGCTCCTCCGTAAAAGGGCGGGGTTTCACCTTGCAAGCGGCTGTGAACGACACTCGACGGAGCATACAATCCGAGGCCGAGAAGTTCATCCATGACTACAAGTCTCTAACCGCGACCGCCCGTGGCAACGAAGACGCCGTCATGGTTGCTAATGCTATGCAAGATTGCATCTCTGGGTTCATCCATTGGATATACGAAGGTGAACGCTACTTTGGTCAACGGTATGAGGAGGTAGCAAAGTTTGGATGGATATTTACGGACACCAGCGGTGCGAGCACTGACGGTAATGAAGTAGACATATCATAACGTCTTTTTAGAGGATCGTTGAAAACACGCCCTCCAGACACCGCTCGCCGTTGTCCTTTGACGCTCCCCCTGGTTCTGGGAACAATCCCCGGATCTAATTGCTCGGGTGATCAGCCAACATTGACCTACGTAACCCATTTTAGATATCCACCACTGCGGAGGCACATTCTGGTGAATTGAAACGGCCTGCACGTTGGGTTCACACCCTTCCATTGCGCCTTCATTGGCGGGTGACTCGGTGTGGTACGTTGAAAACATAGGGTGGCACCGCCGTTTGGGGTCCATGTGCCCGTAAGTCTTGCCCTGCGGTTTCGGCGATCTAATTGAATGGAGAAGTCGGTTAGCACGCGGAATGCGGCGACATGTTTGTTAGCCCGCGCACCTCAACTCTTCAACGAAGCGATGGATGTTGGATCAGACGACTCAATAGTGGTGCATTTGTGCCTGGTCGACATCGATTCGAAGATGTTACCCGAGCCTTGGAAATCCGAGGGGGAAGGAAGAGGTCGGCCGCAACCGAACTCCAGGCACCAGCAACCAAATACCGATTGTGAACTTGGCAGCCACAGTTTCGGTCACCTTGATCTCTGGGAGGTCTCCACCCCGGTCCCTCGGTTTAGCGCGGGTCGCGCTTCAACCAGGCGTACAAATAAGGGTAACCGAGGATTGCGTTCGCCGCAGGGGTGAATTGGTGTTTGTCGAGGTGGGGAGAACGTCCCGCATCGAAGCTAAATTCACCTGCCACCGCAGCCTTCTGAGTGCCTTTCCTGAAGTGATAGTAAAAAGTCTGTTTCACGAGAGCAAAGCATACATGACCATAGAGGTGCTCATTGGCGCTCTGGTTCTCACCGCGCGCAAGGCCATTTTCGTCGTGCGTCCTTGCCGGAGCAACCAGCCACATATACAAGCGTCAAGGAAAGCGGATGCTGACAACTCATAGCGGTAGACACGGCGCAGGTTCCGGGAGATTATCCTGGCTGAACCATGTTCCGTGCAATTTGCCCCAAACTCTAATCTGGACCCCATGAGCAGCGCCAAAGCCCACTTGCACCGCGGAAGGCATCTTCATTCGGGAATTCATCAACAACAAGTACACTGAATGCAGTATACATGCCCATCAAACACAGATCATCTTATTCCTCAGCCACTCGATATTTCTTACGAGTGGTCTTAGTTACGGTTGTAACCTCAATCACCTTCGTACCGTAGTCTTCACCACCCTGTTTGATCTCCGCACCGTAGTGGGTATGGGAACAGCAAGTCTCTTGCCCTTACGGATGGAGGGAGTTGTTACTCCTGGTTGTTGCAAAGGTCGTGGTTTCACCCCGCTTTCAAAGGAATTGATGGGGCGAACTTCCAAACACGCCAAGGCAGGATCATCTCGTCATCCATTAGCTGAACTTGCAGAACTTTCATACCAAACCGGCGTGGGTTGCGAAGGTGAGTAGACGCTCACTATCGCTCAGTCGTTCTTGGACCCGAACCATTCAAGGTCAAAACATGTATGCTTCTGACCCCAGAAGATACCGTAACGCTTCAATACCCCCATGCGGCACCACACCGCCATGCATACCGGACGTATTCAAAACCTTTGTATATCTCGTCTTCTGCGATCACGATACTCCATGCCACCGGAAAGTGGGAGACACAGATAGGGCTCGTATTCGTCAATCCCGTCTTCACGGCACAGAAGCAGCCGGGTTTCCCCACATACTCAGGGTGTTCCTATAGCGTCGCGTAAGTAAGCCAGCCAGCACCGGTGTTGTTTATATATACCATGCGAATTGTATAACCAGCACCGAGTGTCAGGACCTCCCACTGTAAAAGATGGGTTTGTTAATTAGAGAAGGTGGAATAGCAAGTGGTACAAACTAATTCCATCATTCTTCTCCACGTCGGCAACAGAGTACTCGTGGATGTCAAGGTAAGTCTTGTTCACGGGGTTCTGGATTTGGCACAACCCTGACTTCAGCTTCCCATCCTCAAAGATTGTATATCCGGGCGGACGACTGGGCATGTTCGATGAGGACTTGTAAAAGGCGAGTTGAACGCACTACAAGCCCACCAATCAGCTCCAGATTCGCTCCGTCTGATCCGTTCCCAATCGCGATCCGATGAGTCCAGCAGGGGAGAAAAAAAAAAGAAGGCTGATTGCAGATCTTCGTAAACAACAAAGCAATCTTCCATCATCGACCGGTGGGGGTCATAAGCTACGATTTCCCCTTGAGAACCAGACCTAAGATCGATTGACCGTCTGATTATCGTTTGCCCGATCCCCGTCACCGTAACTGTATGTCAGTGCGGCCTAGGATCACCGAATTGATATAAACCATCCAAGAAAAAATTCTCTCTGCTTCCCGTTTTACCACCGACCCACCTCTGATGCTTCGCTTTGACGATATGCATCGCTCGGGAGGATACTCGTCCACGGCCAAGTCAGCAACCATCCCTGCTGCAACTTTCCAGACTCCGGTCCGTTTCGGAACCCCCGACACACCACCGCACACCACCTCTCCGTACCCAATAATAAATCAACAATCTAACCCGCCATCTCCTGGCCCGGGACGCGCGTACCCCAACCGTTCGACGACCTTGAACTACCCCACACCTCAACCGATAATCGATCCTGGATTCCCGCATGTTGAAGATGGAATGTCGCTCATCGTATCGCCCAGCCATTCGATCTCTATCGAACCTGGGGTCTACGAAATCAAAAACGACATCCTGGGAGCGACCGTGGATTTCAACGAAGTAGATCGCAAATCTGTAGTTGGCTTTCAGTACCAAGGGAAGGGCAACCAACAAGTGAGTTCTGATTCCAGCAACGGGAGCAGTTCTAGATTGGTTGAACAATGATGGAAGTGGGAGTTCGCGCCTCTAGGAAAGGGTTGGACCATCAGAAATGTTTCTAGCGGCTTGTACCTAACAATCGAGAAGGGTATTGGAGCTGGAGTTCCGATTGTTGCTAGCGAATACCCCGTTGCCTGGAACGTGCAGACCGAGCACAATGACCCAGGTTTGGTTAGGTCAGTCAGCCCTCTCACTGCCATGGTCTAAATATTGAACCGCATCCCCGCGTAGGATCATTTGGCCAGGGTCCGAAGCGATCTGGGATCTGAGAGATGGTCGCGGTGGAACACCTGTGCGCACCCAGATAATTCACTAGCCAGCCGAGATTAACACTGTGTCATACGCAGATCCAGCTCGGAAACAGGTACCCGCAGGACCATCCAGACTGCAAGCTCTGGCGGCTGGCGTTCCTGAGGAGTCTACCCCTCGCGGCTGGCCTGGATAGTCATCCGGGGATGCCAAATGCACATCCCCACAAAAGGGACCGTTGGTCGGATGACTGGAGCTCGGATAGTGACTCGGACGGGTCCTATACCGTTGTCAAGACGATCACCAAAACGAAGAAGGTATCGTCGAGGAAGCGTGGAGGGAGGAGGTAGGAAGGATGATGCCTGGAGCATACGCGCCGATTTCTCCGTTCGCAGTGTTGTAGAGTTCGCTTCCAGTTACGATACGTTCATACATCTGCATCGCCTTCATCGCCATCTTGCCCTTCCAACGCGTTTGGGAACCATCCGTACGTCCGCAAGTCGACCCTCATCTCTCCGGTTCGGCCGTCGGTGACTTCGACACCCTCGGCTTCTAGTGCATCGCGTTGGCGCTGCGCACCGTCCGTCCCGGGTCCTCGTGAACTGATCGTACCAGAAGATGCTATCACTCTTTGCCAGGGCACAGGAGGGTCTATACCCGGTGATAGCCACTTCAGAGCTAGGACATTTTGGGACGAGTCAAACCACTGAGAACGACGTCAGAACCCGTTATTTAAAATATTTACCTTGCCCAACGTGACGAGAGTAGGTCGGCTTCCCGACAAGCTTCGCGATATGCCCTGTTGGTTTGTTTGTTTCCAGGGTTGAAACGTGTTTTGGGCGGTCAAGTGGACTAAGTACCGTATGTTGTAACTTTTCCGGTGGGAATTTGGCGCACGACATCGTACACCTGCATGACCATTGGGATATACGAAACCTGATAACGATAATGTTGTGCAGCACGTACGTTTGCATGAAACTCATCCATTGAATCGTGGGAAAGGGGGACACAAGGAGGTGGTTTGATACATACTAGTATACAGGCGTCTAAGTGGGATAGACTTGTGATGGTTACATAGCTTTTGGGTGATCCAAAGCAAAGGATGTCATCACCACTTCTCATGGGCAGGTCGAACTGAAAAACGATGCCAAAAGTGAACAAAGGTCAAGTCGGTCACGCTGATGGTGACACCTACGATCAAGTTCCCAGGTGAGTGCGGAAGAATCTTGTTCCACAAGGTATTTGTAGGCTTTCGCAATGCTGTCCGGGTGTAGGCGAGCATCACTGTCCGTTTCCCATTGTGGGTTGTTCTTCATGGCTCGGCTCCTGTCAGTCAAAATGCCACCATCGATGATGGACTGCATAATTCGTCATGAGGCCCGATTCGGAGCGTGCACAGGAGATCAGGAGGTACTCACATGCGCAACGTGGATGTTTTCTGGTCCAAACTCTTTGCTCAGGCTTTGGCTCAAGCTTCGTAGAGCAAATTTCGTGACGGAAAAGATGCTAGTGAGTACATTGCCTCTCAAGCCAGCGGTAGCGCCAGTGAAGATTAGTGTTCCTTTCTTGCGCGCGCCCTCGTTCGGATGTTTTGAGGGATCGGATAGTTCATTGTTTTTGAAAGCTGTTATCGCACCTCTCGAGAATGAAAAGGGACCGACTATTCCAACGGTGGTGGAACTTTCAATATCTTCGTTTGTAACGTCGAAGAACCTCTTAAAAGTGCCTTGCCCAGCATTATAGATCGCTACGCGAATCTCCGAGGAGGGGTAGTGGGAACTGATGGATGAGAATGCGGACTGAATGTCCGTGGCTCCATAATTCTTGATTGGGAAGGGCTCAGCCTAGGAAATGATATCCGACAGCGGGGAGTCAGCCTATAAGGAAAATATCCAAACCCTAATACGCGAGAACACGCACTTCCCCGCCAGCAGCGTTGATTTCGTCCGCGAGAGTCCTGAGATGCTCGGGATTTCTCGCGATTAGGGCGATGCGGTACCCGTTTTTTGCAAACAGTCGGCTATAATTTTTTCGAGGGTCACGCAGACATCATCGTCTAACCGGCCTCAGACAAGTGACTGGCAAAATGCTTACGCAGACGACGCGCCAACACCTGCAGGTAATTGGTGAATACAAGGAAGCAACTAGTAGGGATTGTACCCGAGACGAATTCATTCTCGTACCGGTTCCATTCCCAATTCCGGCGATAACGGCAATAGCTTTCTGAGTGGTTGCAGACATGATTCTTAAGTTTGGTGGATGCGTGTTCCAGCGAACTATTTAGACCGCTCAGTTTATATATACCTCACGGGGGACGCACGGTCTCAGGGGTTCGCTGACATCAACGCTGAACAAGCAGCCTTACCAAGGACGGGCGATGGTGTCATTCGAATGTCATCGATCACCGAGGTCCCACACCCTCAGATGTCTTGCGGGTCAGTCCCGTTCTAGCAAGTCGGCAGATTCCCCGCAAGTCCATTCTGAACGGTCCCGACGGGTGATGCACCCAGGTACCGGTTATCTGGTCCCTGGCATGGCTTAGACTGTGGCAATTGCATGCCATCAAACTTCGGTTTCAGTTAGTTTTTCTGGGGGATTCCGACTGAAGTTAGGAAGGTATAATTTAGACCCAGAGACTGCCATCTCGGTGGACCACTCACAGGGTTTCCTTGATATCTGGGTTACCGGATATGCAATTTAGCATGTATCCGGGGGGCCGGGCGCAACGAGTCCGATGTGTAGACTGCAAGGGTGCCAAGCTCGGAGACCGTTGTACGGCATCCAGCGGCTCGCGCAGCGATCGGATCCATTGAACGGGACACACCGGTAAGGAGCCGTCACTACAATGGACAAATCACATCGACAAAAATAAGGACCTGGAATTTTGGTTAGAGCAGGCGAGTATGCCGAGAACCGTGTACGAGAGGTGAGGGGGCTTGTTCCCGGAATCTCATGTTTTGGAAGAAAGGACGCCCTGCGCTCCAATTGCGGCACCGGGAGGAGAAAGATAAAGCAGCCGAAGGCTGTGATATCACCGGTGATTGCGTATACAGATGAGTAATTTGCTTCCGTCTTCGCTTCTGTTACTCATTTGAGTCAGGACGGCGGAAGCAGATCGTTGGGCCTCTGAAAAGGTAACCCGCCCAGTGCACGCTATCCTCCCGGGCCACGGTATCCGAATGTGTGTGAGACATGGACTGAATTACATCCGGCAAATAGTGTTGTGTTATCAATCTGTGTTCGGCTGCATGATCATGATAGGTATATATCAGACGCTGAGACCTTCATTCTAGAGAGATTGGGACTGATTAGGGAGTAGATAAGGTTGTCAGGACATGGCGAGGACCATCCAATGCGAACTGAGATACGGGTCGGCCCCTTCCCACTGCTGCTCTGATTTCACACTCGCGTCGTGGCCGGAGGTCGACTGGATCGAACTGAATACCATCGTGGCGGGGGTGTGTTACTATGGTATGAAGGATAAAATGCTGAAGAACTCTTAGCAGCCTGATATATATACATACCGGTCCTGGTGTCCATACAATTAAATATACGCGCACACATGAGAAGCGATCAGGAATAATACGGGACTGTGGTCGAGGAATCCGCGTCGGATGGGCGGTCGGTGAGGAGATAAATATTCTGCAGGGACGTACCAGCGGCGTGATCTTCGTAATCTGAATAGAAATAGCTGCCGCTGGGGTGTTCTGCGGCGGGAGTGCCCAAACCATGCGACATTGGAGGGAGGGAGGAAACCGCGGTCGTTTGTTCCGGCCGATGGGCCAATCGTGGAGCCGGGCCACCGAGAGCGGGGGGGTATGTCGCAATGGAACGAGGATACAGCGGTGATTCGATCCGCCCCTGCTGTCTATCATATTCATTCCAGCACGAACGACTGGGCCCGTAGATATCGGTAAATTGTGTCGTTGTCAAACGCGACCCGTCAACCGGAACGGCCTGAGGTGCAGGGTGCAGTCTTAAATCGCCTGGGACTTCGTGACTATACCTCTGGAACTCGTGGTAGCCGGGTGACGATGGGGAAAGGGAATCCGGAGTAGACTGCGATGTTAGAGCCATATGCTGGAAGTGATCGAAGCTAGGGGTGGGTATCGGTAAGGATGATCGTAAAGGACTTAAGTTCCTCGACCCTGGAGATGAAGAAGAGGTTCCAGCGCTAGGAAAATAAGGTGAAGAAGGTGAAGAGCTCCGGGAGGGAGAAGTGGCTGAAGAATACGGCGATCTGTGCTCGTCTGATGAAGTTCTGGGTGGGAGAGGGTCGAAATAAGAGGAAGGTGCCTCAACTCTCGAAGTGCGCGAGGGGTCTTTGCGCCTGGGCGGAGAACGACCAGAGGGACCTGGAGATGTCGGTTGGACCGTCGAAGAGTTGGGTCGCGCTTGGGGGTTACTCTTCTGGTACGGTTGGCCAGGCTTTTTTGCGGCCGGTTGGTCTCGTCGAGTCCTTGAGCGTCGCTTCTTCTCCATGCCATTCATTTTTTGGAGTTGATAAACCAAACTAGGTTTATCGATGGAAGACGCTGAGGAGCCGTTGGATGTCGTCGACTGCGATCCCGAATTTGGAACCCGTCGGTCATCCACCGCTGGTGTCTTTCCCTTGTCTGTAAAATTTGATCCCAATTTTGTCAGTGAAAGGCCCGGGGACAGAAAAAAAACCCGGAAAACCTGTTGCACCGTAGAAATCGCTCAGGTAGAACGCGAGTTGAGTGTCGTCGGCGAAGGACTGGTAAGCATGACCTTTGCCAATCTAAGGTCACACTCAATTGAAATTGCTCAGGAAACTGGAATCAGCAAATTTACCAGGTCCCAATATAGAGGAGTTAGACCGTCCATCGGAATCTGAGATCGGACGATCAGGTGTACCCGAATCTCTTCCTAAACGGAGCGGACGATGAGAAATATTTCGGGTCGCTTCAGATTTACACACTTGATGCAGTCGTTCCACCGCGGTGGACCACGCAAGACCTCCGCGCGGACCTAGTACGTCCGCTGAGGGGTTCAAGGCCGCGACGATGACAAGGTGGCGCGTTGCGGGTCTACGGCCAAAAGTTGCCGACAACGCCTGGAACGAAGACATGTGTCAAAGCGTAAGCGGTGGAAACGAGCTTGGCGTACCTCAATCGCGCGGGTGACGCTGACGGGGGAAATTGTGTTTCCACCGTGCGGGCTGAAGCTAATAGCGGGGATATCGTCCCAACGTGGGGTTCGGCGGGTAGAGGGGTCAAATGGGGGTTTAAACGGGGCTTGTTCCGAGGCGGTCATCCACAAGGCCTCGGCCTGGGGGGTAATTATTGGTAGGAGAGGGAGAGCAGGAGCAAACGGACTCACGGAAGCGGAGGGGTTGGCACCTTTGATCGCAGCGAGGAACGATGGGAGGTACGAATCCCTCAAACGCTGCCAGAGGGGGATCATATAACTAGAGTCCTCGATCAAAAATAGAATTGCAGCGGCGTCTCTGGGACGATTGAAGATGGCATCGATAGCAGCAAAGGGCGAGGTCATTTGGATCAGCTGTCGAGGGGAGCAGTGGAAGACCAGGGGGGTTCATAAAAGGAGGAACGGGGCCGCGACCATTCCAAGGGGAGGAAAGGATCCGTCTTGGTGCGGGACCCCGGGGCGGACAATCAGTCAAGCATTAAAAGGTAGGCGAGCCGATGGCAAAAAAGATTGATTCTCCGCGAATGCCCAGAGCCTCAACTTTATTTTTTTTTGCCCTCTCTCTCACAGAGTGAAGACGATTCCGGATCAGAAACATAAGTAATGCAATCATCGGTCGCGTGTTTTGAAAAACGACCGAGGGTGAGGAAGCGATCGCAAACCGGAACGACTTCTTCCATTGCAGCTAGTATCCATGCCCGTGTGTGCATGCGTCGATAAGCATCTTACCACATACATCTCTCTTTCGTGATTGTCGACATGATGACTACAATCTCTTCCGGTCTCGGACGCTTTCCCGTGCCGCAAGTCTGTCGCATGTTCCTTAGCCCCAAGCCCCCGCCGTACTCTCCCATGCGGATCTAGGGGGGGAGGGACAGCACCCATCCCACTGCACGCTCCCCTTATCTCACTAGCGCGACCGGATGCAAAAAGAAGCCACCAGGTTCGCGATGTGACCGTGGGAACTATTTTCCAAATACGTCCATAACACGCGACGTCCATCACCCTTCCCCAGTCCACCGTTCATCCCGTCGACGACCACCTCCCGCCCAATATGCAGGGTTCAGGATCTCCAATAACGCAGGTGTCTCAGACACCTGTTGCTCCTATGCATCTTCAGCCCCAACTCTTGACCCGCCTCCAGCTCGACCTTCGAGGAAAGCGATTCACAGTTGACAGGGAGACGATCATGAACCTCCCCGAGTCGATTCTGCTCTGTCTCTTCCCAAACGGTCTCGTCCTTAGCAGGCAGAGCGCCGTGCTTTCTGATGGCGGAGACAATGATGAGTTTGAGGAGTTGTATGGAGTTGACGTACGCTGCCCGATGTTTCACATTCGCTTCGCTCACCTCTGCCTGCCAGTTTGACCCGGACTGTTTCTCTTTCGTCCTCGCGTTCTTCAAACAGTCCGCTGACGTCTTCTACGGCACGCCCAACTCCCCTGGACTCTACGCGGCCCAGCAACTCCTTGTCGAAGGTGGATCTCCCACCTCGGACTTCAACCCCACTTCGTCCCAGAACCCTCTCCTGTCCAAACAAGCGATCATAGTACTGCGTGAAGAGTTGGAGTACTTCTCTATACCATCCGAGGCAAACAAATCTACCCCCGGGCTGACAAGTGGCACCACCAATGAGGCATTGTTGGAACTGAAGAGGAAATGTGGCATCCACTTACTACAAAAGAAGAATATATTCACAGCCCTCCAGCGTAACGTGAACAAGGAGAATAACGTTGCAGAGCAACATCTGATTGACATGCTTTGCATGAGGTAAGGTCTTCCGTCAACTTTCGGGTCTCTGCGAACTTCACATCAGTATTTAGTGGGTTTAATCGGGATGACGAGTGGGGCTACCGAGCCATGGAACCGAACCGATGCTGTGTATCCTCCATCGCCCTGGTCCTGCTTAAAACAGGCATCGTCCACCACCCTCCTAATGATGGAGGCGACCGGCAGGTCACCATCGATTATAATCAGATGGCTACTGCCCAGAAGCTTTTGCTCTTTTGGCGCAAACCTGCCGTAAGTCACTCCCCATTATGGCCTGCAATCCTTGTGTCTGACTTCGGAATATAGCGCAAGTGCTGGTGGGATGGCGTGGAGGTGGACTTGGCTGCAGACGGCCAGACCCCCAAACCCGTGAAACTTTGGGCCCGCAGGGTGTGGACGTTGGAGCTCAGTTTGGTTCGTGGTGACTTAACCTATTACCGGAACATGTGTCGCTAACTCGTGTCCTGCTTAGGTTTGATGTACATCCGATACCCTTGACAATCTTTACATTTTACCGTAAACCTTTCTCGTGATCTTCTGCAGGATAGTCTAGTACGGTTCATCCGCAATAGTAATTCCGAATACTGTGGAGGTGTATTACGCTAAACTCTGGCAGACTGGCCGGTACCAAGCCAACGTGTCCGCTTCGCGTGTTTGAGCAGCAACACCACGGAGCTCGGTGTCATCCCTTCCATTCGCTTGGCAGCACCCTGAAATGGAACATGAATACTTCGCGCATCGATCTGAGTTTGACCACCTACAATCGTCGTGGGCTTAGTCGCCGCGAGCTTTTCCTTCACCTCCGAACTAATCCCAGCGACCCTGCCGTAGTCCATGAGGGGATCGAGAACTAGATCTTCGTCCTCGTGAAACGCTTTAAGATCCGCCTCCTGGCGCCGAAGGAACGGACTGTACCGTCCTGGGATATTCGGTCACTCGTTGGGTAATTGCGGTGAGTCAGATAAGGCTACGCACCATCAATCTGCACGCGGGCCAACAGTTGCGGGTCAATCGTCCCCAGCGACGGAATGGCAGGGATGATGTCGGAAATGGTAACACGGGGATTTGCCAGCAAGTCAAAACCACTAATGGGACGTAAATACCGCCAATGTAACAATGTTTGGGGGATTCACGTCGAGAACGATACCCAAGGAAGGATAGAACGTTGCTCACCTTCGGAAAATTCCATCGTGACGAGTCTCTAGTCCATAGGTTCCCCAACCCTATGACCAATTGTTCGTATATCAATTTCATTATGTAGGACTTGCGGGATGGAGGAAAGGGGGGAACGCGCCTGTGGGCTCAAGGAAACTGATTTGAGTAAGCTTCGCGCGCGGTCCATTTCGGAAATGGTGGATATCAGCAGGCTCCAACGATAATCGGATATTACACCGGCTTTTCGAGCTAAAACAGATTATACAGAATCGTCAGCCCTTGCATCACTCTCGTCATTAAGCGATTGGGCCGATAAGGAGAGAAAACATGCTAAAAAAAACATAGGTTGGCGCTCACCTTTCTCTGTCAGTCGCAAGTCCGCATTGTCGCTCCGAATGGTCATCCTGTACTCCGACCGCGACGTGAACATCCGATCTGGAGGGTTCAGTGGGACATCAGCTACGGCCTCGTACGATTCACCGAACCAAGCGGATTGCATTACATGGCTCTTCGGCGCCCTTGACGATCAAATCATCGATCATGACACCAACGTATCCTTCAGCACGAGTGATGGTCATGGGACTCCGGTGGAGTGCATGTAACCCAGCGTTGATGCCAGCAACAGCGCCTTGTGCAGCAGCTTCTTCGTAGCCGGTAGTACCTAATAGGTCGGGCGTCAGACGTCACGAACGGCCGAAACGGGCATAAACCCCACCATTTATCTGGCCCGCAAGAAATAACCCCTGACGCACAGCGCATAAAATTAAGACGGCCGCGTGTGGAACTGGTAAATTTAACGACGAACCCGGATCCTTTTGGTCTGTAGGGATGCTGTCGGAGAAATTGGTTTGCTTTCCGATTAAGCGATGATACGGTGGCCACTCACGAGTGAGTTCCCTCGGGTCTATGTGGTCATACTCAACACCATATGCTGGCCGAGCCATCTCAGCGTGTTCAAGACCCGGGATACTCCTGATAATGCTTTCTTGCACGTCCTCAGGCATACTATTCGAAATGCCGTTAGGGTAGATGAGATCTAGGCATATAGGAGGAGGATTGAATAAAAATCAGCGCGGCCGGGGTGCGGATGCGAGGAAATTCACCGGAGTCATATCCTTCCGGTTCCAGCCACACCGTGTGGTGATCCTTGTGTCCAAAGCGAAGAACTTTGGCTTCCAAAGACGGGCAATATCGCGGACCTGTGCACTCAATTCATCAGTGAAGAGGACGGGGGGTGACGTTTCAAATTACGAACCCTTCCTGGTTTCTTGAATGTGAACACTCTTGTGAAGGTTGTCTTTAATTATTTGATGCGTTTTAGGGTTAGTGAAAGTTTGGTAACAGTGAACTTGATTGTTCTGGAATTAGGCGAAGGTGGATGAGTTGGTGAGGGTGTCGCTCGAGTTGATGGTGTACCGCATTATCCACAGTGGTGTTGAGGTAACTGAATGGTATTGGGGAATCGTCGCCTCGTTGCACGGCGAGCTGATCGAAGTTGATGGTTTGTTTGAGGAGTCTTGCGGGAGTTCCCGTTTGGAGGCGACCAAGCTTGAAACCAGCGGACCTTAACGAAGTCGACAAGCCAACAGAGGGCGATTCATCCATGCGACCAGCTGGGAATCGTTTGAGGCCTTCGCGCCGAGTCAGCCACATAACCACTGACTTAAGTTAATCTACCCTACCGATGTGGATCTCCCCGGATAGGAAAGTGCCTGTGCAGATAACGACCGATTTACACTTGACAACATCTCCAGTATCTAGAGAGCCACGCGGTTAATCCAAATACCTGGAAGCAAACAGCGGTTCATTACCAAGCCTGACGCCCTGAACCGCGAGAGTCGGACCAGTAGGTCCGGTGGAAACGGCCGTGTGGTCCAGAACCAGATCAAAAATGCTTCCCGCGCGAACTTCAAGGTTCGGATAGTTGAATAAGGTTTCCTGCATGTGTTCCTTGTATAATTTTCTGTCGATCTGAGCCCGGGGACCCTGAAGACTCATGTTAAACCTAGTACCGAGTTGGCCAAAAACACGTTGCATACCCATACGGCAGCCCCCCTTGAGCGATTGAGAATTTGAAACTGAATTCCGGCCTTGTCTGTCGGGTGTCACTCAGTCCGAAGTGTGCCATGGGGAAGAGGAGGGGGCAAGCGAAAAATGTACCCGAAATCCGCCCGCAGAGACCATCCATGGCGTCAACTTCTCGCATCAATGTTCCTTTTCCTACGCCGCCCATCGAAGGATTGCATGAAAGTTCGCCGACGGTTTCGAGCTTTTGAGTAAGCAACACAGTTCTGGCTCCTGACCTCGCGGCGCCCGCCGCGGCCTCACAGCCGGCATGACCCCCGCCGATGACGCAAACTATCCGGATCACTGTAAGCGTAGTTGGGCACTGGGTCCAACGGGTACTCACCGTCGTACTCATTCGAGCGGGTAGTCAACGAAGCGTAAGAACGAAAGAGGCGGTTCTTGACTACCCCCACGCGTCCGCGCCCGACTGCCACGATCAATGACATGTGAACTTTGGAGGACCCTGATGGTCGGCGTGTAGCCCGTAGTCGTCAAGCAGTGGTTACTGCGAGTGTCTGTCCCGCTTGGTAACCTCTCACGGAAGTCAAGTCAACCAATACCGACCTGCGGAGGCCGTGACACGCCGTCTGATTGGTAACAAGCGCCCTGAGTACTTTTTTTTCAAATGAAATGGAAGAGTCACGTCACGTGTACCTTGATACCGCCCGTCAGAGCGCCTCCGTCTGTTGAGCTTGGACAGCCGATTGTGGTGGTGAGAGGGATAAATGCGACCGAAAGCGAAGGCGGCTTGACACTGACGACGCAGTCTGGAATTTGGTTCTGCTGAACACTATTTGATAGCCATTTCTCTTCAGACTACGGCTGTAATTGTGGGGTAACCAAGCTGGGCCGGCGCGCAACGGCAGAGTGGCGGTCCAAGAAGAAGTCCTGAAGAACTCTGCTGAAATTCCCATCCAAGGATGTTGTAGCGGGCCGGATCGGTCGTCCAGGCCCCGGCACACGGCAATCAAGAATTGAGGGTCATCGAATTTGAGTACATATCTATTGGGTTGTGCTCCCGCCCCGTTCGTGAGGAACTGTGGAAGCGGACGGAGCAAACTTCGGTTTTTTGACCTTGGAATCAAGCCCAAACCGATCCCCGGAGCGAACCCAACTGTCAACGGCCAGCGGAACCGGACCCGGAAGGATCGGCACCGCTACCGTCAAGAACCGGACAACGGCGCTTATGTAACAATCTCTGCAGAGATAGGAACGGTTTACTACGGCGGACTCGGTCTGATTAGAAAGGTGCCACAAGACCTTCCCGAGGCTGCCCAATTTTGTTCTTCCACCCCCAACACAATGACCGACAAGGTTTGCGGGACAGCGTCGAAAGTCAAAGCTCCGCCTTCAACCCTAAAGAAACACTCTCATCCTTTGGACCCGCTTGACGCAGATGAGGTATGCATAGACCACCTAGGGAACGAAAGCGATAATCACTGATCTTCCTCAGATCGTCGCTGCCTCTCGTGCCGTTCAGCTCTACGCCGCCGAGAAACTGTCTATCAAGGCCCTGAGATTCGTCGTGTGTAATCTCTTGCCGCCTCCGAAGAAACAAGTTCTCGCGTATCTGGGAATTCCCCTCGTCACCGGTCAAAAGCCGGATGCGCACCCTGGCGAACTCCCACGCAAGGCAGAAGTTGACGTGAGTGTCGTCCTCAAAAATTACTTGTTCCAAGATCCGCGGTTGACATTTAGGGACAGTTCCTTGATCTGCTGACTGGGTGTGTAACCTGCCGAGTATCGTCACCCTTAACATTAATTCGGTACCTTCCTCAGTCACGCGTACAACTTGATCCTGACCCGGAGAGAAACTGGATGGATCGTAGACTCTGTCGAAAAGCTTCCCGCTGGCTCACAGCCCCAAATTTCACCTGAGGAACTTTTGGATTGTGAAAGGGTCATAAAAGCGGACCCCGAGGTTCAAAGGTTGGCGAAGGAAGTCGGTGAGTTGTGGGTCGGCTTCCGTAAACTGCTTTCCCGAATTAAATGTTCCATAGGTGTCGAGCCCCACCAGATTGCCGCAGATGGCTGGGCAATTGGCTACGACGAGAGGTTCCCACTATCCACCAGAATCCAGCAAGGGTTATGTTTCGCTCGTTATTCGGAACACGAGAACCTTTATGCTCATCCTCTGGTGAGCGACAACCCCATCTGCCAGAGGCACGCTTATGACTTTTTTTTTCTCTCACAGGACTTTATCCCAATTGTTGACATTGCGGCTGAGAAAGTCATACACATCGACTTCCCTGCTCACTACACATATGTCGATAAGGAGGAAAAGGAGCATAGACTATCTGCAACCACAACAGCTCCTCACCCACTGGACGTCGCGGCGCTGGATCACTCCAATCGAGAGCGTATCCCACCTCCAACTGGGAGATTTGACTTCCTCCCCGACCTCATTGCCGAGAATGATAAGAATTTCAAGCTCCGGGATGATCTGAAACCCCTGCATATAATTCAACCCGAAGGTGTTAGCTTTGAGATGAACGGCAACGAGCTCGAGTGGCAGAAGTGGAAAATGCACATTTGTGAGCGAGCCATGCTACTGGGACAGTTGTCGACAATCACATTGAGCCCATAATAGCGTTCAGTCACCGAGAGGGGATTGCACTCTCAACAATCACATACAACGACGACGGCGTCATTAGGCCGATCTTCTACCGCCTTTCCCTGGCAGAGATGGTCGTTCCATACGCGGCACCTGAACACCCCCACACGCGCAAGTTCGCATTCGATGCGTGAGTTCCGTCCACCCACTCCTGTTCCATTTTCCTCAGTTTTAATCAAACTTTTTCCATCGAACTTGGTTGATCGGGTCAGTGGCGAATATGGCTTGGGTACAGTGGCAAATGAACTTGCGCTCGGGTGTGATTGCTTAGGGCAGATTCACTACTTGGTCCGTTGTTCCTCGCACGGTTCGAAGTGGAGCGACAGTTTCTGATCAGATGACAGCCCGGAGCATATGTCGGCCACAGCGGGCAGGCAGTTGTAATCAAGAACGCGATCTGCATTCACGAAGAGGATGCTGGAGTTCTCTGGAAGCACAGCGACTATCGGACTGGCGGACGCTCGAAGACCGCTCGCGCCAGGCGTCTCGTCGTCAGCATGGTGTGCACGGTGGCTAACTACGGTAATTTCCCAAATGCCCCTATTTTTATCTCATGGCTAAATGTAGAACGCCGCAGAATACGTTTGGAATTACCATTTTTACCAAGACGGCTCCATCGACTCCTCGGTTAACCTGACCGGTATCCTGCAAACCTATGTTGCGAGGGAAAATGAACCTAACCCTTATGGGACCACCGTCGCGCCGAAAATTAATGCTCAGTATCACCAGCATATCTTCTCTTTGCGAATCGACCCGATGGTTGATGGCCTTGCGAACAGCGTCCTGGAGACAGATGTAGTTCCATCCCCAGCCCCTGTCGGGTCACCGGAGAATTTCGCCGGTAATGCGTTCACAACCGAAAAGCGAATTCTCAAGGTGGAAGGGTCCCGTGACTATGATTGGGCAACCGACAGACGATGGAAGATTATCAACACCAGCAGCACCCATTATGCTTCCGGCGAGTATACTGGGTATGGGATTCACCTCAAAGGGGGAACAATCCCTCTCCTTGCTGGGGAGGGTAGTTGGGTAGCCCAGAGGGCCAAGTTCGCATCCAAAACCCTGTGGGTGGTCAAGGACAAGGAGACCGATCAAGGGACCGAAAGGATGTGGCCCTCTGGCAAGTATGTCCCACAAAGTCGTGGTGAGGTTAACGATTCCATCGGAAAGTGGGTCGAAGGGAAGGCTAGCGTGGAGAGCGAAGATATCTTGCTATTCTTGACCGTCGGTGAGTCGAAACGCGACGCATCTGGTTCCCGTATTCAAATAGGTTTTTGACGCGCAGGCTTGACACATATCCCCCGCCCTGAGGACTTCCCTGTGTGAGATTGACATGAGTTTGGTGTTTGAGATCAGCGCTGATGTACAACTTAGGATGCCGGTTGAGAACATGAAGGTTTCGTTCCGCCCGCAGAGCTTCTTCAAGATCAACCCTTCGATGGACGTGCCGGAGGCAAAAGACACTAAGAGTGTCCTCGTCTCGAATGGAGAGAACTGTTCCGGTTGCAATTAAACAGGATTGACCTGGTGTATGCTTGGAGGTGGCTACTGTTGTAATCTCTTGTACTCTTTGTAACCTGTGGTTTTGGTCGTTGTGGTTCTTCGCCCCGTTCAAGTTCCGTCGGCTCAAATGTCGCCGCGCCTGATCCGCCGCCCCACGTGATCTGGAGTCACTCCGACTGAAATTTCTTCTGCTTCAATTCCAGTTACCTCCACCTCCTCTCCGTACGGAACTCGTCTGAGCCAGAATGGGTGCATATTACGACGAGATAGAAATCGAGGACATGACGTGGGACAGTGCCAAGAGGGTTTTTCATTACCCGTGTCCCTGTGGCGATCGCTTCGAAATCTCCAAGGCTCAGCTTAGAGATTATGAGGACATCGCTACATGTCCTAGCTGCAGTTTGATTATCAGGGTTATATACGACCCGGTATGTGCGCAATTCCGCGTGATTCACTACGTTCTCACGTCCTTTCGACGGAAGCTTGATTACGAAGATTATGAAAGTGAGGATGACAACGACGAAGAAGCGGAAGAAGCAGAAGGGCAGGATTCCGACAACGAGAGCTTCCACGAGGCTCTCGAGAATCTTGCCCTCGAGGAGAAGAGGCAGATCCCCATTGCCGCCGCTTGAACTCCCAACGGCCAACACCACAAGTTTCACACCCGGCTCAAATGTTGTGCGTGATGTTTCCGCGCTGGAATGTGTTAACTGTGTACGATAAATGAGTAAACTCTCAACAGCGGAACTCTTATTGTCATCGTCTGGGAATGAGCGATATCCCTTGCAGAACCAGGAGACCTCCGCGAGCAGACGGCCGAATGACTAGTATCGGTAGCGGGTGGAGTAGTCTGGGACGATTTGTGAGACCGAGGGTAGGAGAGAAATGAGATTGTGTGTCATACCTTTAGGTGACACAACAAGACCTCGTCCCTTGGACGCACCGCGGTAGACAGTCTCGATTATATCGATCAACTAAGAGCATGTAAGCTTTGTATACTCTCTCACGAGTGAACTGTGTACCTCTTGTTTGTTGTCCATGGGCCAGTTACTAATAGCGTTATCGATAAGAAGCGTAACTTCGATTCAAAGCAAGGATGCTCACATTTTGTTGTTGTTTCCGGTACCAAGATCGATCATGATATGCTTGTTCCTGCGTGAGCAGGTCCAGGCCAGCTTTCGACGGAAACGGAGCGGTGAATGCTCACCGATAGAAAAACATGACCGTGCATGGATCATACAACTCATACATCTGTCGATCGACGTATCTTAGGCACTTCGATGGGTAGAATCGTAGCGTTGGGCTTGCTGACCTTATTGAAGTCCGGAACCTGGGTGATATCGCACAAGTAGATCACAGCAAAGTTCTGCACTTTCTCCGCCACGCCGTAGAGAGTTTCGTCCATGGTCATGCATTGAGGATCCCAGTCGTGGCCGAACCGAATGACGACGACCCTGTCCTCCTCGGATTTGATAGCCTCATCGACGTGCCAGCCAGAGGGGAGGTGAGGAAGGAAGTAAGACATGGTCAAGGTACGAGGTCAAGATCAGCCACTTCGAGCTTCACACGATCCTCTCATTATTGGTCCCGTTTAGGACTCTCCTGCTACCATCGCCCACTATGAGTTCCAACAACAGCGCCACGCGCCCGGTAGTCTTCATGGACATCAATATTGGGGAGACACCAGCCGGTCGTCTCAAGATGGAACTTTTCAGCGACATTGTGCCCAAGTACGACCCTCTGATCGCCTCCAAGCAGTGATTGACCACCTTGCATGTTCCACTAGGACGGCAGAAAACTTTAGGCAGTTATGCACGGGAGAGTATAGGTGAGACTTCGCCGTGTATCAGCCCCGGCGCTCGGTTTATTTGGGTGCAGGGTAAATTCACGTCCGCAAGGATACAAGGGCGCGATATTCCACAGGTAATGCCGTCTGAGCCTGGATATCATCACTTTCAAATCACTCACGCCACCCCAGAGTGTGAGTAGTGCGCGCATACACGTAAATCCCTTCGTCTGTTGATCCTGCATCTGCGTCGGTTGTAGTATCCCGAATTTCATGTGCCAGGGTAAGTCGATTAGAAGAGACGCTTGAGGTCATTCCCTGACCTGCTGAAATTTACAGGTGGTGATTTCACCAAAGGAGACGGCACTGGCTCGTTCTCAATTTACGGCGACAAATTCCCCGTAAGCCACAGCTCTTCTGTCCCCGCGGATACTGACTAGTGGTAAAGGATGAGAATTTCAACGAGAAGCACACCTCCGCTGGTCTCTTGTCAATGGTAAGGATTTATTGATCTGCCTATTCTCCCTTTCTCAGCGTCGTACAGGCGAATTCCGGCCCAAACACCAATGGATCCCAGGTAAATTTGTGGTGCAGCTCTTATCCCAAGCGGTTCACAGCATCTACCTTTTAGTTCTTCGTCACCACGGCAAAATGCGATTTCTTGGACGGGAAACACGTAGTTTTCGGTAAAGTGATCGATGGAATGCTTACATTGAGGAAGATCGAGAATGTTCCAACCGGCCCAAATAACCGGCCAAAACTCGTTGTCAAGGTCGTAGGCAAGTAATCGGTTTGCACAATCTGGGGCGCATGGGGTGCTGACTACGTTCCAGAGTGCGGAGAAATGTAAATGTTGAAGCAGCATACATTGAGCATATCATTTGCGGCGCCTCCACATATCCCGCTTATGTTACATACATTCTAAGCCAAATATTCACGAGGTCGCTCGCCTCGGGGTAACGCAGTGGACTGAGGGTATGGCGAGCGATAAGTAACACAAACGTTCAACGAATAGTCCGGCCCTCGCCGTATCGTCGCACTTCAATTCTCAAAGCACACTTCGAAGCACATTGGGATCACTGTAGTCGCGCTTGTCGTCCGGAGCTCTCGACCACTTGTCTGTATGAATTGTCAGAACCTTAGTCCAACTTCTGGAGGCAGGTTTCGACCCACCTGGACAAGCCAAGAAATACCCATCCATGGCGTTCACGAAACGCGCTTGGTACTCGTTGGGAGGGATGACTGTCACCTCCTTCCCAGACTTGAGGTTCTGTTTCGCCTTATACTCCAAGGTCTTAGCGAAAGTATAGCTCCCTGTTCCATTAAATGTCAGAGACGGGAGGCCAAGGTTCTCCGGTTCGCATCTGTCGTCAGCTCACCGACGGTGTCAACCAATCCGCAGGCAATCTGTTTCCTTTCGGCATCGATTCCCAACAAAAGAGAGTAATCCATGATGTTAGATTTCGAGAGGAACTCCGAGTCGCTCTTGATCGCCTCCTGGAGAACCAACTTCGAGTGAGGATGTAATAACGTCAGAGCCCGTTGTTGGCCTACGTTGGTCCATGAGTAAAGCGTCTCAAACATGTCAAAGTATCGCACCTTCGATCCAATCGCCATCGAAAAGCGGCTTAGAGGACCCCGATGTCGTAGCCTTGACTTTACGCCCTTGGATTCCCTTCAAGTCGAACGTTTTCACGATCTTCTTATTATGGAAAAGGTTCTCCATCACGAGTAAGTCAGCCTTCGCTTGGACCGTCCCGCTCTCGATGTTCCTGATCTCAATGGTGTAGAATCCCAAGAGCTTCGCGAGAACGGTAGGGTTGTTGGCAGTGGACTCCATGTACTTGAAGTAAGATGGACCCAGTTCGATTAAGACTTGTCTGTACGTACATTAGTAACGAAGGTGAACGTCAGAGCAAACTTTTGACTCACAGATCGGCAACGTTCCAGGCGTCGATGAGCGTCTTGATGATAAACCTATCGTCTGCCGTCTTCCAGAAGTTTGATCTGCTTTTCCCTCCCTCTGCTAACCAGTTGGCACTCTTCTCGATGCTCTGTAAGTACGTCGCCTCGATACCGCACCTCTTCCTCAATATATCGAACCGCTTGGCGTAATAGACCGTGCAGCTAAACTTTAACCGCTTCCCGACCGTCCAATCGTACTTGATATGCGGCCGAGCATCAGCTGCCACAGGTTCTAGGGATAGTAGACTGTGATGGTTCTTTCGCGGAACGGGAGGGGGAGTAGATTCGCCAGTACTCAATATCTGCTTCATTACAACTGCAAAGCCAGCGGAGAAACTGGACCTCGTAGGCTGTGCTGCCGTCTCAGGTTTTGCTGGTTTTGGCGGTACTTCAGGAGGATGGACATCTCCTTGATCGCTCGCCACTGTACCCGAGCCCCCATCGGCGGAATACTCGGTGCTTTCTCTGGTATCCTCGTGAACGTCATCGTTCTTGACGGGCGATAGGATTGAGGTCTTGCCCCGTCGGATCGTGCCCTCGAAAAAAGAGGAATTGGAAGTCGAAGTACCGTAGGTTGCTTCGGTGATCGTGTTATTGCGACTCAATCCCCCATCATCAGCAGCGGCTTCCATCTCGTGGAGTATCTGCCCTGCCGTCCCATCGTTCTCTGGCGGTATGACCTTTCCATCGGCTGGCTGAGTATTGATCTCTACTGCTGGTTCCGACCACGCTGAAGGGGGTACGCCTGTCTTGGATAAACCCACACTCCCCAGGCGCGAGGGAGATGAGATGGAGGCGGAATCCACGGGAGCCTTGCGCAAAACGTCCCTTATCGAAAGAATTGACGATGGATCCCGAGGGTGATCTTTCCGACTGACAACGGCTGAATAGACTTCCGGTTCTTCCCATATCGCGTGCCCATCGTCGGGGTCTGGTTGCTGGCGTGAAGGCCCAAAGAGTCGATACGAAGACCGAGAAAACAACGAAGGGCGACTAATCGGTGTTTGTGGAGTCGGCGGTTGTTCCAATGTCGTTCTCCTACCCGCCGACATACTGGCAAGCTCAGCCAAATAATCTCCGGAGCTACAAGGGCCCGTCAGTCTCATAGTGAGACGTGGGAAACGGATCCCAGATACCTCAAGGTGAACGCGATCATGCTTCCCCAATCGCTCTCATTGATGAGGATATTGCTCCCAGGAACAGCATGATTCCCATTTGTCCACCAGATTGGGTCCTCCGGAAAAGGCGACGTTACTTTTGTGCCCTTCGCGCAATGCTTTGCCTCCCATGCCGCCATCCTCTTGGCAGCCCCCTTCGCTGAAGTCTTGAAGGTGTGTCTTACGTTGTTCAGGCATTCATTCGGCGTCTTCGCGAGGGTAGAGTACAGTGAGTGTTCTTCCCTCTGGAAATCCTCCCTGATATTCTGAAGGAGTTGCAGCATCTCCTCGCCATGAGGGATCCCTGGAAGCGATCGTGTAGAGGCCGAAGAGGCTGACTTGGAAGAAAGCTTGCTATCGCTTCTTTCGGTCGGAGAGCGTGAGGGGGGTGGGGAGGCCGGTTTTTCAGGGGCAGCTGGAACAGCATTTTCAGGAGAGGGTGTTTCGTGATCTGGTCTGTCATCAGGAAGAGAAGGAAGGGTCTTCGCAGGCACGCGAGGAGTCCCTTCGGCCGGATCCGCATCTGTTTCCGATTCCTGCGTGATAGTGGAGGAACTGGGTAGAGTTGACGGTGTAACCTTCGGTGTCGCCTGGGAACTGTGACTTGACTCCGTTTCTTCTTCATCGGGGTCATCCGACGAAGGTACACGCGGGAGGGATTTCAAAGGCACTGCTAGTTCAGTGTTGTCTTGAAATATTTGTTCCTGAATTGAACAAGTCTCGGTTAATTATGTGCCAGGTAGACCACACAAAATGGAAAAACTTGCAATGTTGTCTATCCGCTCCGACAGAGTGTGCCACCAAGTCCTCATCTCCCTCTTCAACACCCTCCTCGCATCACTGGTTTCAGGCTCTGCGGAGACGGTGGATTGCGATGAGACTGTTGGCGTATTGGGTTTTGCTTCCTCTGACACATGAGCACCATGCATGAATTGCACGCGAGGAACTTCGATGTTGTAAATTTCCTCGACGACCGTTAGGGTGAAGGTGATCCGGTGAGTCCGATACGTGAAATGGCGAGCGATATTTAGACCAGGCCGCGACGGAGGAGCGTCCGCCTTGTTCCCCACAGTAGGCCCAGTGTGTTGGCACAGTGGAGGGGTGATGATATGGAAAGAGTGGGAGTATACGAGGAGCTCGAGGAACTTTCCAAACGAAAGCAAGCTGTCGGAATGGATTGTAAGACGCAGCATGTATGGGAAATGGTGAGACATTTTTACAAGGTGCCATCGCTCATCTTCACCGTCCCTGTTTTCGCCGAGCATTCCACACAGCTCTGCCACATGTCAATCCACTCTCCATCGACAACTTCTTCGAGAGGGTTGATGTTCACGGTGACCCGCGTTCCTGCATGGATGAAACGCAGCTCGTGCTGACTCCGTTTCGACTGACACCCAGTGTTCCCGCACTGATCCTCGGCTGTGGTGGCCATCCTCGTGATCATCCCGCCAAGGGTCTTGTCTGCGCCAACCTCTCGAGAGTAATACCGGAACCGCATCCATCTGCGACGACCGCCGCATAACGTGGGGACAGGCGCAGGAGGCGGTTTCTCGGGAACACTGGTAAGGGATGAGGACGTGGTGTTCGTCGTGGAAGCTTCCGAAATGGTAGAGGCAACAGACGGTGCCCGGGTGGGGGAGGTGGGTAAAACGTGTTCTGCATAGAGAATACAGAACTCCTGTTGCCTTACAAAGCCGCGAATACCGACCATCCCCTTTCCTTGTGCATCGCGCCCCTCCCAGCCGAGTAGGTAATGTAACCGTATCCGCTCATCGGGATTGAGCCTGCGGTTCGAATCTGAATCCTCCTTCTCGGCTAAGGACCGTAAGAGAGGCGGTGGTGGAAAGTGAATTCCAGTAGTTGTAGAAAGCAAGTCTTGGAAACTTTCGATACGGGTAACAGTTGCCCGGAAGGGGTGGTCCTTTGCATGCTGTTCCGTCTCTTTAGCTGCCTTTGCCTGCCACGGGAGGTTATCAGCAAGGAAGGAGAACCGCCTACCCCTCGGGTGGGGAGTTTCCATCGATCGCCGTGGGGTGTCCCTCGCTGACCTCCCAATATCCAAGGAATTACGTCTAGCGAGTCCCGTGGCGCGGTTCAACAGTCCCTCGGTTTTCTTCGAGAGAAAGCCCCAGACGCCTGGTTGAGGGCCTCGATCCGATGATCTCTCACCGGCGTGAGGAATCCGGGCGTGGTCGCTAGAATGTTTTATCGGCAGTGGCGCAGGGCGAGGGCGGAGCTTCGGTATATTGAGTTTGACGTGCGAGTCGGAAAAGAGGTGTTGCTCGATAACAATGGATAGGTAGATGTAGATGGAAAGGCGGAGAACTTTGCAAAGCGCCGCGTGTTGCGCAGCGGATATGACACCCCTTAGGAAGAAGTTTCCGCCAACGATATTGATTGGGTGTTCGTCGGAGTATTCCGCGCTGGCTAAGATGCAATGCGGTTTTATTAGACAGGATAATCGTATCAACTTGAACTGAACTGACCGTCCCACTCATCCAACCCATACAAGATAATTCCCTCTTCGTGCTCGACGCGTTTGGAGGATGATACGAGATGGGGTAACATGAACCGGGATAAAGAAAAGGCGCATCCAACGGCAGAAGGGACAAACTCGAAGTCGGAGACCTTATCTGGACTATGGCCATAGGCGGCAACGGTCAACAGGATATGCTTAGCGTAGGGCTTCGGAGAAGGTGGCAAAGCCTTCGACACCCAAAGCGATATCTGTTCCATGGCAGTGCTAGCTGGGGGTTTAGGAGGCGGGAGGTCGGCAGTGTGTTCTGGTACGTCTGAGACTGCGATACTCTTAGGCTCCGTGACAGTATCTGCGGTCGTCGTTCCTTCCTTAGTATCCCTCAGGGCTAGCTTCCGTTGGATGGAAGCCCGCCTCGACCGATTTACACCCACTATCCAACCACCGTTCGCGATACCGTCTCCCAGGGAGTCAAGCGCGTCCAATACCCCGTCGGCCCATGCGTCCTTCTCGTGGCTCCAGTCGTTTCCTGCGATTGCCAAATTTTCCTCTTCAAGTGCGCGAAGGATGAACCTTCGAGTATGGTTCCGTGCTTCGACGGAGAGGGCAGTGAGCTTTGGGCCGTCATGTCTTTTGGGAATGGTGGGAAGCGGTTTGTCTTGATCAGGCTTGGAAGCCATAAAGTACCATTATACACGATAGTCACAGAAAATCCTTCGATAACAGGCAACGCTCAGGCTGATGGTGACCGCTATATCGGTGGAATGGGAGTGCAAGGTTGTCACCCAGAAGAGTCTTCACGGGAGGGCGTTTGCGAGTAGGGAGGATCACGTGGTTCCCAGCCCAGCGCCAGATAAGGGAAGAATAGACGCCCGTGACGGGGTTACTTCGCTGGATTACTCTTCGCTCCCTTGAGCTGGCGAAATTTCAAACAGTCCCTGTCCCCCCCCCCGGGGTTGTCAACTCTCTTAAATGCGCGTATTTACTGCTGCAGCAAGGGTGATGACGCGTTCATCTACCGCGTTGCAACGGTGGGCGATCGACATGCAATTTAGCGCCCTGCCCTTGAGCTGTCAAACTTGCAGTTGCCGTGCAATAACACGCAAACCACCATGATGTACTACTGGATCGTTACGCACGACGGTTCCGAAGACCAAGACATCATTTCCTATCGAGAAGAGTTGGGGGCAATCCGACAACACCACATCATCGTCCATTCGCTGTCCCCGTTGCTGAGCGGCGCGTCGTTTGCATTGGGCCGCCGAATCAGTACCGAGAGGACGTGGCGAGACTTTAACGACAGCCTCGTCACTTACCTACAGTCGCAGCATGGTCAGGATGACAAGGAAAAATCCGCCCTCGGAGTGAACATCGGTGCGAACGACCTCGTCCAGTCTCGGGCACGTCCTGATTCTAGGTTTTTTCAGGGACAATCGTAGCATTCAAGAGTCCCGCAGCACAGAATGTAAAAGCATCGTTCTCCAAATCCCGCGGGGGAATCTTTTAGGCCCCCATAATTACGCTACTTTCATTTGTAGCATTGGGCCCGATTGGAAAGCTCTTCCCATCCAGGTCTCCCAAATAGGAGCACAGCGAGCACATACGAGAGCTAGCAGTTCAGGAACTCAGTTACCGTTTCCTTTCTTTGCCCAGTAAATGAGAAACGCACCCCAACGACGAAGGTTGTTTCGTATCGCCTCGCAAGGATTATGGTGTACACGGCTTCAAACACGTGAACAATCCACAGAAATGCCACCGCAGCGTTCACCGTTTTCCCTCCGACGAGAACAGTATGAATGTTCCAAGCGTCCAAAACGCGCTTTGGCCTTCATATTGCTGGGGAGACAGGAAGACGTAGTAGATGGAGTGGATCAGCACGATGTGTGGGATCCAATGCTTTGACACGCCGAAGGTGACGTGCCGTTGAACGGACTCGCTCGCTAAGCTGTCAACGCGACGCGCCATGACAGAACTTCAGACACTGGCGTCAAAACGTTTGTTTGTCTCGCAGGGCTTTGCCAAACAAACTACGTCATGACCGGTGACCAATCTCCAATTAGATCGTGTGGGGTAAGGATACGGGTGGCGGTGGATCTGACATCAGACTTGTGTTATGCAGAGGGTGGGATCAAAGCAGGTGCCCCAGCCTGGGTCTGGGTCGTCGGACAGAGCATAGATAGGAAGTCCCGGATGTGCATTCTGGGTAACTACTTGGAGGTATTACCAATTATGGGCTACGGATTCGCTCGACATGGTATCTAGCTGGTCGTATATCAGATCGCAAGGGGGAAACAGTGAGTGGGTGGCCTTAGTATCTGGTAGTACCCCTTCGCCGTCCAAAGTTGTATCGCCGAGTTCCTACTTTTCTGCGCGAGCTACAGATTCGGCAGCAGAGGATGTCGACAATCAAGTCAAAGATTGCAACGATAACCTGGTATACAAGGGTAAGTGGGACGAACTGACACCCAGCAATACGACTTACCGTTACTATGGCGCTAACAATCGTCATAATCACACTCGCGATAGCGGAGACAATGGTGTTAATGATACCACCGATGGTAGAAACGACGGAACCCTATAAGAACGTCATTGAGTGCCAGAAACCTTAGAAGATTCTGGCAAGATTTAATCACCATTATTACGAGTGATAAAAGAAGAGATGTGTGATAGAAGAGGTGTTGTTCTGGGGGGGGGGGGGGGGGGCTAGCAGATGTTTGGTGAAGATTTAGATTCGTTTCCATCTCGACTTTATACCCAGCTAGGTGGAGCGATCGTGGGAAAAGTGGTGCCGCCTGTTGGGGCCTGGTTCCACTCCAGGTGACATAAACCCCTAATCCCACAACCACTCATTCCAAGGTTACGATGGATCCCGTAGCCGCAAAGTCGTCATTCCTGTGCATGTACATGTCCAGCCATAAGGACACCCTTGCCAGCTACGTCATCTACCACGGTAAAGTGGCGAACACCAAGATCACCAATGCGGAGATGACCAGAATAGACTCCCAGGTGCCCGTTCATTCCTGGACCCTCCGTCATCCTATTGTCTCATTGATTTGTCCACGTAGGGTATGGACATCGGCTACCAAACCCCAGCCTCCGGTAATGAAAAAATCTCCATCCGAATCGAATTTGAGCCTCCGTTGTCTGGGTATGAAGAGGTTAAACCTCGTTTGCTTTCCATGAAGGCAGTTGCAGAAGAGGCCCTCGGAATGGTAAGGGCCACGGCCAAGTTCTGACCGGTTTTTTGATACAATTTCCCAGGTCCCTGCTCCACAAATAACCGAGTTTACAGTCTCCCGCACATGGCTCACGCCTGCAGCGATGATGACTTCACTCACCTACGTCACCCTCTCCCCTCCCTTGTCCGGTATCGTTCCACCCTACTTCTACCCTGGCTCCCTTATTCGGGACCTTTTCGGTGACTGGTTCATCAAATTCTCATGGGGAATTCTGGTGGTGCTCCACGTGCTTGAATCTCTGTATACCGCAACGCTCGTCAAGAGGTATAGAACACCATTCGGGGTTGGCGTGAGTAAATTTCCCTCCACCGATGGCTCGTCGTTCACCCTCGCCCTCAGGCCATGTACGTTTTGGGAACCCTCTTGTTCGGCTACCCAGGCTGGATGGAGCTGAAGAGGAACGTCCAGGCCGCCAGGATTGACTCTATTCTCAAGGGCAAATAGTTGGTTCGCGAAGTTGACCTTGTTGTACGCTACCTATACGCGATACCTAATACATGTTTTCCTGACGACGCCAATGTCAAACGATCCGTGCGTGGGTCCTGCATGTACTTCTTCGGACTGATGGGGAATTCGGGGGCAAATGTGGTCACGTGCGCGGTCGCGTCTTTGAAGGTACCCCGCTTCGCGACGCGACGGATATTGCTCTCCATCATCATCATGTACTCCCTTCCAACCGCATGCCCGGTAAAGTGGACCGCGACTCAGGAGCGCTCTATTCTACGCAGTTATCCAAGCATTGCGGGTCCAAGCACCGCCATTCTGCAGCCAAGTGCCGTCAAGATTCTGTATCTCCAGTTCTTATGGCTTCCCGAAGTGATTCGTTTGTGGCATCAGTTGTTTCCGCCGCTGACTTCCAGTGATCATTTTCGATAGTCGTTAATGTCACTCCAGAGGTTCCATCCGTCTCTTCAACGATTGATTCCACCAGGCAGCGCAGACCCCACCCTTCTTGCGGATTTGGAATCGCTGTTCCTGACTTCGAGACAGTGCTCGGAGAAGTATCAGCGGTTGATCCCGGAAATCTTGGGCACCGGAAACTCTGATGAACCCGATGATTTTGAGCAAGGCATGATGTGGTTCGCGTTTAAGAACGACAAGCCTCCGGATGAATCTATCCTCGGAGACAGCGAAGAGGAAAAGGAAGAGAAGTGGAAGAAAGATTGGTTGGATAGGATGGAACGTAGGGAGTCAGTCTATCTTACCGTATTTTCTTCTGTGACGCTGACGACCTCCAAGGGTACAGATCCAGATCCTCTTACATCTATCTCGGCTTTGCCATCTCACACCACATCCCATCACCCAATCTGCTGAGGGCACATCGAATTCTCCAAAGAAACGGAAACAGAGGGACCGGTCATCGAGACTCTCGCTTGATGATAAGCTCGAGTCTTTAATGGACAAACTTGCAATGTGGCAACTATTGAGGTCCATCGATGATCACGGCATCAACACTTCCAGTAACGGTAAATCGAAAGACGATAGAGACTGGATGCAGATATTCTGCGAGGACACAGTCCAGGAAACGTTCGTTCATTCTCAGCACTTCACCCATTCCTTGTTGTGTGCTGACATTTGTCCCGGGGGTTCCAGGTTCTGTGGGCCCCTGTCAGATATGTGCAAACTGCTTCACAGCAAAGTCTTCCGACATTCCCTGTTTTCTGATGACACGGACACGGGGACTCCCCCACCAGGTGACCAAAAACGAAAAACAAAGCGTCAAAAAACCCTCCCGGCCTCATCGTCTCGTTCCCGAGAACCATCCCTAAACAGGACAACCTCCACATCTACCTCCATCTCCCGCTCCCGCTCTGCCCACCCCCACCTCGACTGCGGCTCCGCCTCGACTCTCGCACGATCCCGCTCGCTTTCCATATCCCTCGAAGCCGAAGCGAAAGCCACGACGAATGGCAAGAAACGGGCGCTGACGAGGGAGGTCAGCATGAGCAAATGTTTCAAACGGTCGAAATCCAGCGCGTTGTCTGACCTTCCGCCTGAACCTCCTGCGCTTGTGGTCAAGAAGAAACTAAAGGACACGAAAAAGGACCGGGGGCTTGAGAGGACGCAGTCTCAGGTCTTGGTCGAGGACACACCTGTGAAGCCCATAAAACAATTTACTGGGAACTGGCCTCCCCCTGTTGCTCTCAACACCACCGTAACGAGGCCGAACGGATTTGGCAGTAGACCTTCGAGCCAGAAGTCTTCATCACCCCTGGATTTGGGCGAAGGAGGGACTTGTATCACGGATACGCCCGTCAAGTCCGGTCGCGCGCCGAGGATCAGCCTTCGAGTTGGCACAGGCCTTGAGGGTGAAGATGAGGATGATGACGAGTGGATGATTGGCTCCAGAAGGTCATTAGCGTCGGCACTGACAGACGAAGATGCCAGGAGCGGGTCTCCTTGACCAACTCAAGGTGGGTTGGGAAGTCACGATTGGGGGTTTCTGGTTATGTATGCAAGATATTAATGATTCCATACGACTGAGGAACGAAGGATATACGACACTATAACGATGCTGTTGAGGTTCAGGTATTCAATACTGTAAGAAAGCAACTGTGATGAAGTGAGGGCGGTATGTGTACGGGACTTGTCAATAAATTTAAACGGCCAAACGTGAAGGTGAATGGGAAGACAACAGGTTGTGCAAAGAGCTGTATGTGTGAGAAGATAATGATAACGAACAACGAAGGATTACTTCCAGATTTCCATGGAATGTGGATGGGACTGGGGGTGAAAGCAAAATTCGGTAACAAAGGAGAGTGACTTGCATGGGGAATAAATAAAATATGCGAGGGAATAAACAAAGGTATACCTGGATGAACGACATAAAGGTTCCCCGACATCAAGAGGGCTCGAGCGAGGATGCGGCGAGTGACGAAGCGACGAATGACGACCTTGTTGGGATCCTCCGCCCAATTCACCATTCGCCCCGTCGTTCGTCAACAACGCACTCCACCCACCTATCTATGGCAGTCTCCAGCATCGCGTCCCAGCCCTCTCCTTGCTTCGCAACGAGGGGACCGTCAAAAAAAATCGGGAGCTCCTCCATCTTGAACTTCTGTTTCGTGGGGGAGGTAACGGGGGTTCCGATTCCGTGCGAAGGGGTATTGGGTCCTGTACCAGGGTGAGCACCGACAACGCCGTTAAGTGCCCTTCCCCGCTTGAGGTTGGGATCGGAATTGGGCATAACGACGGGAAGGAGGTAACGTAACTTGAGCGCGCTGCAAATGGTCGGTCAGTATACACCTCATTGGTCCTAAGGCGGGGAAGACTTACGCTGCCCACAACCGAAGGTTATCCGAGCTCCTGAATGTCCATCCACTCCGTTTGGCCTCGCCAGCTTCTGCAGCAGCTTCCAGAGCGGCTATATCATGGATGGAATCTTGGCTGATGTAGCCCCAAGGCCTGCGTGACTGCCGTACTGCAGCGTTGTACGCAACGCAGAGCAATTGCCCCGACGCAAGTTTCTCCAAAAGGATTGTGCGGTTCGATGCGTCATCGGGGAGAACGGCCGCCAATGGGGAGGGTAGGACAGATTTAAGGAATGTATGGATTCGGCCTGCGTGTCAGTAGTGAGTATAATGCGGGTGGACGGATATGAGGGCAAGAGCCTACCCAGAGGATCATTGGGGAAAGTACTGCGTTTGGCCCACTCGGGTAAATCATCATCACCCACTGCACTCTCCTCTTCTATTGCATCCATTCCCTCTGGCTCCTCTGCCAAGGTATCATTCAAGATGCCCGTCGAAATCGCGCATCCGTTGAACGGTCGAATGTCCGGAGTGGCAGCGCCTCTCCTATCCGCCTCGCCCGTACTGACCCTCCTATTCTTCGGTGATCGGTCTCGTTCTCTCCTCCACCCTCTCTGCCCATCCTTAGGTCCACCGAACAAAACCTCATCCACAACATCGAGATAAGCTTTCACCTCCTGCCTCTCTTTCGTCAAGGAGGAAAGTTGGATATCTTGTTTGTATAGCCATCCGCTCCCAAGGACCAAACGTTCCTCCCAACCTTCGCGTTTCTGTTCTTCCTGGGGTTGGTTGAAGTCATCTTCGGGCTCTTCCCATACAGGCACTTGTTCATTGCGTCCTTGAACCCGGATTAGGGTAAACGCCGGTTGATCGTCGTCGCTGGTGGGAGCACGATCACCATCCACGCCGTCGGAGCGATTTGATGGTGAAGCCATGCGAAAATGAGAGCCGTGATCGCTTTGTGCATCGTATGCGTCGTCTGACAACGGAAGTCGTGAGGATTCCTCGAGTAACCTCAGAACACTGAGAGCGCTGAGTGCGGCTTTGCGAGTCCTTGACAAGGCAACCGAGGCGGAGGAAGGGTTAGGGTTGTGACGTTTCTGAACGGGAAGGTTAGTGAGGTGTTGAGGCCGATAGTGTTGTCTCTGGTTGCCCGTGACGACCGACGATTCGCTGGGTAACGACACGACGTAATTCCGAACGGAACGGATAGCATGGGTGGTGATTTTAAGAGCTTTTAGGATGTGGAAGTTATCCGAGGTTTGAGTATTCTCGTTTGCCTCGGGAACTGCTGTGTCCTGATCCAGGGCTGATGAAGGTGCGACGTCGGAGCCATCGTCGAGACACCATACGCGGATAACGCTCTCGAGATCACCTATCAAGCCCGGTCTGAGATTCTCTGGGTCGATTTCGAATGTCTTGACATACGGTGGGAAGGCTGGCTGCACTGGTTGTGGAATAACCGGGGAAGGCGGCAACTGGAGCTGGGAAGCCTCGTCGCTGGGTTGAATAGATAGCCGGGCTACGCCACAACCAAGCGCAGGGACAAGACCCTTGGTAGCGGTACTTAGGGAGCTGTGTGGGGGATCAATGGATGGACACTGAGAGGTGGAACGGAGTTGTGGGGTGCTCACTCCTTGTCCGCCGCAAGGCCGGTCTTGGTGAAATAATGCTGGAGGTGCTCAATGCTTCCAAGGGTCATGACGCTCTCGCGCTTTGCAGCACTCCGGCTGAAGGGTTTCTGAGGTTTATTTGACGAGTTCAGATTTGGGTAGAAGGCGACCTGCCGCCGCTGCTTGTTGCTCCATGGAAATGGATCGGGCTTGTCCTTTCCATTGGGCGGGGATTCCAAGTCTACCGAGCCTGTAGACTGTGGGGTCAGCGGTGCCTGAGTAGAAGCTGGCGAGTCGTCAGACATCGGTGGTGGCAGTGGGAGAAGGCGGAGGTGATCTGATCGGGTAGCGTTGCGTAGGCACGGGTGTGCGGGGAAACAGACGAGCAGCGAACGGACAAATTGTAAGATGAAAGATGGGAGGAAAGGAAGAAGAAATTAAAAACTAAACGAGAGTACCAAGGACACGTATCCTAGCGGACATGGCCAAATCGGTTCACAAGGGCGGTCACCTTCCAAAATATCCGAGAAAAATAAACAAAGCAAAGTTTTAAAAACATCGATTTCACGCGTCGGATAACTGGGATAAGACAGATAATTGGAAGGAGGCGGAGATGGAGGTGAAGGTGGTTGACAACTTTTGAGTTAACCGACCGACCCGATCATTCTTGTCCCTCAACCTCAGCCCCACCACCTCGGCGATGGCAGACCCGTTCTACTCTTCGTGTGCCGATGTGTTGTCGGTCTGCCAGGCCAACGGACAGGACCTCGACGCGCTTTTAGACCCCAAGACGGGCTTTGCCTCGCGTCTGCGCGATCTTTGTCAAGACCAGTGTGTACAGCCGCCTTCGTCTGTATGTGAAACCAACCCCGCTTAGCTGAACACCCAGGTTGAAGGAGATTTTGGCCAGTGATCTCGGGTACATTCCACAGGAAAAGATTGACGCGTTGCGGATGGAAAGTAACACCTGGGCTCTTCTACAGACCATCATGCCGTGCGTTTGCTGTTCTGTCCTGCGAGAAAACGCGATTGAATAAAATTAATTTCAGGCATCGAAAGCAACAGTTTCCCGAGTGGCCTTCGCCCCAACAGCTTTTGCAAGAGAATCCATATACACCAACATCCGTTCTCGCTCAAGCAATCATGCACTCTTCACGGCTGTTTTACGAACTTGTCATCGTTCGCGAATGGCTTCACGATACCGCTCCCCCGCCCCCCGTACCAGATGCTGCCACCGGATATTGGAAATTTACAAAGTACCAGTTGATGCAGGCGCTGCGAACAGGGAACAGGATGCAGTCTGATGGTCTCGTCCGTGAAATGGACCCGGACGCACCCAACCGAGACGATGCGAGGGGTCTTGCTGCTGACGATGCTGTACGTATGTTTGTGGACTCCGGAATTTCCTACGATTAACGTCCCGTGATGCAGAACTACGAGAAAACAGTGGCACAAGCTCTTTACGCATGTGTACGGGCGGGGAAGTTGTATGAGGCAATTGACTTGACAAAAAAAGCCCAGCAACCATGGAGAGCTGCAACAATCCGGGGATCCACCCTGTTCCAGTGGCGAGGCATTTGTGCGTACTTGTGCGTTGTTCTGTCAGGCCCGAGCCTCATTCTACATTAGCAAGCGAACTTAGGGATGAAGGTGACGACGATATTCTGACATTTGACGATGGGAGCTGGAGAGGGAACAGGCGTAGAAAGCTTTGGAAGTCTGCATGTATTCACGGGGCGTTGAACGTAAGTGCAGCTCTCTAACCCCTGAGGATTTTCATTAATGCAACAAACAAAGTCAAGCCTCTCAGATCCAGAGCGGGCGCTGTTCGCGTCCTTAGCACCTTCATCTCAAACCTCTGCAGCATTGAAATCAGCATGCCGCACGTGGGAGGACTATCTATGGGCTCAAGTGAGCATCATGTGCGAGGAGAAACATAGCGCAGAAATGCTACGCCTCGATGGTGGGTTCTGGGAAGGAGGGATGACAGCCGTCGAAAAGGGTGTTGCCATCCCATCGAGGGAGGAGGCAGAACAAGAGGAGCTGGAGTGGGAAAAGGAAGTTGAATCAACACTGAAATCGGTCAGCACGGTGCAAGCACCAGAAGGGTACGTACAATGATGTCGATAGAATCCCTCGCGCTGAACATCAGAACCGCAGTGCCCCGGCAGACAACCCGTTCCACATATCCCAACTGTCAATCATACTTGGGAGTACAGACGAGTTACTGGAAGGTTTTGCAAGCGGTATCCAAGGTGGCTCTTTTGACACCTCTTCCCCAGAGTAAGCATTCACGATTCTCGGACTATTCGCAGTGTTGACATACCATTACCAGGTTCCCAACTTTGACGAGGTTCTTTGCACACCTGTGCCTCTTCCTACAACTTATCGATACCCCTGTTCCACCCATGGCGACTCAGGTCATCCTCGAAGCTTATCTCCAGGTACTAGAAGCGGCTGGACAGCGGAAGCTCATCGCGATGTACGCCGGTGCTCTTGGTGACAATGCTGTCGATCGTTATGCCATGTTCTTGACTTCACTCGAGTTGACCGCCGATGCCACCGAGAGGAAGGAAGCGCTCGTTCGAGCGAGAGACCACGGCTTGGATATGCAACGCGTTGCTGCTGTTACCGCTGAGAGGACGATTGAAAAGGCCATGAAGGTACGTGCTCTTCCCTAGCGACGATCGCAATCTGTCTAAATGAACATAGATACTCCCACCGATCAAAGGCCCTCTGCCTCCCGTGCTGTTCCAACCCTACCAGCCAAGCAACCCCGAGTCGTTACTCCTCAGGTCGATCGAGTGGACTTCGTTCCTGCCAGAGACATACGGCAATGCTCTGGAACAAGCCAACTTGATCATTCGGTACTTCCTCGGTGCCGGGAACATTTCCGTGGCAAAGGCGCTGTTCAACACACTCCCTGAGCAGTTGGCATCCATCGATGAACCCGAAGATATCGCCACGGAGTACATGCATTACCAACAACTCTTCCATGTTTGGGCTCTATTCGAAAGGATTGCAGATGTTGCTGGAACAGAGTTCGTTATTGGGCCGACCAAGGACGCCAAGCTCGCCTGGCTAAACGAGTACGAAGCCCTGGTGGATGAGGGTTTTGAGAAAACTGTGAAGCTTTTCACGACCGAGTGGCTCGTTTCCGATGTCTCCAGAGTCGATGGTGATCGAAGGAGAAGGGAACTCATTCGCGTGAGGCAGATCTTCATCCCAGAACTCGCCATCAGGCTTCACAGCATCTTGTACGGGTCACGCACGCGATTTTCCAGGTGCGTCAAGATAAATCAAAGCCGTTGTGTTGTTTATAACTTGTCTTTGTAGAAACCTCACGCGCTCCTTCGAGCTGACAAATATCGTTGCCGATTCAAAACACAAACTGTACGAGGATTTCGTTGGGGGCGACGGCGTCAGGTTGAGAGAGTACTTGGGCAATGTGAGGCAGGCGATTCTCGGTGGATTAGAAGGTGGAGGGTCAGATCCATTTAGGATACTTATCGCTGCAAATTAATCCGCTCGCCGACTGGTACAGCTCGCATGTAGCATATCCCCCTTGTTTGAGCTTTCGCAGGCGTTGTACCTGACCTACGGGCAGCTCGTTTCGTCGATCGGAGTCGTAATCTTTTCTTTTGCCTTTCATGATGCCAGCAAGGAGCCCGCAACGCCGCTGGTGAACCGAAGGCAAGGCCGGACCTAGTGTACGGTAAACCGGCGCAAACTCCGGAAGCCTTCATGGCGGTATGTGCCGTGCTCTAACTCTCAAAAAGACTGCAGCGCGTCTTTGGTGAACAATTCCACCCCCCTCACCCTCCCTTTCTTCCTCCTATTCCACCACAACAAAACCTCGCACCCTCCGCTGCTCACCAGGATGGTGTTTATTACCAAAGATCATATCCGTAGCTTGATTTCTCAGGTCACCGAGGCAAATCTACATGGTGTGTGCGACGAGATACACTACCACATACGACCAGAGGGCGATCGCGAAATCATTCACACAATCGCCGTCAGCATACTTGAAGAAGCCGCCGGGCCTGGCCACACCCTAGTCCCTCAGTATCATTTAGCCGGAATGTGTTGGACGATTCACGATCTGTGCCGTACACCAGGCCACGGAGCGGGAGCCTTTCTTTCCATATCGCTCCCTCAAAGACTCGACGAGCTTTGTCAGAAAGAGTTCGTGGACGCGAATCGGAAGTTGGAGAACGGCGAAGATGAGGAGGCGATTTCTTCCATCGTTCTCGATCTGGTCGTTCTCATCGGCGAGCTGTACAAGCTCGGTTTGGTTGAAGACGAAGTGATGAAAAACGTTTACCTCGACAGTCTCCACTGCGGCTACAAGGGATCCGAGGTTAAGGCGGAAGCGTTATGCCTGCTCCTCGAACTCCTTGCCATACGCTGGGATATGGAACCGACCTCGAGGAACATTGACGTGGAACAGTACGTCCTGTCCCTGTTGGATTACGTCGAACGCCATGATCCCCATTGCACTCTTGCGGACGAAATTCTGGTAGGCTCTTGCTTGATTATAGTATGGCATCACCTGAGCTAATTCTCTCCGAGGTTGTCGCTACTCAATTTGGTGTACAAGCGCATCCGCCACAACCCACCCCCTCATTACACTCACCTGGCTCAAACTCTTCTCACCATGGGTCAACTCACACCCCCCCACCATCGGATTTTTCCTCTGCGAGTATCCCGGACGTTGCGGAACGACACCCGGTTTATTTCTTCCACGACGGAAACGTTGACCTCGTGTGCCAGTCCGACGACAGTCGCATAGTCTTCCGCGTACATGGTCAACGGCTCGTCCAACACTCCCCAATCATGTCCGGCCGCCTATCACATAACGAGCTTCACCGGTTACCCGTCTTTGACGGTCGGCCTCAGATCCCTTGGGACGATGATCCGACGGAATTTTCCACTCTGCTAGAGGTATTATATAAACAAGTGTGGGTGCTTGGTTCTTTCTGTACACATTTATTGAGTTTGTTCGCAGGCTTCCGATCGGGTCCAATTGTCCACCTTTTCGTGAATTCTCTTCGCTTTTGCGGTTGTCAACCAAATACCAGATCGACACCATCCGCGATGTACTCCTGGCTAACTTGCGCACCGCATATACGCCTGAAAAGGATGCAGCGGGCGTTACCCCGATCTACCACAACTATTTTGGGGACCCTCAGCCTCACCCCAACGAGGTCCTCAAACTGTTCCATGAATGCCAAGTGGATTTTGCTTTGCCGTTCGCCTTTTACGAAGCATGTGCGGCGGGTATCAAGTCTCTCACGAACACCGACCCCTCCATCAAACTCCCTCCCGTTCCCCTCTCCCAAGCCGTCCGAGGGTTTTGTACGCTCCAAGAATGGGAATGGAAGTTTTCCAGGAGCATCCTGTTCCTCGACCGTCAGTCACACACATCGAACAGGTGTCGACCGCTTGACCTCCGCTCTACGGATTCCGGATCGCCCTTACAGGATGTTTTGCGCGCCATCTATCCTGGGTTTGGAGTAACGGCTGGAGGTATCTTGCACGTGCCTGATTTTCCAAACGGAAATAACTGTGCGGATTGCGTGAGGAGATGGAATGACATTAAGCATCAGGCAAAAGCGGAGCTTTGGGGGTCTCTCCCTGAAATTTTTGGCATGGAACATTGGGTGGAGATTTATTTGAATGGTAGCAGAGCTACATGATGACCAATTCGACCCTTTTTCTTTTCTTTTCTTTTCTTTGGAAATATGGACAACGGTGCGGGGTACAATTGTGGATGTAATTACTATCGTGTATCTCACAATGCAATACATTGGATATGAACCGTCTACCTCAGGTATCGTTGGGAGTTGTACGATACGCACAGGTGTTTCCAAATCGGATCGTTTTGTGAGTCCACTTGATCTTCGTCGTCCCCCACCAACCGCCCAACAAGGCGGACAGGCGTACCGACGGCCGTGCTACGACGAAGAATTGGCTCCAGATAAACAGCTACCCGGTCCGTATTTGAAGGAAGGCTGCCCGTTTGTTTGAAATGTCCCAGCCCTTCGGTGGATGTTCCTCCCAAGACGTGCGAATCGTGTGGTGGGCAATTTTCGAACAGGGGAGTGAGACATTCAGAGGTAGTGGTGCAACAGTGGGGTTCCCTTAGCTTAATGGCCGTTACCCCATCGTGTGTCCCTGCCTCGCAGAGCACCCGGACACCTCGCTAGGGAACGAACGCAGGATGCGGTGACCATTTTTATCGATGCAAGGCACGTTCGCCATCAAGGAGGTGTTTCCGTTCCAGTAGTGATGATAAGTGCTTCCGTGGGCCAGAGGCATGTCGGAATCCCCAGCACAAGTACCGGGCGGAAAATGTCTCTGATCTCGGAGCGTGAGCAACCGTGGGAATAACCTCTTGTTAGCGATGGTCCACAAGCACAGTTCTCCATGGCACCGAACGTTCCGCCAATTTTCTGTAGGGGCCAAAAGACCTCACCACCCGACTTTCCCTAGAACAGATGAGGACAGGAAGTTACAAAAACCTCTCGGATAGCATTCCGGACGACAAAAACGCACAACAAAAGTCAGTAATACTTGTATCGTACAACAACAAAGTTAGTTTTCCACCATTCAAATCTACGAGCTCTCGTACTTCCTCAACACCGTCTCTGCCACAACCTCCTTGGGAGCTCTCCTCCCGGTCCACAACTCAAACTGGACGTAACCCTGCTCGAGCAAAACCTCAACGCCCCTCGCGCTCTGCCATCCCTTGCCGACAGACTTCGCAAGGCTGAGAAGCGGTGTCTCAGCCGGCTTATAGGCCATATCCACAACGACACCCGAATGCGCTTCGAAGATCGATTCGGGAAGGTACATACTTCCGGTTGCATCCTGTTCGGTGGTCGTTGCCGTAGCGGGCACGGTAGAAACGACGATCGTTGGGGGCGATCCGGACCAGCCTTCAAGGTTCTCAACCAGCTCGATCTTGGCGTCCGGGAACGCGTCTACCAAAGCCTGCGCACTGTTCCTCGTCCTGTTGAAAAGGTAGATCTTCTTCGTCCCGAGGCTTTGGAGAGCGTGGATTGCAGCGCGGGAAGTTCCTCCGGCACCAATGATCAAACCGGCGTCAGGCTGAGCGACCCTCGTGGGCAACTTGGACAAGATCGCCTCCCGGATGCCCCGCCAGTCAGTATTGTCTCCGTGTAAAGTCCTCGACCCGTCTGGCTTGACGACGGTGACAATGGTGTTGACGGCCCCGATCGTTTTAGCCTCCGGGGAGAGGGAGTCCAAGAGGGGAATGACGTCCAGCTTGAATGGAACGGTGACCGAGGCGCCACCAAACTCGGGTGCGGTAATGGCAGCCTTGATCTGTTCGCCAACCTCCTTTGTCTCCAATATCTCGTACCTGTGGGGTAATCCGAGGGTTTCGAATCCGGTGTTGTGGAGGGTTGGAGATGGGGAATGTGAGATGGGGGTTCCGAAGAGGTAGTACTTTTGAGGGGGAAGTTGTCCAATGAGGCTCAAGGCTGTCTGGATCTCCTTGAATGACAGTTGCCCTGGAGCAGCCTTGTTCGGGAGGAGGGGGTGAGTGACAGGACTGAACGTCGAGTTCAAAATCCTCGACATTTGACCCGCAACGCCCATGTTGATTGCGAGGACTGGCTTCGAACCAGGAGCGGCCGTAACCTTCTTGACAAAAGAGTAGAGGGTAAAGTTGTCCTCGAGAGTGTTGGCTTTGCCGACGATCTTGATTATGTCGCCAAACTTGTCCGCATCCTGGTACTTTTGCACCACTTCGGTACCATCCCAGGCGAGTTTTCCGCTCCAATCGTGCCACGAGGCGATAACCTTGGTCTGCCCCTTCTTGGAAATCAAGCCCGAGTTGCGCTTTGCGGACCAAGAAATCTCCACGTCGATGTACTCAACTCCAGAACGCACGGCAAGATCGAAAAGCTCAAATGCCTCCGCCTCCGCGGTATCAGGGAAAGAACCGCCTTGCGACACGGTTCGGACGGTGAACACAACGGGGAGGGAGGTGGCGAGGCGGAGGGTGGCCAGCTGGCTGGCAACGTACGCTTTGGAGGGGATGTATGGTCCGATCTTGTCAAACGAATCTTGGTCGCGGAGGAGGTCGACACGGATTTCAAGAGCATCGACTCCGGTGGTGATCTCGTCGATGTGCGGCAAGGCCAGTCTGATGTCCGGGTACGTCAATGACAAGAAATATGACTTTTTGCCTTGAGCTAGGTTCGGCGGGTGGTTGGGGCTTTGACCGGTGACGTGTTTGAAGAAACGAGAGACCTCCTGGGTGACGGCCTTCGGGTCGGGTCCACTCTTGGTGTTGTTGGAGAATTCGCAATTACAAACTTCAGCATACCACGGAGCGCGGCGATTATACACGTCCTCGATAGGTTCGCCGTATGCAGGACGGGCGGTCTCAGCACCAAGATACGTGACGATCTCTTCGATATCCCGTACGATGTGAACAACTGGGCCCTTCTTGGAGTAAGCTTTGAGGACATCTCGTGCAGGGGGGGTCTCGACGATACCACCACCCAGACTAATGACGTGCTCAGTCGAGTAATCTTTGAGGAGCTCTTTGAGGATCTCGGTCTCCGCCTCGCGGAAGGCAGGCCAGCCGTTCTTAGCGACAAACTCTTTAACCCCGGCCTGGTGCTTCTTCTCGAAGTAATGGTCAGCGTCCAAGAACGGCCATCCTAGGGACAAGGCAGCGAGCTCGCCAATGTGTGTCTTTCCAGAACCACGCATTCCGCTAATCACGACCGATGGGGTCTCCACGGTAGCCGATGAGTTCAGAGACCCAGTGGAGTGCGAGTCGTGAAGTTCCACACCCTCGACTTTGAGCCCGATCTAAACGGAATTGTTAGACCGTGTTCCAAGGTTCACACATTTTGAGTATACCTTATTTTCCAGGTCGTCCCACCAGTTCGGCCAAGTCTTCTCGACACATCGCTTCTCTTCGAGGACCGTCTCCTTGACAACGGTGCCCAAAACGCTAAACGCCATAGCGACTCGGTGGTCATCGTAACAGTGAACGCTGACTCCGGTCCCGAGTTCGGGAATGGGCTTCCCGTAAACTTCGAGGCCATCATCTAGTTCCTTGGTCTCAACGCCAAATTTAGCTGCAGAAAAGCATTTAATCCCCGCTGCATCGATAGAAAGGTCTTGGTTCACCGTACCAAGTTGATCAATCATGGCCCGAATCCTGTTACATTCCTTAACCCTCTGGTTCGCGATTCCAAGAATCCTCGTGGTGTTCTTCGGGGCATCGCTCAACTCTCGCCCTGGGAGAGGCGTTCCAATGGCGACGGCAGCCAACACGGAGGCGGTCAAGAAGGCATCCGTCATGGGCTCCATATCAACGTATCCGAGTGCCTTCAATTGGCCAATCGGGGGACCGGTGACGGTGGTTTCCGTCTCCGTCTGTACAACGTTACATCCCATGGGCTCTAGCACATCTTTCGCAAACCTAGCGTCTCCTTGCAGGGATGCAGACCCGATGTTTGAAATGGTACATGTGGTACCGGTAATGGCAGCAATGGCAAGAGGGTAGGTCGCGCTGCTGGCGTCGGATTCGATGTTATACTCGGGAGGGTTCTTGTATACGGCGCGTGGGATCTCGTAGACGTCAAGTAACTTTCCAGTTTCCGGATCAGTCTTGCGAACAACGTCGACTCCGAAAGTTTTCATCATTGCGATGGTCATGTCGATGTACGGTTGAGAAATGACCTGTCCTCCAGTGAGTTCCAAGGTTACAGGCTCTGAAGCGTAAGGAGCGCAGAGGAGAATGGATGACACGTATTGACTGGACACACTCGCAGCCAACTGAATCCTGGAACCTTTGAGACCGGCCGGAGCGATGGAGAGAGGGAGGCATCCTTGGGATTCGAGGTAGTCGATTTCACTGCCGTTGGCTCTGAGGGCATCGACCAATGGGCCAATCGGGCGTTGCTTCATCCTCGCGTTACCGGTAATAACGGTCCTGCTGGGTGCCGGTTGGACGAGGGTACACACGGTGGCCAGGAATCGAGCGGCAGTACCAGCATTTCCGAGGTAGACTTCTTTGCCTTTTGCGGGAACGGACAAAGAGCCTGCACCGCCAGTCACAACAATGGTCTCCCCGCCGTCTTCCCAATTGAACGTCGCGCCCTAAGCGCGAGTGAGTTGTGGGGTATGTATCAGATCTTTCCATAGGACATACCTGTAGTTCAATGAGTGCGTTCATCATGACTTGGGTATCGTCAGAGTGGAGGAGGTTCTTGAGACGGCATGTTCCGGTACCGAGAGCGGCCAATAAGAGGGCGCGGTTGGAGATGCTCTTGGACCCAGGAGTGGCCATTTGAACAGGATCATGAGTCGGGATACCGGGAACAACCTTGCAAGCCTCGGAAAGGGTCTTGGCGATGACAGGATCAGCGACTCCGGTGGCCTTCTGTTCGTATGTGGCACCGATCCTCGAAAGGATAACGATCTTCTTGACTGGACCGCTGTTCTTCTTATCAATCTTCATGATATCGAGAAGCCTATCGACAGTGATAAGCTTGGCAGCGGGAACGCGAGCGATTCGGGGATCGCTGATGGACACGGGAAGGTTGTACGCCTTGAGACACCTGGTGAGGCGGCCAACGCCTACTTGGCCCAACACGCCCATCTGGCGGGAAATCTCGGCCTCCAATATCATTCCGACACTGATACATTCTCCATGAAGGATGGTGGGGGTTAAAACGGCCTCAATGGCGTGGCCGATGGTATGGCCGAAATTGACAAGGTTGCGCAGACCGGTCTCTCGCTCATCAACGGTGACGATGTGGGATTTGACGGAGATGGAGCCGATGATAACCTTGAGCAGGAGTTCTTGGGCAGTGGATCTAGTGGATTTGTCACGACCTGAGAAGTCTGTCGACGGGGTTTGAATGGCTGTGAAGATCTCCTCGGACCGGGATTCGAGCAAAGTGAAATCGGATTCATCCCAGATTGCGGCGGTCTGCGGATGCTGGTTAGTGCCACGAATCCAAGGGGCACATATCGGGGAGCCTACCTTGACCACTTCGGCCATTCCATTGGAGAACTCGCGGGTGGGGAGGGTCTCGAGGAAAGCGGCATCTATAAAGATGTATTCGGGCTGCCAGAATGCGCCGATCAAGTTTTTGCCGTGGGGGGTATCGATCGCGGTTTTTCCTCCGACACTGGAATCGACCATGGCCAGCAAGGTGGTTGGTATCTGTACGAATTTGACGCCTCGCATACTATCTGTTGATCAGGAGACGCATATAGTTGGGGAAAAATGCGCGATGCTCACAAGGTAGCCGCAACAAAGCCGACGAGATCTCCGATAACACCACCTCCGAGGGCAAGGATAACGGTGTCCCTGGTGCAGGTGTTGACGAGGAGGAAATCTTCAATTTCGGCCTTGCCTTCTCTAGATTTTACAGATTCTCCAGGAGAGACGGCGTAGGAGAGGAATCTTGACTGGGAGTTGGCGAGAGCAGTGTTGAATTCGGCGTTGAAGGCAGTGAGATAGAGGCTGGCGACATTGGTGTCGGTGATGAGGACGTAGGTGGAGGATGGGATAGTTTTGAGGACCGTTTGGACGATGTATGGGATGAGATGGAATCCACAGTGGATGGACTCCTTGCCGAGGATGGAGACCTTCTGTATGTCGACCATGGTGGGTTGAGGGAGAGGATGGGAGGAGGATTGACGGGGGACCGATGATCTTTTTATCGAGCGGGACAAGTTTCGCAGAGGACTTTGAGTTTGAGGATCGTTGATGTTTGAACGTGTTTCAATTGCTGAGATCTCACTGGACAAAGTTTATCTCCGTTGGGCCATTCGACTAGAATCTCAAAGTAAATGCGAGAGTTGGATATCATGGATTTTTTTAAATTATTTTTTGGAGGGAGGAGGAGTGAGTCGGATGGTTTGGAGAGAATTCCAGAGAGAAGTATGTGGCTGAACATTCTGAAGGGACTGAGAGAGTGAGGGAGAGAAACTGACCGTCTCCGCTGAACACGGGGCACTCCTCGAACAAACCCTGCCCGGGCACCCCGGCAAGCAGCAACCGACTCACCTAAAATCCGAACACTCTCCATTCCTTCGTCCTCTCCCCCCACCATCCGCGTCTTCAGCTTGAGATGCTACGTGCCAGAGGTACGTCATCTCACCCATTCGTCCCCCCAGATCCTCAAATATCCTCTCAAAGTGCCGTCCCTTCGCTATTCCGCCACCCACGCCTTGACGAGACGTGTACCCAGGCCCGTCCAATTGGCAAGGTATTCTACCCCTGCCGAGGCCCCACATGTATGCTTCCACCAAACTCGCTACTCTTCGGTCCATTTCCGACGCATTTGCTTTGCTAGGTTCGGATGTCGGGATGGCGAAGAGCTCTCCAGGCAATCGGTCGACTCACCATCGGCACCGTGATCGTAGCCGGCGCAGGTTTCTATTATGTCGCTCACCTGGAACGCACTCCGGGCCCCCAGCTTCCCCACGATCCAACAAAGAAGACCCTGGTCGTTCTCGGAAGTGGCTGGGGTGCCACCAGTTTCCTCAAGAAACTCGACACGACAGACTACAACGTTGTTAGTTCATTCACCTCGTTGCTCTCATCCCCCCGGTCTCACCTGAAATCAGGTGGTTGTTAGTCCTCGCAATTATTTCCTTTTCACTCCTTTGCTCCCCAGTGTGTCCACGGGCACCCTCTCCCCCAAATCCATTATTTCATGTGAGCGCATTTCACTTTCTCGTGTCCCAATTTAATCCCTGACCATCATCAGCAACTCGTTACATCACTCGTCATAAGGCGCGTCAGGTCGCGGTCATCGAAGCTGACGCAAAGTCAATCGACGTCCGTATTCTATTCCAAGTGTCATCCCACCCTCCCTTTCTTAATTCCGTTGCAGACCACCAACAAAACTGTCACGTTCAGCGATTCCTCGGAAATTAAGGGTGCCGTCAGCACAACCACCATACCTTATGACTATCTTATCTACGCCGTTGGCGCTGAGACCCAGACCTTCGGCATTCCGGGAGTAAAGGAACACGCCTGCTTCATGAAGGAGTTGCAAGATGCGGAGAAGGTGAGAACTTTTGTCATTTTGAAGGCTTTCATATTGACAAATTGTGAAGATGCAAGACCGTTTCCTCGACTGTACGTGGGGACCACTTCGCGCACAGTAGCATACTGAATCCTCTGCCATAGGCGTCGAATCCGCTGGTTTCCCTGGCCAGAGCCCTGAGGAGATTGATCGTCTTCTCCACATGGTTGTAGTCGGAGGTGGCCCTACCGGTATCGAGCTCAGGTCAGTTTCCCTACCCTAATACCCCTCCAAGCCCTTTTCTGATTCGCTCTTACAGCGGCGAGCTTCACGATTTCTTGGAGGAGGATCTCAAATTCTGGTACCCAGAGTTTGCCAGTAGGATGAAGATCACGCTCGTGGAGGCTCTCCCATCCGTGCTGCCCATGTTCAGCAAGGCCCTCATCCAGTACACTGAATCGACCTTCAAGGAGGCCAAGATTGATATCTTGACCAAGACCATGGTCAAGGAAATCAAGGAGAAGAGCGTCATCCTCCAGATGCCCGACAAATCTATCCAGGAAGTTCCTTGTGGAATGGTCGTTTGGGCTGCTGTACGTTCCCTTCTTCCCTCCCCCCTGTTCTACGATACCAACCGAATTTTTTAACACCAGGGAAACACCCTCCGAGCATTAACGAAGGACTTGATGGCTCAATTCCCATCGGTACAAACCAATCGCCGCGGCTTGACCGTCGACGGACATCTCCGTGTCGCCGGCGCGGATGGTATCTTCGCTCTCGGTGATTGTACTGCTACCTCCTATGCCCCTACTGCACAGGTTGCGTCCCAGCAGGGTGCCTATCTTGCCAAGTTCTTCAACAGGTTGGCCAAGAAAGATAATCTCCTCGTTGAGAAGCAGCTTCTGGAGACCACCGAGACCCCCGAGGACCAGAAGGCAGAAGTCACGAGCAAGTTAGGGAAGATTGGCAAGCAGTTGCAAAAGCTCGAGAACCCACGACCGTTCCAGTATTCGCACCAGGGTACCTTGGCTTATATTGGGTCGGAGAAGGCTATTGCGGATCTGCCCTTTATGAACGGAACCGTGAGTCCGATTTTCCTCCCCGGCGGTCAATAGCAATAGAATGGCATATCTCACACTCTCCCATACAGTTCGCCACGGGTGGTCTTGCTACTTATTACTTCTGGAGGAGTGCCTACCTCAGCTCTCTCTTCTCCGTTCGGAGCCGTACTCTCGTCGCCACCGATTGGATTAAGGTTAAATTGTTCGGCCGGTAAGTTGCTTCCCATTCCCCTTCTCACGTGGTTCACGTGTCGGGAGGCCAAAGCTTACTTTACTTCCGCGTTTTTCCCAGCGATGTCAGCCGTGACTCCTAAAGAATCGACAATCATTAATCTCTCTTATATCCCCGCTCCACCCTCAACGCACCCCACAATAAGCCGTTTAGACATTATTTATTCGCCGTTCTGTTCCTCTACCCCTTCCCTTCTGTATTTACAAACGCGGTTACGCATAATGTGTCATTTACCCCTCATTCCCACCCTCCTGTTCCCTGATTCCCGTTGTGCGATTTCATTTGGTAAAAGGGTACTGGGCTAACGTAGACAGTTATGGGACGACGTTTTTATTACTCGTGGGCATAATAGCCCTTTACACCGATTACATGCGCGGGGACGTGGTTCGTCATGAAGGTTGTCAATGAATCCGCCGAAAGCGAACGAAGATATAAACAGGCTGGATGAATTAAACAGGAAACATAAGCTATGCATTCTGGTCCGTCACTGCTGGTGGTGTTTTAGCGGGCCCACCCCAAACAATTCCATCTTCCAATCCCGCTCCTCAATTTCCAGTGATTCTGGATGTTGAGCCTGGAGGTGTGAATACATGTCCTCCGTGGTCGGTCTGAACAATGGCTGCAGTGGTACAGCGAGGAGACCCAATTCCCTTCTACGACTGGAAAAGAGAGAGAGACGGTTTGGTTGGTCAATACAGAATATGCAAGAGCGGCACGACTTACTCGCAAAACAAACATATCCTCGTTTGCCGCTCGTCATCCTCCCCAGGTTCCGTGAACATCGAATCGGCGAGTTCCGAACGCATCCGCTTGGTCTGTTCTTCCGTCAGAGGAGGTAAGGACGATTCACCACCCTGCGCTTGACCGTTCGTTATCACTTGTGGCGAGACCGGAACAGAATCCGGAGGGGGTGCGCCGGGCGTTGACCCAAGAGGAGTCCCGGTCGATCGTTCGGTTGCGGTTTTTACTGGGTTCGCAGTGGTGACAACATTCGTGCCGGTGTCGGCGGTGGAGGCGGTCTGAGAGGGAACGTCTGCGGGGTGTGCAGGATCTGTGTACGCTTGTTGAAGTTGACCGACCCCCTGCATCCGACCGTTAGCGTCCGGTAGTTGACCCTGGGTTTGTGTTATGCCCTCTTCGCCCGCGACGGCCCCGTAAACGCCCATAAATGGAGGCGCAGATATAGACGGGGTGGGAACGTTTGGAAGGGAATTTGCTCCGTATGGACCAGCATAAGTGGGAGATGTGGGTGGCGGGGCGTGATGGTACAGGTTCGTAGGTGTCGTCACCGATCGTTGTGAGTAATATTGTTGCATAGGTTGATTCTGCGTATAATCCATGGTGACTACCTGTGGTCTCGGTTGTAGGCTCCTTTGTTGAAGAATTTGGTAGGGTGCCTGCGCAGGCATCTGAGCGTGCACCTGATGTTGAAGGTGGCTGGCTAGTCCAGGAGAATGTTGTGAATACACATTGGGGTCACTGGCCATCCGCGGACGCTTGGGCACACGCTCATCGTCGGAATTAGTAAGATCGACGACCTGTCGCGGCCGAGTAGCCGGGATCTGTTGTTGGTGAACAGAAGGTTGTCCTTGTTGGGGAAAAGCTTGCTGTGGTTGTTGTTGAGGGGGTGGCATTGATTGTGTTGCCGCTTGTTGAGGTTGAGGGAACTGGGGCCGATGGTAGTTGTATGACTGAACTGGCCCCGCAATGATCGTCGGACTGCTAGTGGCAGGAAGGGTGGGCGCGTGTGAATTCGACGGAGGTGGAGCGAACTGCCGTGCGACCTGTCCTGGTTGTGCTCCCTTTAAGTAATATGAATAACGAATGACAACGGGGGTGAACGCGGGAACGCACCTGAGTGTACCGGGCTGGAACTTGGGTTTGTTGTTGGTGACCAATAACTGCAGGTTCGGAGACCCGTCGTGCAGTGGCGGGCTGCAGTGCGGGCTACAAACGAGAGATGTTAATCGAGTATGGCATCGTGACACAAATGTCTACAAACCGGCTGTAGCGCAGGTATTGGCGTGACGTTGTAATTCTGCGGCGGTGGAATCAGCCCGGCATTTACGCACTGTTGCATCAACCTTTGGACTTCAAACTTGAGCGTTGTGTTCTGGCCTAGTATGTGTCGATACATATCTTGCAGTTTCTCGAGTTCCTGCAGAAGGTGGATGTATGGCTGCTCCGGCGGACCAGTGGCACAGGTAGAATGAGCCCGCAAGACTTCCTGATGCTGTCTCTGTAGGATATGATACTTCTCGCGGTAGTAAATGACCTCTTTCCACATGGCGTGAGTGTCATGTTTGGAAAATTCGATCCGGTTATTCGCCAGCGCGAGGTGAGCGGAAAGGTCTCGGCATTTGTTTTCGAGTATTTTCTTTTCCGCCTTGAGTCTGGCGGCGTCGTTGTCCGCAGTCTTGAGAGCACGAAGCACATTCGGATTGAAGCCAAGTTCTGCGATGGCGTTGTTTGCGTTGGAAGCCAGGATGCCCGCAATATCCTTGTTCCATTGATCATCTCCGATCCTATGGGAGTCAGCTACATATCAGTGGAAATAAATGGGTGAATAGTGTCCGGCTACACGCACGCCGGGAGAGGAGTGGCTGGAACTACTTCGGGCTGCTGGGCTGGCTGGGTCAACTGCTGCTCTCCTTGACTCATGTGGAGGGATTGAGTTGGAGCAAAGCTAAAATACGGCGACGCGTTTTTTCAACGCCACTCATTTGCAGGATGGTCAGTCACGTGAGCTGCGTATGACGTTCATCCTCGAGAGAGAGACTCCGTGATGGCTTTGCTCTGCATTTTTCTCTCTTAAGATTATTAGCCTGCGCGCCATGAAATATCGGGAAAAGATGAATTTTCGGGGAGATGTTGGGGGGAATGAAGTTGTGACCGTGACCATCCCGGGCTGATATCTCCCAGGTCTGTCACGCTCCGGCACTGGACTAGTGCTGCGCCATGTCCATGTTCGACCCGCTTGGTTCTGGCTTCGAGGACTCTACTCCACCATGGCCGACGACGCCACATACCCCGAACCAGCACATCCCAAATCTACGTAGGGCTTCACCGGCACCCCCGCCCTTGGATAATGGGCCAGCGCCTGGTCTGTACGGGAAGGAACCCCAGATCTACGGCCAGCAGGAACCAGGTCTGGTGTCGCCAAAGGACAACGTCACTTCGAATGGACAGAGGTTCGAAAAGCCTGAACCATATCTAAGGATTCGTATCACCGGGATGGACAGGAACCGAAGAGACATCCTCGTGAGGCTTGATGCTCAGGTATGTGATTTTTTTCGCGTCGTGCGGGAGCCAGACACCAAGTCCGAGCGAAACTGTGATAGACGAATCTCTCCAATTTCAACGGGACGACGTACAGAAACATCTCACGATCCTACTTCGAGTTCCAACAGTTTTACGAGGCCATCATCCGCAACACTCCACAAACGATCGTCCCTGCATTGCCGTTACCCCAGACTTCTGCTGCTACAGACGAGGAAGATGACCGCCTGGTCAAGGTTATGTTGCAGAGGTGGCTGACACGGGTCTGTGAGGATCCGATCCTTCTTCACGAGGAAGAAGTGCGTTCGTTTGTGGAGAGTGACTTCGGTTACCAGCCAACTCCGGTGATCCGAAGAAAAACCTCGTCAGGTTTTAGTCTCATCAAACGTGGTATCCCTGACGAGGACGAGGCCCTGCAAAGGGCTCGGTTTGAACTGACAAAACTCGAGGGTCAATTTTTCGATGCTGCCCGAGCCTTGGACAAGCTTTCACGTACGAGAAAAGGTGTGCATTGATCCACTGGCGTTTTTACGTATTATGACAACTGTCTCCACAGCCTATGGCACTTCTCATGCTGATATGGGCAACAAACTGGTCAGTGTGGCGACCACAGACTCCCACCCCCCTCTTGGAAATGCGCTCAGGAAGGTTGGTCGTGTCTGGCATACTATGGCCGACATTGATCAGGCCGAGTCCATCGGCGAGTGCTTGATACTTGGAGATACGCTAGGCTATCAAGGGCTTAATGCCCGGTCGGCCAAGGAGACCTTGCAACAGAGGACTGCCGTTCTCGAGGAATATCAAGCCGCCGTAAAGACCGCGATTTCTAAACGACGGAACATCGAGAGGCTGAAGGCCAGTTCCAACATCAGGCCTGAAAGAGTCGACGAAGCGCTAGAAGACTTAGAGGAGGTGGGCACTTACATGTCCACACTGGGGTGTTTGTCTAACGAATCTCGTAGGCCAACAAGTATGAACAAATCTTAGCGAAGAGGGCAGATGGAATTTCGCAGAATCTGCATCGGGCACTGGAGCGACATAATCGACTGGCTCACGATGACATCACCGCTGCTCTCGTCGAACATGTCCGCTCATCTATCATGTACGAACGACAAATCCTCAAGGACCTTGAGGCGCTTCGACCGGATATCAGCAGTGCCGCTGATAAGGTTGTACCTTACCCCAACGGAGTTCCCAAGCCGACCGTTATTCTACCATTGGAGGAACCTCCCGTTCCCAAGCCGGCCCCGCCACCCGCGAAGAACACTCCCAATTCGCCACCGCTTGCAACGCCTAGTTTCTCCACCTCGCGGATCCCCGACGCGCCTCCCACCATTCCTGGACCCAGACCAGTGCCACCTCCTCTGCAACACCCTAGCCCCGAAATCGTGCGGTCCATGACGTCCCCTCAGCCAACATCCCCACAACGACCGGCACCAGCCCCAGCCCCGATTAACTCGAATAATGATCCACTTTTGGGAAACAGGTTTGCCGACGGAACGAGATCGATGTTTGTACGACCTTCTCCGCAATTCCACACCCCATCCACCATCACATCTTCCACATCCGCATCGACTTTACCAGCTTCAACTCCCGCTCCTCCTCCTCCTCCGGTACCTAAGGTTCTTCCACCTTCTGTGGTCGTTCAACAGGAGGTCCAGAAGAATTACGATCCTCTTAGCAACCCTGGCAGAGTAATCGCCAGGGCCTCCTCTACTCCAATTATGGAGCCACCCAAACAACCCGAGCCGGTTGGTCCGATGGGACCTCTCGGTCCATTGGGTCCCCTAGGGTCCACACCCACCCACGGAAATGGTCCGATGATGACCCAGTCGGTTATCGTCCAACCCACCCCGAAACCGGACAACGGGCTCGATCCCATCGGCATGGCTACACCAACCTACATGACCGCGTCGATGAGGTCGCCACCGAGACCGAGATTGGATCCTAGGGAGGCTGCGAGCAAACTCGCAAACATGTTTTGATGGTTGGGATCATGTCGGTATCGCGGAAGGGCGATTGGTAGATGGTTTTCACGTTATTTTGGGTTCCTGTGGCCATCGCCCACCGTCAGTTTGGCACGGTTTACAGACTCTGGATTTCCGTTTTTGTCGCTTGTCTATATCGTTGTCGTGGGTTGGGACTGTGCTTTGTTAAGGCCCTACTTTTCATGGTGCCTTTGATCCTGGTCGCAAGAGTTATATTCCACCCAAGCGCATATACATCGTTGCTAGTCTACCGGCGAATAGCAAACAGCGCAGCAGTCATGCAAAAAGAAGCAATATATACAAGAGAGCACCCCCGGCAGTCCCCGATCTCACCCAGCCTTGATGCTACTCAACCGCATCACCAGCGGCAGCAAAGATCCGTTATCACTTGAAGCATAATACTGCACGCAATCGAGATGTTTACTGAACCTACATACAGGCACAATTCAACGCCGTTAACAATTCATCCATCGGTCAGAAAACGGAACGATGGGAAATGGCAACACCCGACGTACCAATGATTGAAATTCTTTTCAAACTTCCATAAGAAGTCCCATCTTTTTTCCATCTCCGGGTCACCATCGGGATCATCGGCCGCAGCGACGCCCTTCGTCGCTGATGCGGTGAACTTGGCCGAGTACACCGCGAATGTGGAACACGTTGTGATCATACGTGAGTATGCCTGGGGAATTGCATAAGCGCTCCGTAATGATCGGGGACGAAGAAGGTCCGAAAGACGTACGGAGAGCAGCCTCGCACTGGTCAACATAGACTCCTTCAAGCAGGTGTCCAAAAAGTCCGAGTGATCCCTCAGTAACTGATCGACGGTCGTTACCTTTGCGAGCTTGACCTCCAAATTCCTCCAGTTCGGTTCCAGCACTTCAAAAGTAACGAACGCCAAGATCTGTTGTACGAAGGCCAGCATCCTGGCTCTCAACAAGAACACCCTCAACCTCCACTTCTCGAACTCGGGATGGTGTGGTACGCTAGTTCTCCAGGGAGGTGTCTTCTGTTCTATCCACATGGAAGAAAGCGTCTGCTCTGCGTGTTTGAGGTGGAGCAAAAACCGGAACAGTAATTGATACTGTAATATGGTCTTCCGCGAAATCACAAGGGACAATGGGAACTCGACTTGGTAGTCAAGCATCAGCGCGTCAATTGCTAGGACCATGGTCAGTAACCGAAGGCACCAGGGGACGGCTCAGGGGAATTTACCCATGAGCGGTTTCTCGTCCTTGCTTCTCCGTCCCTCCCCGTGAGCCGAATCGACGATACCTCCTTCTCCGACCTCGCCGGCAATTGCACCTTTCTCATTTATAATCTTCAAAAGCCAGTCGTACAAACCATTGTTTGCCATCTTGACTTTCACGTCCTCGCGGAACATCGTATCTTCTCCATGAAGGTCGGTATTCAAGGCGAGGTCCAGGAGACTCTGGAGTTTAAGGACGGAAGCCGTTTTCGAGGATTTGCGAAGCTCGCTCTGAGCCTGATCAAGTAGATGGGTGATGAAGAACGACTGTGACATGAAGAAGAACCGCTTTAGCGACCGGAGGCGGGAGTGAAGTTGTTGGTCCTGGAGAAGCATGTTCAGGAGCGTTCTGTTTGCGTGGGAGTATGCATCTTCGATAGATTCATAGAACCTGTGTATCGTTGAGAGTTCAAGACTGGCTGCGATGTAGGGATGGGGTCGTACTTTTCGTCTTCCATCGAAATCTCTGTGTCGAGAGTCGTATTACACTGGTTAGCAGTGACCTCGATCCCACACTCGCGAATGACGTTGAGGTATTTCCCGGCAAGGAGAATCTTGTGTTTCCACCCTTCCAGAACGGGAGGTATGCACGCTCCTCCAGGCAACCGACTCGATCCGCCCCTCGGGGTTGGCATACCAGTTTTCCGCTTTGCGTCCCCCGCCGAGGAACCATCGCGCAGCTGAACAAGACGGTTTAAGGGTGCGTTTCTCCCAGAAGTGTCTCAATCATACCGTATATCGCCTGTCCCAATATTCATCCACGTAATCCATATCCAACGTCCCCTTGGTGATAGACTTACTTTCCTTGACACATAGCTCTTCCCAGGGATCGTGAAGTTTACCTGAATTTATCCACTCCTGCAGCATCACCGCATAAGGGGCACCGGCAGCCTTGAGGAGGTTACCGTACAGAGTAAGTGCCGCTGGGTCTCCGGACATATTCTGCATCCGATCGTAGATGACTGAGAGAACTTCTCCGCCTTTTACAGGGACATTACTCTCCACATCCAGCCCAGGATTCTTCAAGTCGGATAATACGGCCTTCAGCTTCGCTCCCCCAAGACCGAGGGCTTCATTTCGGGCGTCGTCAGAGTCTGAGTCTGAAGACAAGCCGGAGGAGTTATCGATGCTGTCAGCTGATGCAAGTTCTGTCGTGAGTTGGTATATGAGGGAGAGGGTGTGTAGGGTTGGGTGGACGTAAAACCACAGTTTTTGAAGAGAGAACTGTGGCAAGGTGTTGAAGGCGTGTTCTAATTGTGACAGCAACGTTTGGTAGTCCTGGGGGACATTTTTGGTTACCGAAGCCCTATCAACACACCGTTTCCGGGCATACCTTGAGCATGTCACGTATCGAAGCGCAAAGTGCGTGGTTCACAAGACCATATTCAAGATGACTACGCAGCTGAATGAATGAGGTGATGCCCGTATAGTAGGTTGCAAGTGGCAGTATTCGTTCAACAAGGTCGCTCAGAGACGGGTCTGCAAATGGTGGATCAACGCCCGACTCTTCAGACAAGATGTAGCGGACGTGGTTTACCCAAAGCTGAAGAAACCGCAAACTTGATTCCGCGAACGGGGTCATCGTCTTCGATTGAATAGTCCGGATGGAATGTTATGTGTGTTCCTTCGATACCCTGTAGGTATGTTGTAGGCACAACCGATTCGAGCAAGTGGGACCCTTGCCATTAGAACAAAGAGCAAGTCCTCCAATATGAGAGCCTCTTGGATATCCAGAGACACGTTGTCCAAGCTCTCCTCTCGTGATTTGCCTTTCCCGTGGGGTTTGGGTGTGGTGTACGAATGTGATGGAACTCGTGAGTTCAACGGCGCTTTGACGAAGGATGTTTCCGCGATAAATGAAGGATCTAATCGTCATGAGCGCCAACAAATGCCGAACCGAGGCGTTCACGTGAACCTTTGGAAGGAAAATCGTGTCGACCGCGTCCGTTCCGTTCGTCATCCACGCCGTACTCCAGGTTACGACTCCGTCTTGCAGATGCGATCGTTCCTGCAACCTGTAGCGGCAGACATCAAGCATAGCTCAAAGTATGTTGATACCGACAGACTTTGGTGTACTCTTTTGTAGATAACGCCAAGTTCTTCTTGCGGCCAACGGGACGCGTTCTGGGAGTGTAGGGATCCATTAGCTGGTCTGGCGATCAATGTCACGGTTATTGACCAGAAAGGAGTGAGGTCACGACGATGTCACGCAACGCGTGACGCCCATCCTCTTCTCCTTCCGCTGCCTCGGATTCCGGGACGAACTGGTTCCTCCTCATTCCTTCTGCTCGTCGGAACCGTCGCGCACTCTTTTGACCGGGACTAGGCGTGCTCATTTTGCGCCGGGGCACACTGACATCGTTCGCACTGAACACTACGTGGTCCACCATTCAACATGCGGGATACCAACCTCTTTAATTTCAAGCGGGCTCTACCTCGGATGGTAAGCAAAGTGCACCTTGCGGCTCATGAATGGTGAATTGAAGCTGGCGTCGTGTTTACAGAGCTGGAACCCGAAGAACCTTTACAACTTATGGAGGCGTTCACTCGGTGCTAAAGTCAGCGCAACTGACTATACAAGGACCACTAAAACCCTATTTCAACAACGTTGGGCAGCGAAGCAACTCGTCCGAGCCTACCATGGCGACTACATTAACGAGAAGACGTTCAAACGGTGGTACCTACCGGCCAACTTGCCCGACGTCCGTCTGACGGCTTCGGTGAGGGACAACTCATTGTTGTTAACTAAGTGGGCGAACAGGACGTCGTCGGTGGAGAAGGAGATCAAGAGGAGGGAGGAAGAAGCGTCAAAGGGGCTTGCTCCTGTCGGGAGCTTAATGTTTTCTGAGGTGGAGAGGAGAATCGATGTGGTTATATTCCGAAGTTGCCTCGCACACAGCGTGTATGAGGCAAGGAGGATGGTGGTGCACGGCAATGTGCTTTTGAATGGAAAGAAGGTGAGCGAGGGTAATCTTTCGCCCGCACCGACGGAAGGGTAACGGCCAATCATAGCACCAGAACGCAAACACCCGGCTAGCGCCGGGAGACATGGTCACTGTGGACCCTCAGGCCATCAGATTCCTACAACCTAAAACTATGGAGACTGATCCAGATGAGGAATCGGATGTAGGTACTCAGTCATCAAAAGAAGGGTCACCGCGATCGCAGCAGAATTCGGACGGACCAGCAATTGGTCGCGCGCAATTCCATCTCCCTGACTACGCGACACCGTCCGTCTTCATCCCCGCGTATCTCGAGGTTTCATTCCCAACTTGTTCCACGGTGTACCTTCGACACCCGACGGCACGACCGGGATACTCGGAAATTCCGACACCATTTGATGCAGATGGGGAGGTTGTCCGGCTTGCCTGGGAATGGTATGCCAAGGTTCGACCGAGGATGAGGAGCAAGCGGCAGCTGGCCAGGATGCCAGAAAACAGACAGTAGCGTACGACATGTATCGTGCTTTTTCGGTAATGAAAGCCACCCCAACACGTTGCGCAGACGAAGGGATATTTTGGGGTGTGATCGCCAAATCTCTCAGTGAATACATGATACTGGTGCCGGGCAACCGGTTGCGCTTCGTGTTCATTCATAAACCCCCTGGGCTCAGTTGGCATATACCCCCTTACCTCTTTTTCTTTCTTCTTCTTTCGCAGAGAGCACAAGGCGCTCTCGCCGCTACAGTTCAGGTCGGGCGAGATCAAGATGTCCTCCCACGGTCCCCTGGGCCGATCCACCCCCACCACCGGCGGATTCACTCCAGCCGTCGCTCAAAGCTCCCACCCCAGGGACGCTGCCTTCGTCTTTAAAACAACAATCTTCATTCTCGCTTGGTTCGCGTTTTTTGCAGTTCTCACCTGGCCTCGTCTCTTCACTCGTTTCTCCCGCGGTTCGGAATGGACCCGCGGCCACCTCCTCTACCACTCGACGAAACCCCAGCGACGACTGCCCACTTTCAAGCGCAGACCCACCATCTCTGTTCCCCTCGAATCCCGCTATGAAAAGGCGAGGGTTCCCAACTCTGACGATAATCACACCAACTTCTCACACGCAGGCCTCGTGCGCCGCGAAGGGACACTCGATGTCAAACTCTCCCTCCCGCCTCATTGCAGGTCTTGGTCGGGCGTGTATCAGAAACCCTCCGCAATTCTGGGCATTCAGTTGGACGAGGGCCTTTCTCTTGGCCGATGCATAATCCTACTCTCCTACTCATCCGTCGTTCTTTTCGCGACGCTGTACAAATCCAATCCTTTCCAAGACTATCTACGCACGGGTTTCGTATCCACAGCGCAAATTCCAATCGTCTTTGCGCTCGCCACAAAGAACAACATCATCGGAAGGTTCTTATCGATGGGTTACGAAAAGGTGAAGGCTGTCCCCATTCTCTGAGTTTACGGCGCCCCGTCTGATCCTCGTGTCTCCAGCTCAATTACCTCCATCGGTTCGTCGGGATGCTTGCCGTCTTGACTGCCAATCTCCACGCCTTCGGTTACAGTAAATTCATTTCTCTGTGCCCGCGTGACTGCGGCTAATGTGTCATCTACTAGTCTACCAGTGGTCCAAACAGGGCACCATCGTGCAAAAGCTCCAAACTTCCCGCGTTGCTTTCGGTTTCCTTGGCCTGGTCGCCATGGACATCCTTTTCATCTTCTCCGTCGCCTTCTGGCGCAGAAGATTCTACAACATTTTCCTCTTCTCCCACATCGTGGGGATCATCTTCCTCCCCATAGGCCTCGTTTTTCACATGCCGCCGACTCTCCCTTGGGTCCTTGCTGCGGCGGGAGTATATGGACTCGACTACCTAATCCGATTGTTCAGGACCCGAATCTGCAACGCGACCCTTCGCCCAATTCCCGAGTTGGGAATGACCCGGATCGAGGTTCCCCACATCAATGCAGGGTGGCGCCCAGGCCAGCACGTCCGACTCCGTGTCCTCACCACCGGCCTTGGAACCCTTGGATGGACCGAGGTTCACCCCTTTACCATTGCTAGTGTAAGTGGCGACGGCCTGACGCTGATGGTGAAGAAGGCGGGAGATTGGACCAACAAGTTGTACACCATGGCTACCAAGAGCGATTCTATCTATTCAGGCGGTGGGGGAGGCGAGGTGAAGGCAAAGGTCTGGATAGAGGGTCCTTACGGAGGTGTCGGCAATACCATGATGGATAGTTATTCTGGCGCCGTCTTTGTGGTGGGTGGAAGTGGTATTACTTTCGCCCTTTCTGCTATCACGGACCTCGTCCAGAAGGATGTCCAGGGTTTGAGTCGGCTCAAGGTCATCCACCTTATTTGGTGTGTGCAAGACGCACGTATGTATACTTGATGTTTTAGATGATGGCCGTCGCTGACCCTCTCTAAGCATCACTCCAGCCTATGATCCCGACCTTCGCCGCTCTCCTCCACCAGGCCGTCTCCGTTAACCTTCAGATCTCAGTTCACTACACACGCGCTTCCGCTTTCAACGCCAAGAAGGTTTACTCCCATCTGCCTCCCCAGCTCACCATCACCCCTGGACGACCCAGGATTACCTCTGTCATTGACTCTGCCATCGATCACGCTTGCAAACTGTTCACTCGGTCTGGACGGGAGCATCACGCCTCTGACAAGCTTTCAGGCCTTCTCGTTGGTGTCTGCGGTCCATTAGGGCTCGGTGAAGAGGTGAGAAAGGCAGTCAGTGCGATCGACGTGACCAGGTTCCGGAAAGTTGGCGGTATCGAGACGGTTGAGGAGACGTTTGGGTGGTAGTCCATCTAACACACTCCCGTCTCCCCTACTCGGTCTACCCTTAGTCTCGGCTTCTTCCTTCTACCTGCACCACCACGTCCCGCTTACCGTACAGCACTCCTGCCACTTTGTGGCCTCCATTTCGGCTCATCGTCTCTTCTGGATACTCCAAACGCGTCTCGGCCTAGACCTTTGTACACCACCTGGACCATGACCACACGTCTCCCATCTCCCCGGCCGATGTAATGTTTTTTTATCAGCCACCATTGCTCCTGAGGCGCAACATGGCGCGTTTATCAGCAGGCTGCTTATTACTTATTATACTTGGAATGGTCGACCCTTTCCTTGGGTACTTTTCCCCTTGTTTACTCGATTTTGACTGGCATACTGGGCAACCCCCATTGCGGGCGACTTTGAACCCACAACGCATCTCACAACCTGTATTCTTTTCCCTTTGTTTCCCTTCTCGACCTCAATGGGCTTGTACTTTTTCGGGTTTCTTGATTTATAGTCCCGTTCATCTTGGTTTTCTTTCTACGTTGGCATCACGACTCATTTGCGTCACAACTCATTGGCATGGGTGTATGTTGCATTTTGTCCTTTCTTCCTTTTCACCCCCTTTCGTTCCCCCCGGTCTGGATTCTTCCCTTCAATGGAGATCCATTGGGACTCTGGGTAATACGTTATCCTAGCATGTGTCACACCTAGTCCGTTACCGCAGCATCACAGAGATAGATAGGTCGTATGCATCTAATACGCAGTCTCCTGCCGCCTGTTGACCTCATGTTTTGTGAACCGACGAGCCGGTGGTCGGGTCCCGGACTGACCGAGTCTCCGTACGAAAATCCGGAATTCATTCCAGTTTTGAGATGCAGATCTGACACGCCGCATGCCACACCAAAGCAACATGATGGTCGCCAGGTTATAAAAAAAAAGATCCACGAGGCAACCTCATGCACCATTCAACGGCCGACGCCTGGAGGCCTGAAGAGACACGTCCGCCTGTAAAACGTTAGACACCGTTGGTTCAATAGATCTATTCAGGGGTATGAATGAGGTGCTTCGTTGTTTCGGATAACGGCTCCTCAGGTTATCACTGGGAATTCGGGCATCTGGGTGAGCAATACCGACCAAAACGGACCAGATCGTCCGGGGATTCTGAACAGAAACCTCCAGGCCCGAGGGGGGCGGTTCTCGGGGGGAGCGGAGTGAATTTGGTTTCCAAGAATCTTCTCAACATTCCCGCTAACGATCGAAACTCAATGCACACACGCGAGATTGTATTCAATCGCCAGGAAGCAGTTTCCGGCCGCATGGCAATGTTGCCTGATCGTGGCAGGGGAAAGAGAATAACCCATTCTTAAGCTACAAAATTAGGAGCAGATGAGTCAACGACCTAGATAGAGCGTCCAAACAAGTGGAGTTCGAGTGAAAACGAAGGACGAAGGATGGGATGAAGAACCGGAATGTTCAGAGACTTCTGCAGTCTTTCTAGGCGGCAGTTGACTCGGTAGGCTTATGTTTGTATTGCTAGGCGAGGTTTCCACGATGTCAATCAAGGAAAGGCAAGTATGATGGGAATGGAAGACTGACATCTTTCTCCTCCTGAGTCAAGGAACGCCAGGCCTCACCAGCAGCCTTCGAGACCTCCATAAGTTCCTTACCAGCCTGGTCTGGCCGCATTCGGAACTTTTGATAGTACCTAACCGAAAGAACAGTTTCAAGGTTAGACGTGTGTCGACAAGTCTACCGAGAGACGCGCCTCAAAAAGGGGGGCATTGGATATTTGCTAGACTTGAAGTGGATGCCAAACTTGCCGCGACTCCTCCGAAGGCGATTGTAGCGGACGAGGTCTATATGTGTGGAGGCTTCTACGAACGCCTTGAATTCCTCTTTGCGTTTTTCTGCCACGGCTTTAGCACGGGTGGTGTAATCCTGTAGCGTTGGATCCCCGCGTCAAAAATGTGCTGTCCCGAGAGCAAAGACGGAAACGTCGCTAACCTGCTTCGCTTCCTCGGAGATATTTTTCCAGCCCGCGCTACCCTCCGGAACGCATTTCAATGTCTCTTGGAGGAACAACGCGAATCCGGTCATGCGCCTCGGAGGAGGCTTGATAACTGATGCACGCGACAGGTACCGCTGAGTACGACACCCCACGCGAGAATGGGACCACGACACGCACTCTTTGCTCTCGCCTTCATTTTCTCCTTCTCTTTTTCCGCTTTCGCCTTGGCCAACTTTCTCTTCTCCGCGAGGCGCTTCCGTTTAAGGGCGGCGACCTCCTTCTTCTTCTCCTCTCGTGCCTTTCGTTTAACCATCAAGGCGGCAGCGTTGGCCTTCTTGTCTAACTCCCTCTCCGCTTTCTGCTTAGGGGTCAAGTTCCTCTGAGACTTCGTCCTACCCCTCGCGGAAGACTTAGTTGAGGAGTCGGTCTTCTTGGTCACGACGGCAGCCTTGGTACTAGCATTGCGTTGCGGTTTTATAAACGTGCATACCGCACTGGCGTGAAGACTGGTGTCCGGAATCTCCCTGACGCGGAGAGCAGGGGAAGAGGACACTGAAATGCGCGCGTAAGTCGCGGTTGAGCGATATGCAGAGAGAGCGACGCGTCGGCTGAAGAACGATAACATCACGTAGGGTGCAGCGTGAGTGAGGGTTTATGAACCTACGCCTGAGGTGGTAATGAAGACAGAAATACTTCCGGTATTTGTTGATGTTTGTTCGCCTCAACAAGGAACTCCACAGTTGGCTTGCGTGTTTTGCCCACGCGTTCATTTACTCATAGATACGTACGTAGTAGGAGAAGTAGGGAGAGGGTGTTGTAAACCAGAGGTTAGATCTGGTGAATAATTATCTCCTGGCTGGAGGTCAGAACAACATCTCAAGTTTGGTCACGTGTACCTGGGTTGGCTCTTTCGATTCAGACGCCATCATGGGGGAGGTCCTCAACGTCATCGTCGCTTTCGCCGTCATCGTATTTGCGGTCAGATGGGCAACAAAAGGTCCGCTGCACTCTTTGAGAACCTTTCTGCTCGTCCTAACACCCCCTATCTAGGCAAGGAGCAGCCAAACAGCCCAGGCGCAGCATTGGGTTTCCGCCCGAAGAACGTTACTGATGAGATGGTACATGCCTTCCTTCGAGCGACGATTCGAGCACGCTGAAGACCGCGGCTATGCAGGTCAATTCTATTCACACAATGTTTCCGGATATACCAAGGTACAGTCAGTGTCCCGCCTCATACGACCAGGAGCTGATCACAGATGTTTTCAGACCGAACATCCACTACTCGCTTTTACGAACTGGTTCCGTGCAAGTAACATCGAATACAATATTAGAAAGGGGCTTTCTCGATGCTGTACGCGTTCGTCCCTGGTGTCACGTTTGCATTACCCCTGACGCTTAACTACGTAGCCTCCACCTGCATACTACAGTCTTTACCCACAGCAACAGCAACAGCAACA
>Ga0307515_10000722_pt1 | contig 75999 bp, 71 predicted proteins | sample 17_EM_MG_FD_194513 | JGI IMG/M metagenome (GOLD analysis project Ga0307515, IMG submission 194513) | Populus trichocarpa ectomycorrhiza microbial communities from riparian zone in the Pacific Northwest, United States - 17_EM | ecosystem: Host-associated > Plants > Roots > Unclassified | place...
ACCAGAAGACCGGCGAGTACAAGCCGCAGCTCGCCACCGCCTGGAAGTGGGAGTCGCCGACCGCGCTGCTGCTCACGCTGCGCCAGGGCGTCACCTTCCACAACGGCGACAAGTTCAGCGCCGACGACGTGGCCTTCACCTTCAACGTGGTCACCGCGCCCGAGGCGAAGATCGCCACCCGCCAGAACACCGACTGGATCAAGAACGCCGAGAAGGTGGGCGAGTACCAGGTGCGCATCAACCTGAAGACGCCGTTCCCGGCCGCGCTCGAATACCTGGCCGGCCCGACGCCGATCTATCCGGCGGCCTACTTCAAGAAGGTCGGCATCGAGGGCTACAGCAAGGCCCCGATCGGCACCGGCCCCTACAAGATCACCGCGGTCGTGCCGGGCCAGGGCGTGACGATGGTGAAGAACCCGACTTACTACAAGGACAGCCCGCTCGGCCAGCCGCGCATCGGCACCGTCAAGTTCTCGGTGGTGCGCGACCCGGAAGCCCGCGCGGCGCAGCTGATGACGGGCGCGGTCGACTGGATCTGGCGCGTGCCTGCCGACCAGGCCGAGTCGCTGAAGGCCACGCCGAACATGAGCGTGCTGAGCGGCGAGACCATGCGCGTCGGCTTCGTCTCGATCAACAACAACGGCATGGCGCCCGAATCCCTGCCGTTCAAGGACGCGCGCGTGCGCCAGGCCGTCAACTACGCGATCAACCGCAAGGCCCTGGCCGACAGCCTGGTGCGCGGCGGCAGCCAGGCGGTCTATGCGCCGTGCTTCCGCACCCAGTTCGGCTGCGACACCAGCAAGGTGACGGCCTACGAATACAACCCCGCGAAGGCCAAAGCTTTGCTGGCCGAGGCCGGCTATGCGAACGGCTTCGACACCGACCTGTGGGCCTACCGCGAGCGCGACTATGCCGAAGCCATCATCGGCGACCTGCGCAAGGTGGGCATCCGCGCACGCCTGCATTTCGTGCAGTACCCGGCCCTGCGCACCGAACTGCGCGCCGGCCGCGCACCGTTGACGTTCCAGGCCTGGGGCTCGTTCGGCGTCAACGATGCGTCGGCCTTCGCCGGCAACTTCTTCAAGGGCGGGCCCGATGACACCGCGAAAGACCCGCAGGTCATCGCGCTGCTGCAGACGGCTGATGCCACCGTCGACAAGGCCGAGCGCAAGGCCAAGTACGCGCAGGCGCTGCAACGAATCTCGGCGCAGGCAATGTGGGCGCCTCTGTTCTCGTACTCGACCAACTATGCGTTCACGTCGGACCTGAAGTTCGAGGCGCAGCCCGACGAGTTGCCGCGCTTCTTCCTGGCGAGCTGGAAGTAAGTACCACGCATTAGCACGACGCGCATCGAACCCTCATGCTGACCTACATCGTTCGCCGGCTGCTCGTGGGCCTGAGCGTGATGCTCACGGTGGCCGTTGTCAGCTTCATGCTGCTGCACCTGTCGGGTGACCTGGCCACCGCCATCGCGGGGCCGGAGTCCACCGCGGCCGATGTGGAAAAGGTGCGCGTGCAGTACGGGCTGGATCGCCCGATCACGCTGCAGTTTGCCGACTGGCTGGGAGCCGCAGTGCAGCTCGATTTCGGGCGCTCGTTCTACTTTCAGAACACGGTGATGGAGCTCATCGGCGAGCGCCTGCCGGTCACGCTGAAGCTCGGCGGCGTCGCGCTGTTGTTGGCGGTGATCGTGGCCATTCCGCTCGGCGTGCTGGCCGCGATCTACCGCGACAGCTGGGTGGACAGGCTGTCGCTGCTTGTCGCGGTGGTCGGCCAGGCGATGCCGAACTTCTGGTTCGCGCTGAGCCTGATCCTGGTGTTCTCGGTCGGGCTCAAATGGCTGCCGGTGGCCGGCAACACGAGCTGGCAGAACTTCGTGTTGCCGGCCATCGCGCTGGGCTACTACGCCATGCCCTCGCTGATGCGCCTCACGCGTGCCGGCATGCTCGACGTGCTCGGCTCCGACTACATCCGCACCGCGCGGGCGAAGGGCCTGAGCCCAGCGCGCGTGGTGTTCAAGCACGCGCTGCGCAACGCGATCATCCCGGTGATGGCACTGGCGGCGGTCGAGCTCGGCTTCATGCTGGGCGGTTCGGTCGTGATCGAGTCGGTCTATTCGATGCAGGGTCTCGGTCAGCTGGCGTGGGACTCGATCTCGCGCAATGACTATCCGGTGGTGCAGGCGGTCGTGCTGATCATCGCGGTGTTCTACATCGGCCTGACCTTCGTCGCCGACGTGCTCAATGCCGCGCTCGACCCACGCATGCGCACCCGCTGAGGCCACACGATGTCGAGCACCCACCTCATCATGTCCGCGCCCTTGCCCTTGCCGCCGATCCCCGCGTGGCGCCGCGGCTTGCGGCGCAGCCTCGGTCACCGAGGCCTGGTGCTTGGCAGCGTGATCCTCGGCCTGATCGCTCTCGCAGCGTTGTTCGCACCCTGGCTTGCGCCGCACGACCCGTATGCGCAAGAGGTTACGCAGCGCATGATCCCGCCCGCCTGGTACGCCAAGGGAAGCTGGGAGCATTTGCTCGGCACCGACAAGCTGGGCCGCGACTACCTGAGTCGGCTGCTGTATGGCGCGCGCGTCTCGCTCTTCATCGGCCTCGCCACCGCGCTGATCTCGGGCCTGATCGGCACCACGATGGGCGTGCTCGCCGGCTACTACGGCGGGCGTGTCGATGCGGTGGTCAGCTACATCATCACGACGCGGCTGGCGCTGCCGGTGGTGCTGGTGGCGCTGGCCACGGCGGCGCTGGTCGGCGGCTCGCTGAAGGTTGTGATCGCGCTGCTCGGGTTGTTGCTGTGGGACCGTTTCGCGATCGTCACGCGCTCGGCCACGCAGCAGCTGCGCGACGCCGAGTTCATCGCGGCAGCCAAGGCGCTGGGCGCCTCCACGCCCTACATCCTGCTGCGCGAGCTGCTGCCCAACCTGATGAGCGCGCTCACGGTGGTGGCCACGCTGGAGATGGCGCACGCGATCCTGCTCGAGGCCACGCTGTCGTTCCTGGGCCTGGGCGTGCAGCCGCCGATGCCGTCGTGGGGGCTGATGGTGGCCGAGGGCAAGGCATACATGTTTTTCCAGCCCTGGGTCATCGTGATCCCCGGTGTGGTGCTGGCGGTGCTGGTGCTGGGCATCAACCTGGTCGGCGATGGCCTGCGCGATGTGACGGCGCCGGATGGCCGCAACTGAAGGGGCTGCGATGAACTTGGTGCTCACCAACCTCACGGTCCGTTGCGGAAGTCGGCGTGCACCGCGGGTGTCTGCTCACCGCCCATCGCGGACCGCGCGCGAGGGGTGCGACGTTGGGGGTCTTTTTTACCGCCAAGGCGCAAAGGACGCCAAGGTCGCAAAGAAGAGACTGAAGCCTTCTGCAATTCCTTGGCGTCCTTTGCGCTCTTTGCGCCTTGGCGGTAGAAAAAAAGTTGCACAAAGCGCCTATGCCATGACGCGCAAGCTCTTCACCTCCCCAACGGCCGCTGCGTTTCATGCGCCGCAGGTCGCGCGAAGCGCGCTGGAGCAACCGAGATGAGCGTGTTGTTGGATGTGAAGAACCTGCGCGTCGACCTGCCGACCGAGCGCGGCCTGCTGCATGCGGTGCGCGGAATCGACTTCCAGGTGCGGCGTGGCGAAATGCTGTGCTTGGTTGGCGAATCGGGCTGCGGCAAGTCGATGACCTCGCTCGCGCTGATGGGCCTGCTGCCGCGCAAGGCGCAGCGCAGTGCCGACCACATCCGCTTCGACGGCGTTGACCTGCAAGGCCTGCCCGAGCGCGAGATGAACGCGTTGCGTGGTGCGCGCATGGCCATGATTTTCCAGGAGCCGATGACTTCGCTGAACCCGTCGTACACGCTGGGCGACCAGCTGTGCGAGGCCTTGCGGGCGCACCGCCCCGTCACCGCGGCGCAGGCGCGCGAGCGCGCGGTCTACCTGCTCGAACGCGCCGGCGTGCCCCAAGCCGCGGACCGTTTGCGCCAGTACCCGCACCAGCTCTCTGGCGGGCTGCGCCAGCGCGTGATGATCGCGATGGCGCTGATGTGCGGCCCCGACCTCATCATTGCCGACGAGCCGACCACAGCACTTGACGTGACCATCCAGGCGCAGATCCTGCGGCTGATCCGCGAGCTGCAGCGCGAGTTCGGCACCGCCGTCGTCTTCATCACGCACGACCTCGGCGTGGTCGCACGCATCGCCGACCGCGTCGCTGTGATGTACGCCGGCGAGATCGTCGAGACCGCACCGGTCGCCGAACTGTTCGCGCACCCCTCGCACCCGTACACGCGCGGGCTGCTGAGCTGCATTCCGGTGCGCGGCAAGACCTTGCCAGGCAGCCGGCTGCAGTCGATTCCCGGCGTCGTGCCGAGCCTGATCGGGCCGGTGTCGGGCTGTGCGTTTGCGAACCGCTGCACTGAGGTTCGCGAGGCTTGCGCGCAGACTCCGCCGAGGGTCGAACTCAACTCGCAGCACGTGGTGCGCTGCGTCGCCGCGCGGCCGTCGCACATGTATTCAGAGGCCGCATGACGAAGCCGGACTACGCACTGGAGCTCTGCGCGCTCAGCCGAACCTTCACGCTGAAGCGCGGCCTGTTCAGCAAACCCGGCGAGATCAAGGCGGTCGACAACGTGTCGCTGCGCGTCGCCAAGGGCGAGACGCTGGGGCTGGTGGGCGAGTCCGGCTGCGGCAAAAGCACGCTGGCCAAGATGCTGCTGGGCCTGCTCGCGCCCACGTCGGGCAACGTGCTGCTGCACGGCCAGGAGATCGACCCCCGCCAGCGCCGCGCACGCGCGCGCCAGATCCAGCCGATCTTCCAGGACCCGTACTCCTCGCTGAATCCGCGCCGCACGGTGGCCGACATCGTCGGCGTGCCGCTGCGCATTCACGAGGTCGGCTCACGCGCCGAGCAGCAGCGCACGGTGCGCGAGACGCTCGACCTCGTCGGCATGCCGGAGCGCACGCACCAGCAGTACCCGAACCAGCTCTCGGGCGGGCAGCGCCAGCGTGTGGCGATCGCACGCGCGCTGGTGCTGCGCCCCGACATCCTCGTCTGCGACGAACCGACCTCGGCGCTCGACGTCTCGGTGCAGGCGCAGATCCTGAACCTGCTGATGGACCTGAAGGCCGAGTTCGGGTTGACCTACTTCTTCATCAGCCACGACCTCGGCGTGGTCGAGCACCTGGTCGACCGCGTGGCCGTGATGCACCGCGGCGCCATCGTCGAGCTGGGCACGCGCGAACAGATCTTCTCGCGGCCCGAACACCCCTACACCCGTGCGCTGCTGTCGTCGGCGCTGTCGCCTGAGCCCGGCCTCGGCATCCCTGAAATCCATGTCCCGGAAGGAATCGCTGCATGAGCCGTCAGCAAGCCATTGCCCAAACCCTCGCCTGTTTCGACGACGGGCGCTTCCAGCAGGCGCTGGCGCGCCGCGTCGCGATGCGCACCGAAAGCCAGGATGAGGCCAGCGGCCCCGCGTTGCACGCCTACCTCAGCGACGAGATCGCGCCGTACCTCGAGCGCCTGGGCTTCACCTGCCGCATCGTCGAGAACCCGGTCACGCCTCGTTGCCCGTTCCTGCTCGCCGAGCGCATCGAGGCGGGCGCCGCATTCACGCTGCTGACCTACGGCCACGGCGACGTGGTGCGCGGCTACGACGCGCAGTGGCGCGAGGGCCTGAGGCCATGGGACATCGTCGTCGAGGGCAACCGCTGGTACGGCCGAGGCACTGCTGACAACAAGGGCCAGCACACCATCAACCTGGTTGCGCTCGAACAGGTGCTCGCGGTGCGCGGTGGCACGCTCGGCTACAACGTGAAGATCATTCTCGAGATGGGCGAAGAGGCCGGCTCACCCGGCCTGAACGAGGTTTGTGCAGAGCACCGCGAGCTGCTCGCGGCCGATCTCTTCCTCGCCTCCGACGGCCCGCGTGTGGCGGCCTCGCGCGCGACCATGTTCCTCGGCTCGCGCGGCGTGTTCAATTTCGACCTGCACCTGAAGCTGCGCGACGGCGGCCACCACTCGGGCAACTGGGGTGGGCTGCTGCGCAACCCCGGCATCCGCCTCGCGCATGCAATCGCGAGCCTGGTCGATGCGAAGGGCCGCATCCTGGTGCCGGGCCTGCTGCCCACCGAGCTGCCGGCGAGCGTGCGCGCGGCATTGAAAGACATTGAGGTCGGCGGCGGCCCCGGCGACCCCGAGATCGACCCCGACTGGGGCGAGCCCGGCCTCTCGTCTGCCGAGCGCGTGATCGGCTGGAACAGCCTGGAAGTGCTGGCCTTCACGACCGGCAACCCTGCGATGCCGGTGCACGCGATTCCCGCCGAGGCGCGCGCGCACTGCCACATGCGCTACGTCGTCGGCAGCGACGTGGCGAACTTCCTCACGCACATCCGCGCGCACCTGGACGCGCACGGCTTCGACGACGTCGAGTTGCGGCCGACCGACGTGCGCATGGCCGCGACGCGGCTCGACCCCGACGACGCCTGGGTGCGTTGGGGCCTGGCCTCGATGGAACGCAGCACCGGCAAGCGGCCGGCGCTGCTGCCCAACCTGGGTGGCTCACTGCCGAACGAGGTGTTCTCCGAAACGCTGGGCCTGCCCACGCTGTGGGTGCCTCATTCGTATGCGGCCTGTTCCCAGCACGCGCCGAACGAGCACATCCTGGCTGACCTCACGCGCGAGTCGCTGCACATCATGGCCGGCTTGTTCTGGGACTTGGCCGAAGAGGGGCCGGCCGTGATGAAGGAGCGTGCATGAGCGGGCCGACCCATGCCGCACTCGGTTGGTTGTCGGGCCAGCGCCCTGCGATGCAAGCGGCAGTGGCCACGCTGGTCGACATCGACTCCAACAGCCACGACAAGGCCGGCACCGACCGCGTCGCGCAGGCCATGCTGGGCTGGCTGCACGGTGCGGACATCGAGGCCGAGCACCGGGCCGACCCCAACGACGGCGACGCGCTGCTCGCGCGGCTGATGGGCGCCCAACCCAGCGCTGCGCCGGTGCTGCTGATGGGGCACCGCGACACGGTGTTCCCGACCGGCACCGTGGCGAAGCGGCCGTGGCGCGTCGATGGCGATCGCGCCTACGGGCCGGGCGTCTCGGACATGAAGTCCGGCCTGGTACTGCAATGCTTCGTGATGATGGCGCTGAAGCGGTTGCCGCCCTTGCCGTTCCCGGTGCTGGGCCTGTTCACCGCTGACGAAGAGATCGGCTCGCAGCGCGGCCGCATCGCGATCGAGGCACACGCGCGCGGCGCGCGGGCGGCCTTCAACGCCGAGCCGGGACGCGTCAGCGGTAACCTCGTCACCTCGCGCAAGGGTGGCGCCACCTTCTCGATCGACGTGACCGGCCGCGCCGCGCACTCCGGCGTGAACCATGCCGATGGGGCGAGCGCGATCGAAACCTTGGCGCGCAAGGTGCAAGCACTCCATGCGTTGACCGACTACACGACAGGCATCACCGCCAACGTCGGGCTGATCAGCGGCGGCATGTCGACCAACACCGTGGCGCCCTCGGCCCAGGCGAAGCTGGACCTGCGCTTCTGTTCGCTGCAGCAGCGCGAGTTCATCTTCGAGCGCGTCAAGGCCATCGTTGATGCACCCGGTGTCCCGGGAACCGAAGCCCGGCTCACGCAGACCTCGGAGTTTTTGCCGCTGGCGCCGCAGTGGAGCAGCGAGCTGATGCAGCGCTACAAGTCGAGTGCCGCGCAAGTCGGCTTCGACGTGGACGGCGAGTTCACCGGTGGCTGCTCGGACGCCGGCTTCACTGCGTCGCTGGGCATCCCAACGCTGTGCGGCGTCGGCCCGGTCGGCGGCAAGGCGCACACCGACGGCGAGTATTGCTGCCTCGACACGCTGGTGCCGCGCGCCCAGGCCCTGGTTGGAACCATTCTGAGCTTGGCGGACTGAAGGCGCCCGGCGGCCCCGATTGGTCAGCAGCCGCACCGGGCGACGGCGAGCCTCAGCCGCGCGCGAAGAAGGCTTCGACCAGGCGCACCCAATAGGTCGAGCCCACCGGCAGCAGCGCGTCGTTGAAGTCGTAGTTCGGGTTGTGCAGTTCGCACGGGCCCATACCGTGGTACGTCTCTTCGCGGTGGCCGCCGCCGCCGTTTCCGACGAAGAGGTAGCTGCCCGGCACCTTCTGCAGATAGAACGAGAAGTCTTCGGCGCCACCGTGCTGCGGCGTGTTGCCGTCGACCTTGTCGGCACCGAAGGTGTCTTGCGCGACCTTCATCGCGAAATCGGTCTGCGCGTCCCAGTTCACCAGCGGCGGGTAGGCGCGGTGAAACTTCAGCTCGCCGGTGCCGCCGTGCACCTGCGGCAGCAGCTCGGCGATGCGGCGCATGTTGCTTTCGATCTCATCCAGCACCTCGGTGCTGAAGGTGCGCACGGTGCCGCGGATCACCGCTTCGCCGGGCAACACGTTGTAGGCATCGCCGGCGTGGATCTGCGTCACGCTGACCACCGCCACGTCGATCGGATTCTTGTGGCGTGAGATCAGGGTCTGCAGCGCGCCCACCATCTCGGCCGCGATGACGATGGTGTCGACCGCTTTGTGCGGCTGCGCCGCGTGGCCGCCGGTGCCGCGCACGATGATGTCGAAGCGGTTGCTCGAGGCCATGGTCGGGCCTTTGCGGAAGGCGAAGTGGCCGGCCTCGAAGCCGGGCATGTTGTGGATGCCGTAGATCTCTTCGCAGGGGAAGCGGTCGAACAGGCCGTCATCCATCATCGCCTTGGCGCCAGCGTTGCCTCCCTCCTCCGCGGGCTGGAAGATGAAGTTGACGGTGCCTTCGAAGTCCCGGTGCGTCGCCAGGTAATGCGCCGCGCCGAGCAGCATCGCGGTGTGACCATCGTGGCCGCAGCCGTGCATGCGGCCCGGGTTCTTGGAGGCATGCAGGAAGCGGTTGTGCTCGGGCATGGGCAACGCGTCCATGTCGGCGCGCAGGCCGATGGCGCGCTCGCCTGGGCCGCGCGTGCCGTGCAGCACGCCCACCACGCCGGTCTGCCCCAGGCCGCGGTGCACCTCGATGCCCCACGAAGCGAGGCGATCGGCCACCAGGTCGGAGGTACGCGTTTCCTTGAACGCGAGTTCGGGGTGCGCGTGGATGTCTCGGCGCAGCGCGGTGAACTCGGCGTGCTTGGCTTCGATGTCGGCGATGAGTGTCATTTGATTTGGTCCTTCACGTAGTCGGCGATGTCTTGGGAGACGCCTGTGAGGGCATCTTGCAGCGCATTGAAATCTGCACTGCGCTCGCGGGTGGTCTCGTCCATGTACAGGCCACGGTGCACCTCGACCTGCAGGCTGTGGCGGCGCTCGGCCGGCCGGCCCAGGCGAGCGATCAGGGCCACACCCTTGAAGGGGTCGTTGATCGCCACGCTGAAGCCGCGCTTCTTCAAGGCTTCGGCCACCAGCGCGGTGAACTCGGGAGCGGCGGTGGTGCCCTCGCGGTCGCCGAGCACGAAGTCGGCGAGCGGATGGTCGCTCTTAATCTGCAGGCCTTCGTACGAGTCGGCCGGCATCGAATGCAGGTTCAGGTGCCACACCGCGCCGAAGCGCGCGTAGGCCGATTCGATCTGCTCGCGCATGGCCGCGTGGTACGGCGCGTGGTAGGTCGCGATGCGATTCTGGATCTCGGCCACCGGCAGTTGGCGCGCATAGATGGGCCACTGGCCGTTCTTGCGCACTTCGCGCCAGATCAGGCCGATGCCCAGGCGCGTCTTCTCGCTGGGGCTGAGGGGCGCCGGCCAGGGCTCGGCGAGCATGCCGGGGTCGATGTCTTCCACGTCGCGATTCGGGTCGATGTAGGCGCGCGGGAATTCGGCTGCCAGCAAGGTGGCACCGACCGAGGGCAGCGCCTGCCACAGCACGTGCACGTCGGTGTCTTCGCCGCGACGCAGCATGTCGAAGGACACGGTGTAGCCGAAGTCATCGGGGTACAGCACGCCACTGTGCGGCGAGTCGCAGATCAGCGGCACCGGGTTGCCCTCGGGCAGGCGCAGCGTGAAGGGCGGGAACGGTGTGGGGACGCTCGGGAGAACAGGCGTGGGTGTCGTCATGGTTGCGGATCGTTGAGGTGGCACGCGCTTGTGTGGCCAGGCTGCAAGGTGCGCAGCAGCGGCGCCTCGACCTTGCAGCGCGGCATGGCATGCGGGCAGCGCGGGTGAAAGGCACAGCCCGGTGGCGGCGCGAGCGGCGATGGGAGTTCGCCCTTGATGGGCTGGTAGGCGCGGCGGGTGGTTTCAAGCGTCGGCAATTCCGACAGCAGCGCCTGCGTGTACGGGTGGTTCGGCGCGCTGAAGATGGTCTCGGTCGGCGCGACCTCGACGATGCGGCCGAGGTACATGATCACCACGCGGTCCGACACGTGCCCCACCACGCCGAGGTTGTGGCTGATGAAGAGGTAGGTGAGGTCGAACTCACGGCGCAGCGCGAGGAAGAGGTTGAGCACCTGCGCCTGGATCGACACGTCAAGCGCGGCCACCGCTTCGTCGCAGACGATCAGCCGCGGCTTCAATGCCAGTGCGCGCGCGATGCCGATGCGCTGCCGTTGCCCGCCCGAGAACTGGTGCGGGTAGCGCTGTGCGTACTCGGGGTCGAGGCCAACCTGGCGCATCAGCGCGCCGACGTATTCAGCTCTGTCTTTGGCCTTCACCAGGCCGTGCACCACCGGAGCCTCGCCGACGATGTCCATCACCCGCATGCGCGGGTTGAGCGAGGCCATCGGGTTCTGGAAGATCATCTGCACGCCCAGGCCCCAGGCGCGGCGCTCGGTGGCATCCATCTCGGCAACCGGCTTGCCCAGGTAGCTGACGGTGCCTTCGGTCGGCGGCGTGATGCCGGCGATCACGCGCCCCAACGTGGACTTGCCGCAACCGGATTCGCCGACCACGCCGATCACCTCGCCGGGCTGGATCTCCAGGTCGACATCGGCCACGGCATGCACGACCGACGCGCGGTGGCCCGCGCCCAGCAGGTTCGCGATGCGCCCCGCGAGGTCGATGTTCTGCACGAAGCGCTTAGAGATGCCGCGCAGCTGCAGCAGCGGCGTGCCAGTCGTCGTCACGGGGGTGGGTTCGAGAAGAGTTTCCATGCGATGTCAGGCGGTCATCTCGGGGGTCAGCATGTTCCAGCAGCGCACCGTCTTGCCATGAACAGCGGGCTCCGGCTGCGGCACCGCGAGGCAGGCCTCGGTGGCGTGGCTGCAGCGGGGCCGAAAGGCGCAGCCCTGCGGCAGGTGCAGCAGCGACGGCGTCATGCCAGGAATTTGCCGCAGCAGCGTGCCGTGCGTGGCGCGGGTGGGGATCGAATCGATCAGCCCGCGCGTGTAGGGGTGCGACGGCTGCTTGATCACGTCCGCCGTGGCGCCGCTCTCGACGATGCGCCCGGCATACATCACCGCGATGCGATCTGCCAGGCCGGAGACCACCGCCAGGTCGTGCGTGATCCAGATCATCGCGGTGCCGGTCTCGCGGCACAGCTTCTGCACCTCGAACAGGATCTGGGCCTGGATGGTCACGTCGAGCGCGGTGGTCGGCTCGTCCGCGATGATGAGCTTGGGCCGGTTGAGCAGTGCAATGGCGATGGCCACGCGCTGGCGCATGCCGCCGGAGAGCTGGTGCGGGTAGGTCTGCAGCCGCTCTTCGGGCGACGGGATGCCGACCATCGCGAGCGCGTCGCGCGCCCGGGCCAACGCCGCCTTGGGGCTGACTTTTTCGTGCGCGTGGATCGCCTCGACCATCTGCGTGTCGACGCGCAGCACAGGGTTGAGCGTCATCATCGGGTCCTGGAAGATCATCGCGATCTCTTTGCCGCGCAGCGTCTGCAGGCGCTGCTCAGATGCGCCCACCAGATCTTCGCCCAGGTAGCGGATGTGGCCGCCGACGATGCGGCCCGGTGCGTCGATCAGCCCGATGACCGAGAAGCCTGTGATGCTCTTGCCCGAACCCGATTCGCCGACCAGGCCGAGGATTTCGCCTGCATTCACGCGCAGGTCCACACCGTCGACCGCCTTGACCACACCGCCGTGGGTGAAGAAGTGCGTCTGCAGGCCCTGCACGTCGAGCACGGGTGTCACGACAGACATCTTGGAATCGATGGCCATGCTCAGTGTGCGTTGTGCGGGTTGAGGATGTCGCGCAAATGGTCGCCCACCAGGTTGATGCCGACGATGGCAAGCGCCAGCGCGATGCCTGGGAAGAACGAGATCCAGTAGTTGCCCGACAGCAAAAACTCGAAGCCGTTGGCGATCAGCATGCCCAGCGAGGGCTCCGTGACCGGCACGCCGACGCCGAGGAAGGACAGCGTCGACTCCAGCGCGATGGCATGGGCCAGGTCGATGGTCGCGATCACGATCAGCGGAGGCAGGCAGTTGGGCAGCATGTGGCGCAGCAGCACGCGCGGCCAGCCGAGCGACATGCATTGGGCGGCCTCGATGTATTCCTTGGCACGCTCCACCAGCGCGGCACCGCGCGCGGCCCGCGCGAAGTAGGCCCACTGCACGATGATGAGCGCGAGGATTACCTTGTCGACGCCCTTGCCAAGAATGGCGAGCAGGATCAGCGCGACGAGGATGGCCGGGAACGAGAGCTGGATGTCGACGATGCGCATCAGCAGCGCGTCGATCCACCCGCCGAAATAAGCGGCGGCCAGGCCGACGACGCTGCCGATGGCGAGCGCCGCTGCCACCGAGATGCCGCCCACCATCAGGCTGGTGCGCAGGCCGTAGAAGATGGCCGAGAGCATGTCGCGCGCCTGGCCGTCGGTGCCCAGCCAGTAGGTCATGCTGCCGGCCGCATCTTTGCTGCCGGGTGGCAGCTTGGAGTCGAAGATGTCGAGCTTGCCGATGTCGTAGGGGTTCTGCGGCGAGATCCACGGTGCGAACACCGCGGCGAACACGGCGAGCGCCAGCAGCACCAGGCCGAACACTGCCAGCTTGTTGGCCATGAACTCGCGCCGAAAGCGCTGCCACGGTGTCTCGGGAGACGGCAGCGCCGCGACCGGCCCTTCGGCGACGATGGCCGGCACGACCTCGGGAACGTTGAGCGTCGTGTCGTTCATGCCTTGGCTCCCTGCAGCCGCACGCGCGGGTCGAGCACCGAATAGAGAACGTCCACCGCGAGGTTGAGCATCACGAGGAAGAACACGATGAGGATCAGGTAGGCCACGACCACCGGGCGGTCGAGCGTGATGATGGAGTCGAGCAGCAGCTTGCCCATGCCGGGCCACGCGAAGATGGTCTCCGTCACCACGGCGAAGGCGACCACCTGGCCGAACTCCAGCCCGCCGACGGTGATGATGGGAATCATGATGTTCTTCAGCAGGTGCACCCGCAGGATGCGGCTCCAACCGAGGCCCTTGGCGCGCGCGAACTTGATGTAGTCCATCGGCAGCGCCTCGCGCGTGGCGGCGCGGGTCACGCGGATGATGAGCGCTCCCTTGGCCAGCGCGATGGTCACCGCCGGCAGCAGCAGGCGCGACCAGCCGTCGAGCGTGAGCACGCTGAGGTCGAGCGGCCCGAGGTGCACGGTGGCACCGCGCCCGCTGGCCGGCAGCCAGCCCAGGTACACCGCGAACACCATGATGAGCATCAGCCCGACCCAGAAGTTGGGCAGCGAAAAGCCCAGCACCGAGCCGGTCATGATGCCGCGCGTGCTCAGCGCGTGCGGCCGCAGCCCGGCCCAGATGCCGAGCGGCACGCCGATGAACATCGACAACCCCATCGACACGACGGCCAGCTCCAGCGTGGCCGGCATGCGCTCGAGGATGAGCCCCATGGCCGACTGGCCGGTGAGGAAGCTCTTGCCGAAGTCGAGCCGCAGTGCGTGCGACATGAAGATGCCGTACTGCTGCCACAGCGGCTTGTCGAGTCCGAAGGACGCGCGGATTTCGGCGCGATCCAGCTCGGTGGCTTCGGCGCTGGCCATCATGGACACGGGATCGCCGACGACGTAGAGGCCGACGAAGACCAGGCCCGACATGACGGCCATGACAAGCACGGCCTGCAGCAGGCGACGAATGATGAAGGCCAGCATCGCCTTGCTTGATCGCTTACTTGGCCGGCACCGCGTACTGGATCATCGTCTGCTGGTCGGCCCGGCCCTTGAAGCTCACGTTCTTCTTCATCGCCCACACCGAGTGCTCGAAGTGGATGGGCAGCATGGCGAAGTCGGCCATCGCGATCTCGCTCGCCTTGGCCAGCGTGGCGGCGCGTTTGGCATCGTCCATCTGGGTAGCAGACTCTTCGACCAGCTTGTCCATCTCGAGGTTGGAGTAACGGCTGCGGTTGGTCGTGCCGACGCCCTTCTCCTTGTTGGGCGTGACCAGCAGCGCGTTCAGCGTGTTGGACATCTCGCCCGTCGCCGTGCCCCAGCCGGCCAGGTAGGCGCTGTAGGTGTAGCTGTCGCGGTTCTTGAAGAACACGGCCGGCGCGTTGGCGTCGATCGAGGTCTTCACGCCGATGCGCGTCCACATGGCGGCCAGCGTCTGTGCCACTTTGCTGTCGTTGATGTAGCGGCCGTTGGGCGCGCCCAGCACCAGCGTGAAGCCGTTCGGGTAGCCGGCGTCCTTCAGCAGTGCCCTGGCCTTCTCCGGATCGGGTTTGGCCACGGTCGTCAGGCTCTTGCTCGCGCCGAACATCGGGTACGGCAGCAGCTGCGCAGCTGGTGACGCCACGCCGCCCATGGTGCGCGAGACCAGCGCCGAGCGATCGACGGCCAGCGAGAGTGCTTCGCGCACGCGCTTGTCGAGCAGCGGGTTCTTGCCGTTGGTGTCAGTGATGCCCGGCGTCGTCTCGCCGTTCTGGTCGAGCGCCACGTAGATGACGCGGTTGGAGGCCTTGGTTTCCACCGTGAGCTTGGGCTCCTTCTTCAGGCGCTCGAGGTCATCGGTCGGCGGGTCTTCGACCAGGTCGACGTCGCCGGCAAGCAGCGCGGCCACGCGCGCAGCCGGGTTGCTGATCGGGCGGTAGATCACCTTGTCCCACGCGGGTGCCTTGCCCCAGTAGTGGGGGTTGCGCTCGAAGATGATTTCCGAGCCGCGCTTCCACGAGACGAACTTGTAGGGGCCGGTGCCCACGAGGCCGGTGCCGGCATTCAGCTCGGTGGTGGTCTTGCCCTCGGGCGCCGCGCCTGCGGCCGCCTTGGCCGACATGATCGGCAGGCCCACCATGTTGATCGCCAGCAGCGGGTACGGCTCGGTGGTGGTGATGCGCACCGTCAGCGCGTCGGGTGCCTCGACCTTCTCGACCTTCTGCAGATAGATCTTGAACGACGACGGGCTGTTGGGCACCTTGGGTACGCGGTCGAAGGTGAACAGCACATCGGCCGATGTCATCGGCGTGCCATCGGAGAACTTGACGTTCGGGCGCAGCTTGAAGGTCCAGACCTTGCCGTCGGCCTTCCACGATTCCGCCAGGCAGGGCTCGGGCTTCAGATCGGCATCGACGCAGACCAGCGGGTCGAACAGCGTCTGCGACAGCTGAATGTTGGGCGTGAGCGCGTGGTACTGCGGGTCCATCGACGTCGGCTCGGTCTTCAGCGCCACGATCAGATCGCGTGCCATGGCGGTGGCCGAGAGTGAGGCGCAAGCGACGATCGCAGTGGCTGCCAAAAGGCGCCGGGCGCTTGGCCGCAGGTAAGAAGTTCCTGACATGTTTGTCTCTCCAGTGCCGATCAAAAAACAGAGGGGCGCCAGAGCGCGCCCACAACATGAGTTTGACGCAAGAAGCGAACCAGCGGCGTGGCCCGACCTGGGAGCGAGTTGACAGTGTGTGATGGTCGGTGCCTGATGCATGGCGCAGACGGCGACGCACTTGGTGGACCACATCATCCCCATGCGCCTGTGTGCCAGTGGGTGTTGTCGCTGTCGATTTTGTTGCTGGCTGCACGGCCCGCGCTGGTGACGCCCGCCGAATGCGAGGCGGACCGTGCGCTTCACAGGTCGAGAAGACCCTTGCGCACTTGGGTTGCAGGCCTGCGCGAGCGACTGCTTCGCGCGACGAATTCAGGGCAATCTCCATGTCGCTGATGGATCGATCAGCGACGGCCGACTCAAGCGGCCGAGCGCGAACTCGCCCTCAGCCGTTGCGAAACAGGAAGCTGTAGGCGTTGAGAGCCGGCACGCCCCCCAGGTGGGCGTACAGCACCTTGGAGCCCGCGGGAAACTCGCCTCGGCGCACCTTGTCGATCATGCCGTGCATGGACTTTCCCTCGTAGACAGGGTCGGTCAGCATGCCTTCCTGGCGTGCGCACAGGCGGATGGCCTCCAGCGTGCCGGGGTTGGGCAGGCCGTACTCGGGGCCGCCGTAGCGGGTGTCGAGCACCACGTCTTGCGCGGTGATCTCGCGGCCGAGTTCGAGCAGCTTGGCGGTGTTCTGCGCAATGCGAAGAATCTGCGCATGGGTCTGCGCCGGCTTGGCCGACGCATCGATGCCGATCACGCGATCCGCGCGGCCATCGGCGGCAAAGCCCACGACCATGCCGGCCTGCGTGCTGCCGGTGACCGAACACACGACGATGTAGTCGAACTTGAAGCCGAGCTCGGTCTCTTGTGCGCGAACCTCCTCAGCAAAGCCGACGAAGCCCAGGCCGCCCAGCGGGTGCTCCGAGCAGCCGGCCGGGATCGGGAAGGGCTTGCCGCCGGCCTTGCGCACGTCTTCCATGGCCTGCTCCCAGCTCGGACGGATGCCGATGTCGAAGCCGGCTGCGTCCAGGCGCACGTCAGCACCCATGATGCGCGACATCTCGATGTTGCCGACGCGGTCGTAGACGGCATCGGAGTAGTTGACCCAGTTCTCCTGCACCAGCACGCACTTCATGCCGAGGTGCGCTGCGACAGCCGCGACCTGGCGGGTCTGGTTGGACTGGATGCCGCCGATCGACACCAGCGTGTCGCAGCCCTGGGCCAACGCCTCGGGGATCAGGTATTCGAGCTTGCGCGTTTTGTTGCCACCGAAGGCCAGGCCGCTGTTGCAGTCCTCGCGCTTGGCGTACAGCTCGACCTCGCCGCCGAGGTGTGCGCTCAGGCGCTTCAGGTGCTGGATCGGCGTGGGGCCGAAGGTCAACGAATGGCGGGGGAAGCGTTTCAGATTCATGGCTCTGGCTCGTGAAGTGGAGGGCGGCGCCCAGGCATCGAAGCTGGCGAACAGGGCGGGCATGCTCGAAGCCTTTCATCGCTGCTGACGACGCATGAATGGTAGGAAAGAAGCGGAACTTCATGGTTGCAAAAGCAGCCGTTCCCAAGCAACTTCACGATGCAATATGATTCAACTCATGGAAATAGTTTCTTCAGAGATCACATGAGCGCAACAAAAGTTCGTGCAAGTTCATCGCCACCCGGGTCGCTCACGCACGAGATCGACCGCACCGACAAGGCCATCCTGCGCTCGCTGCAGCGAGATGCCTCGCTGTCGAATGTGGCGCTGGCGGCCAAGGTCAATCTCAGCGCGCCGGCGTGCCTGCGGCGCGTCGAGCGGCTCAAGCAGATGGGCTTGATCACCGGCATCGTCGCGCTGCTGAATCCGCGCGCGCTCGATGCCGGCATGCTGGTGATGATCGGCGTCGTGCTCGACCGGTCAACGCCCGACTCGTTCGCCGATTTCGAGAAGGCGGCCGCGAAGGTGTCGGGCTGCATGGAGTGCCACGTCGTGACCGGCGAGTTCGACTACTTCATGCTGCTGCGCACCCGCGACAGCGACAGCTTCAACCGGCTCCACGCCGAGCAGCTGCTGCACCTGCCTGGTGTGCGGCAGATCCGGTCATTCATGGTGTTGAAGCAGGTGCTGTCGACGACGCAGTTCCCGATCTGAGTGCCTGAGATCGGCCCGCCTTGGCGGCGGGTGGCTACTCAGGCCGCGCGCAGCGACAGCCCGCTGGCTTGTCGATCGAATTGCAGCTTGTTGTACACGCGGCGGATGCCGCAGGCCACGCTGTGCACGCTGGCCTGCCATTGCTGAGCGATCTCATCGATCAGGTAGCCCTGCGCGGCCCATTGCAAGATTTCTTGCTCGACGCCGGTGAGCACCAGAGGGTTCAGCGATTCGGTCATGGTGTCGAACTCCAGCCGCTCGGGCGAGCGGAAGTGCGACAGCACCTGGCGTGCGATGTTCGGCGAGATGGGTGATTCACCGCGAGCGACCTGTTCGAGTGCGTCGATCAGTGCGTCGGGCTCGCTGGTATGGACCCAGTAACCGTCGGCACCGGAGCACAGGGCTTCGAGCAACAGCGTGTCGTCGTGCGCGACCATGGTCACGAGCACATGGGGGCCGGGGGCGCTCTTGCCCTGGCGCAGTTCGGTCAACAAGGGCCGTACTTCGCCGTCTTGCACGCGCATGTCGGTCACGACGACATCGGGTGTGCTGTTGCGGAGCAGCTTGCTCGCCTGCTCGACGGTGTGGACGGTGCCGCAGACCCAGAAATTTTCCGAGGCCTCGATGAGCGCACGCAGCCTGGGGCTGGCTTCGTGGTCACGCTGCAGCAAGAGGACGGACGGCATGAAGGCAATGGAGTGCTGGGCTGGACTGCACGCATTGTTGTGGGAAGGGGTGCATGGTGCATCCCCTGGAACCCGGGCTCATCCCCGCGTTTCAGGGGGTCGCTGCGAAGCTGTGGGCGTTGGCCATCGGCCAGTACAGCTTGAAGACGTTCTGCGTCACTTCGCCGCGCAGCAGATCGCCCGGCTGCACGAAGGGCAGCAGGTTGGCCAGCAGCTTGACCTGGTGGTCGCTGCAGCGGCGCACGATGTGCGACGCAGTGATGGCGCCGGGGTGCGTCAACCCGGCCGCCTGCACCAGCTCCTTCAGCGCCTTGAGCGTGTTCTCGTGGAACAACTCGACGCGCTCGGCCTTGCTGGGAACGACCAGCGCGCGCTGGCGCTGCGGGTCCTGCGTGCTGACACCGGTGGGGCAGTGGCCGGTGTGGCAGTTCTGCGCCTGGATGCAGCCGAGTGCGAACATGAAGCCGCGCGCTGAATTGCACCAGTCGGCACCCAAGGCCATCATGCGTGCGATGTCGAAGGCGCTGATGACCTTGCCGGCGCAGCCGATTTTGATCTTGTCGCGCAGGTTCAGGCCGACCAGCGTGTTGTGCACCAGCAGCAGGCCTTCTTGCAACGGCGCGCCGACGTGATCCGTGAACTCGAGCGGTGCCGCGCCGGTGCCGCCTTCGGCGCCATCGACCACGATGAAGTCGGGCGTGATGCCGGTCTCGAGCATGGCCTTGGCAATGGCGAACCACTCCCAGGGGTGCCCGATGCACAGCTTGAAGCCGGTGGGTTTGCCGCCCGACAACGTGCGCAGCCGTTCGATGAAATGCATCATGCCCACCGGCGTGTCGAACGCGCTGTGGCTCGCCGGCGAGACGCAGTCGACCCACGGCGGCACACCGCGCGCCGCTGCGATCTCGAGCGTGACCTTGGGGCCGGGCAGCACGCCGCCGTGTCCTGGCTTGGCGCCCTGGCTGAGCTTCAGCTCGATCATCTTCACCTGCGGGTCACGTGCGTTGACAGAGAAGCGCTCGGGGTTGAAGGTGCCATCGTCGTTGCGGCAGCCGAAGTAGCCTGAGCCGATTTCCCAGATCAGGTCACCGCCGTTCACGCGGTGGTGCTCGCTGATCGAGCCCTCGCCGGTGTCGTGCGCGAAGCCGCCGCCCTTGGCGCCGGCGTTGAGCGCAAGGATCGCGTTGGCCGACAGCGCACCGAAGCTCATCGCCGAGATGTTGAACACGCTGGCCAGGTAGGGCTGCTCGCGTTGCGGGCCGATGGTGATGCGGAAGTCGTGCGTTGGCAGCACGGTCGGCACCAGCGAATGGTTGATCCACTCGTAGCCCGTTGCGCCCACGTCCATCTGCGTGCCGAAGGGCCGCTTGTCGGGTTCGCCCTTGGAGCGCTGGTAGACCAGCGAGCGCTGCTGGCGGGAGAAAGGGGCGGCCTCGTTGTCGCTCTCGATGAAGTACTGCCGCATCTCGGGCCGGATGAATTCCAGCAGAAAGCGCAGGTGCCCGATCACCGGGTAGTTGCGCAGCACCGAATGGCGTGACTGAAGAATGTCGTGCAGCCCCACCCCGAGCAGCAGCGCGAACAGCAGCGCCAGCCAGCCTCCCGTGTGGAATGCGATCGCCGTGAAAGCGCACAGCAGCAGGCCCACGGAGCACAGCAGCCAGGCGGTGTAGCGGATCGGGAAGTACTGGTTGAGCTTGAGCAGCCAGACGTTCATGGAAACCTCTCGTCGATCGATGCCGCTGCGGGGCGGCGCGCCATGGTACCGCTCGCCTGTGACGGCCTCCGGTCGAAAGACCGCATGGACATGCGCTGGCCCGCTTCGTATGCTGGCGCACTTTCATTGCCCGGTGTCGCCCATGTTCGAACCTCTCTTCCTTTGTAGGCTGGTTGCCAGCGCGCTCGCTTCGCTAGCCTGTGCCGCATCGCTCGCGGCCGAGCCGGCGCCTGCGGTCAACGCGCCGCTGCACGACACGCACTGGAAACTTCAGGCGCTCGATGGCGCCGCAGCATCAGCACCCGGCCGACGAGCCGAGCTGACGCTGCACACCTCGCCGCAGCACCTCAGCGGCTTCGGCGGCTGCAATCGATTGACAGGGCGTTACACGCAGCGCGGTACCGAACTGGCGCTGTCGGCGCTGGGCGGTACCCGCATGGTCTGCAGTGCAGTACAGATGCAGCAAGAGCAGAGGTTGATTCAGGTGCTCGGCGAGATCGATGCGTATCGAATCGAAGGACGGGTGCTCAGCTTGATGCAGGGCGACACGGTTCGCATCACCTTCCAGAAGACGAACGCGAAATAGTGCCGCCTGCCTGTTGTTTGCGTGTGAGAGCGCTGCGAATGCAAGTTCGAACTGCCGTGAAGGGTGTCGCGATAACGCATTGAATGATGCGTCTCTCAGGGTGCGCCATATCGACAAGAACAGATCGAGGCCCTAGCCTTGCCGTCAGAAATTCGTAATGAACGTTACCGCGTTGATTCGAAGTTCCATTGACCCATCGGCCCCGGCACCGCACCCCTGCGCAGCGCCGTTCGCGCCAGCAAGGCACAAACATCATGATGAATCGCAGACTCTTCCTCCATCGCGCAGGCCGCGGTGCCGCTGTCATCGGGGCCACCAGCTGGGTCGGCCCGTCGTGGGCGGCCGAAGAAGGCATCACCGCCAAGTCCATCACCATCGGCAGCTCGCTCGCGCTCACCGGCCCGCTGGGCATCTCCGGACAGGAGCACACGGCTGCCATCCAGGCCGCGTTCGCGCAGATCAACAAGGCGGGCGGCGTGAATGGGCGAGAGCTGCGCCTCATCTCGAAAGACGATGCATACGCCGCACCGCGCACCGCCGAAAACGTGAAGCAGATGATCGACGACAACAGCGTCGCCGCGTTCATGTCCATCATCGGCACCCCCAACAACGCAGCCGCGTTGCCGATGACCGAGAAGGCCGGCATCCCCGTGCTGGGCCCGATCACCGGCGCGGCTTCGCTGCGCAAGGCCGAGTACAAGTCGGTCTTCCACATTCGCCCGAGCTACACCGACGAGGTGTCGCGCATGGTGCAGCAGCTGGCCCAGATGGGTCTGCACGACATCGCCATCGTCCACCTCGACAACCCCTTTGGCAAGGAAGTGCTGGCCAACATGCAGCGCGTGCTCGAAGAGCACAAGCTGAAGGCTGTGGGCGTGATCGCGCTCGCCGTCGACGGCAAGAACGTCGATGAAGCCGTTCAGCAAACGCTCGACAGCAAGGCCGGGGCTGTGTTCCTCGGCACCGCCGGCACCGGCAGCACCGACTTCGTGCTGGCCTTGCGCAAGAAGGCAGCCGGCCTTCCGATGATCGGTCTGTCGGTCTCGTTCGCGGAGACCAAGCGCCTGGGCTCGGCACTCACGGGCCTGGCGATGGCCTCGGTGTTCCCGAGCGGCAACGCGACCAAGTTCGCCGTCGTGCGCAACTACAAGGCTTCGCTCGAAGCCTCCAATTTGAAGAGCCCGAATTTTGGTGGGCTCGAAAGCTGGGTCAACTCCCAGGTGATGGCCGAGGGCATTCGCCGCGCCGGGCGCGATATCACGCGCGAGAAGCTGCGCGCCGCGCTGGCCGGCATCCACGGCTTCGAGCTGGGCGAGGTGGTGATCAACTTCACCAACGCCAGCCCGTACGTCGGCATGACCGCGGTCAAGATGGGCGTGTTCGGGGCCGACGGCGTCTTGCGCACCTGAGAGGCTGAGCCTTCCGAGTCAACCGAACGCGCTGCGCATGGCGTTCGCGACTTCGGCGTGGGCCTCTTCCGGCACGAAATGCCCGCTCTCCAGCGCCTGGCCGCTCACGCGGCCGGCGCACTGCGCCTGCCACAGCTCGAGCGGCTTGAACAATCGCGCTACCACGCCGCGTGAGCCCCACAGCACGAGCGTGTCGCAGGCGATGCGCTCGCCGGCTGCGCGCGATGCGCGGTCGTGCTGCAGGTCGATGCCGGCCGATGCGCGGTAGTCCTCGCACATCGCGTGAATGGTGGCCGGCGTGAAGCAGCGTTCGTAGTCGGCCAGCGCCTCCGGTTCGATGTAGCCCATGCCCTTGCTGCCCAGCCCACCGAGCTTCGCGTGCAGGTAGAACAGCGCGTCGCCACCGATCATGCGTTCGGGCAGCGGCGCGGGCTGGATCAGGTGGAACCAGTGGTAGTAGGCCGACGCGAACCGCGTGTCGGCAGCGTCGTACATGTCGAGCGTGGGTGCGATGTCGATCAGGCACAGCTTGCTCACCGCCTTCGGGTGATCGACCGTCAGCCGGTGCGCCACACGGCCGCCGCGGTCGTGGCCGACCAGCCCGAAACGCGCATGCCCGAGCGACGCCATCAGCGCCACCATATCCGCGGCCATCGCGCGTTTGCTGTAGCTCGCGTTCTCGGCATCGTCGACCGGCTGGGCAGAGTCGCCATAGCCACGCAGGTCGGGCATCACCAGGAAGAAGTGGTCTTTCAACGCCAGCGCCACGCGGTGCCAGATGGCATGGGTCTGCGGAAAGCCGTGCAACAGCAAGAGGGGCAGGCCGTCGATGCGCCCGCCGGTGCGCGCAAAGATGCTTGTCCCGTTGACCTCGTGCTGCTTCGCCTCGAACCCGTCGAACCATGCCATGACACACCTCCAGGAGGCGATCTTGGCACTTTCAGAGCGTGCTGGCTCTCAAGTGCCGTAACCCGGCGCCGAACACGCGGCGCAATGAGCGCAGGGCCTGCACGTCCAGGCACAGGCATTCGATCCGCACGTGGCAGCGCGCGGCTTCGCGCACGGCTTGCCGCGCGTCGGCCAGCAGGTAGCGTGGGTCGAACACGTCGACATCGTGCGGCTTGCCGTCGGTGAGCAGCAGCACGCGGCGCAGCGTGCTGCGTCGTGCGGCGATCAGGTGAGTCGCATGGCGCAAGGCCGCGCCAAGGCGCGTCGACAGGCGGCTGTGCAAACCCATCAGGCGCGCGATGCACGGTGCGTCGAGGGGATCGTCGAAGTCCTTCACGCGTTCGTAGTGCACGGCATGGCGGCCATCGGAGCAGAAGCTGTGGATGGCGAAGGGACCGGTCTTCTCGATCGCCAGCGCCGCGCTCTGCAAAGCCGGCAGCACGCCGGCCGTCGAGGCCGAGGTGTCGATCAGCAGCAAGGTGGTTTCGGTGGGGTGCCGTGGTTCGGTGCGGCGGTACACGCGCAGATCGGCGGCATGGCCGCTGCGAAGTTCAATGCGCGCGGCGACGACGGCTTCGAGGTCGAACTCATCGCCCTCCCATTGCGCCATCAGCCTCATGCGCTGCCGAGGCGGCAGCGGCACGACGCGCGGCATTCGCATGGCGGGTGACGACGCATCGGCAGCGGGCGCCGGAGTGTCGTGTACTGCGCACCAGCCGGGCCGGTACATGGGCACGAGGCGGTCCCATTCCGGATAGGTGTGCCGCTGCGCTGCGGAGGCGATCGACTGCCCGGCCCCGGCGGCGGCACCGCCTTGCGGTGTGGATGCGATCTCGTGCTCGACGTTCGCGCGGTGCTTGTCGGCTGGCCACAGGCAGCTGTTGTCGTCGCGATAACTCGGCATCACTTCGTAGAGCCGCGCGTTGAATTGCATGCGCATCTGGCCGACGTCGTGGCCCAGCAGCGAGGCAGCATGCCGCAGCGCCTCGGGTTGGCGCAGTGCCAGCATCTCGCCAGCCTCGTCGACGAAGAAGAGCTGCCGCCCTTTCAGCACCCACGGGTGTGGGTCGTGATGCGAAGGGTCGAGCAGGCAACGGGCCAGGCGGCAGAGCAGGTCTTCGAAGCTCGGTGTGTCCGTGAGCCTCACCGCATGGAAGGGCAGCCACAGCCGCCGCAACCCGGGCAGTTCGCGGCAGGCGAGCCACTCGACACGCGCATCTTCCAGCGCGCCGACCAGCGCCTGCGTCACAGGCCGCAGCCCCGCCGGGTCGAAGCGGTGCTGCGAAAAGACCAGGTGTGCCGCGGCATGCGCCGCGGCCGCATGGAACCAGCGGCCCGGCGGCACGTCAGCCGGTGCGCGCTGCGGCAGATGCACACCCAGTGGCGAGAGAAAGGGGCGTGTCGCCCGCGGCTCGGTGATGTCGAGCAGCGTCGGCGCGATGTTCCACAGGCTGCGCAGGTAGGGCGAGAGCGCAGGGTTCATGGCGTGTGTTTCAGAACGATGCGTCGACGGTCGCTTGCAGCGCGGCCGATACCTCGGCATCGTCCGACAGCGGCGCTGCCACCGCAATGCGGCAGGCGGCGATCGGCGGCACGCCTTCGCGGATCAACCGGCCGGCGTGCACCAGCATGCGCGTCGATGCGCCTTCGTCCAGGCCGTGGCCCTGCAACCGGCGTGTGCGCACGCCGAGCGCCACCAACCGTGCAGCCGTCTCCATGTCGAGGCCGGCTTCATGCGACACGATGGCGACCTCGATCTCGGTGGCGGGGTAGCCGAAGGTCAGCGTGCAGAAGCGCTGCCGCGTCGAGGCTTTCAGCTCCTTGTGGCCGCCGGGGTTGTACGAGGCGACGAGCAGGAAATCGGGGTGGGCCTGGACGAGCTCGTTGCGCTTGTCCAGCGGCAGCATGCGCCGCGTGTCGGTCAGCGGGTGCATCACCACCATGGTGTCGGCGCGCGCCTCGACCAGCTCGTCGAGGTAGCAGATGGCGCCGCTGCGCGCGGCCAAGGTCAGTGGCCCGTCTTGCCAGCGCGTGCCTGTGGCATCGAGCAGCCAGCGGCCGGTGAGGTCGGCGGCACTGGTGTCGTCGTTGCAGGCCACGGTGATCAGCGGGCGTTTCAGGCGCCACGCCATGTGCTCGATGAAGCGTGTCTTGCCGCAGCCGGTCGGGCCCTTCAGAAGCACCGGCAGGCGCTGCGCATAGGCCGCCTCGAACAGCATGCACTCGTCGGCGGCCGGGTGGTAGTAGGGTTCGGACGCCAGCGCGTGGGCGTCCGCGTGGATGTCCATCAGCGAGCCCATCAGCCGTGCTGCGGTGTGGCGGCGTTCGGGATGCCTTCGATCGGCGCCTCGTCAGTGCCCACGGTACTGCGGGTGAACGACTCGACGCGTTTGCGCGTGCCCTCGGGGTCGTTGATCCACTGCGAATAGAACTCGTAGGGGCAGGCGGCCACGCCTTTGTCGCCCTCGCGCGAGTTGATGAGCCCGGTGTAGCCGCGGTGCACCAGCTTGAAGAGGTGGTTCTCGCTCTGCCCGTTCTTGCGGAAGTCGCGGATCAGGCTCTTGCTCAAGGCCGCGTACTGGATGCCCATCTCTTCTTCGCCGCACTCGCCCAGCGTGCGGCCGTCGAAGCCGATCAGCGCCGAGTGGCCGAAGTACGAGTACACGCCGTCGAAGCCCGCGGCGTTGGCCACCGCCACGTAGACGTTGTTGGCGAACGCCATCGCCTTGCTGATGAGGATCTGCTGCTCCTTGGCCGGGTACATGTAGCCCTGGCAGCGCACGATGAGTTCGGCACCCTTCATCGCGCAGTCGCGCCAGATCTCGGGGTAGTTGCCGTCGTCGCAGATGATGAGGCTGACCTTGAGTCCCTTGGGTCCGTCGCTCACGTAGGTGCAGTTACCAGGGTACCAGCCTTCGATCGGCACCCACGGCATGATCTTGCGGTACTTCTGGACGATCTCGCCCTCGTCGTTCATCAGGATCAGCGTGTTGTACGGCGCCTTGTTCGGGTGCTCTTCATGGCGCTCGCCGGTGAGCGAGAACACGCCCCACACCTTGGCCTTGCGGCACGCGGCGGCGAAGACTTCGGTCTCGGCGCCGGGCACGGTAGCGGCGTTCTCGTACATCTCGGCGCTGTCGTACATGATCCCGTGGGTGCTGTACTCGGGGAAGATCACGAGGTCGAGCCCCGGCAGGCCCTGCTTCATGCCGACCACCATGTCGGCGATCTTCTTCGCGTTGGCCAGCACCTCGGCGCGCGTGTGCAGGCGCGGCATCTTGTAGTTGACGACGGCCACGCCGACGGTGTCTTTGCTGCTGGAGATGTCGCCGTGAATCATGTGTGCCTCGCCCTCTGCAATGAACTCGATGAACCGAATCCATTGTGAAAACGGCATCGATGCGGGCGAATACGTTGATTGACGTACGAGGCTATCCTCGCGGCTTTCACGTCACCTCTGTTCGATGGACGAGCCGCCGATCACCGACCTCGCGTCTGCGCTGACGGTCTTTCGCCGCCTGCAGCAACGCGCCCAGGTGCAAGGCGTGGTGCTGCGCGCGCCACCACCCGAGCCCACCACCTGCTGCGGGCGCGGCTGCAACGGTTGCGTGTGGGAAGGCTATTTCGCAGCCGCCCTTTGGTGGCGCGAAGACGCGCTGCAGCAGCTGGTCTGAGCCGCTACGTCTTGGCAGCCTTCAGCCGCCACAGCAGCAGCCCGATGGACTGCCGTTTGGGGGTGCCTGCGCCTCGGCCGGCGGCTACGTCGGCCGGTCTTCCACGCGGGCCGGCCTGGAGGACCGGCGCTCGGCTTGCGCTTTGTTCGACATCGTCTCCGCTCACGGCGCCTTGCCGGCGGCGGCACGGATCTCTTCAGCAGCGCGTTGCAGGATGGTCGCGATGCGCCTTTGTTCATCGGCCGATGCGCCATGCAGGCTGCGCAGCATGTCGCGCAGCGAATGAACGGCACCGTGCAGCTCGGGTCCGAAGTCGTGGCGCTCGCGACGCCCTCCGCGCTCGCCCCGGCCGCCACGCTCCATCGCGAAGGGGTCGCTCTCGTCGGACGGTGCCGCGCCTTCGCTGAAGGCTGCGCGCATCTTGTCCATCTTCTGGCCGATCCACACGAGCTGCTTCAACAGCGTGTCAGCCGCCTCGCGGTTCTCGTCCAGGTGGGCCAGCCCGGCGACGGTGATGCTGTAGAGCTTTTTGGTGCCCTCGGCCTCGACGGTGGCGTGTCCGATCTCTTCCAGGTAGGTGAGCGCGGGGTACACCATGCCGGGGCTCGGGCTGTAATAGCCGTTCGAGCGCTCGTCCAGCGCCTTGATGATCTCGTAGCCGTGATGCGGCTTCTCCGCCAGCAGCGCGAGGATCAGCAGTTGCAGGTCGGCCGAGCCGAGCTTGCGCCCCGGGCCCAGGCCGCCGCCGCTGCGGCCCGGCTCGCCAGGAAAGCCCCCAGGGCCGCGGTCGAACCCGAAGCCATGAAAGCCGCGGTGGCCATGCCGTCCGGCGTGGTGGTGGTGAGCCTGGTGAAGGTGATGACTGAGCGTGTGGAATCGTTCAAAGAAGCGCATGGCGGCTCCAGGAGTTGAGTGGTATGTCGTTGAATATATCTTACGATACATCGTACGTGCAATAGCCGCACGCCAAACGCTGGCATCCGGCCCCCCGGGGAGAACGCTCAGTCTTCGTCGGCCGTGATGCGCAGCGCGATGCGCCGGGCGCCATGCACGTCGGTGTTGGCCACCACCCGCAGCGGCTGGCCGGCGGGCACGCTGCGCCGGAAGCGGTAGTCGAGCGAATCGCGCCCGGTGGGCTGCGTGTCTTCGCGGCGCTGCCATTCCTGCGAGCCATCGACCAGCACGCGCATCGCGTGCCAGGCGTCATCTCGGCCACGGGCGTCGACGGTGAGGCTGCAGAAGAGTTCGAAGTCGCGGTCACGCAGCGCATCGGGCGGGATGGTCAGCTGCGCCACGTCGCCGTCTTCGGCGTCGGCTTCCCAGTGTTCTGGGGCTGGGCGGGCCTGGGCAGGCCGGGCAGGAGAAGTGGAGGTCTTGCGCATCGCACCCAGTCTAGCGAGGGCTCGATTGCAGAGACAATCGGCGGGTCATGCAACTGCGCACCGTCACCGCCACCCGCTACATCACGCCTTTGCGTGAAGGTGGCTCGCTGCCGGCGATTGTCGAAGCCGACGACGACGGGCTCTACGTGCTCAAGTTTCGCGGTGCCGGCCAGGGGCCGAAGGCGCTGATCGCCGAACTGGTGGCCGGCGAGATCGGCCGCCTGCTGGGCCTGCCGGTGCCCGAGATCGTGTTCGCCCGGCTCGAGCCCGAGCTCGCGCGCACCGAGCCCGACCCCGAGATCCAGGACCTGATCCGCGCCAGCGCCGACCTGGTGGGCACGAGCGGCGGGCTGAACCTCGCACTCGACTACCTGCCCGGCTCGGTCACCTTCGATCCGCTGGCCGAGCGGGTGGACGCGACGCTGGCGTCGAGCATCGTCTGGTTCGACGCGTTCGTCACCAACCTCGACCGCACGCCGCGCAACGCCAACATGCTGATGTGGCACCGCAAGCTCTGGCTGATCGACCACGGTGCTGCGCTCTACTTTCATCACCAGTGGGACGGGTTTATGGAGCGTGCGCAAAGCCCCTTCGCGTTGGTGAAGGACCACGTGCTGCTGCCCTTCGCCAGCCGGCTCGCCGACGTCGACGCACCGCTCGCGGACTTGATCACGCCCGAGCGCCTGCAGGCCGTGGTCGCGTTGATTCCCGACAGCTGGCTTGCCGATGACCCGATGTTCTCGGGCCCGGCTGCACAGCGCCGCGCCTACGTCGACTACTTTGTTCGCCGCCTGCAGGCGCCGCGCGCATTCGTGGAGGAGGCCGTCCGTGCCCACGCTGCACACGTATGACTACGCCATCGTGCGGGTCGTGCCGCGCGTGGAGCGGGGCGAGTTCATCAATGCCGGCGTGGTGGTGTCGTGCAAGAGCGCGGGCTACCTGAAGGCGAGCATCGACCTCGACGAAGCGCGGTTGCTCGCGCTCGACCCCGCCGCCGACATCGAGGCCATCCGCGCCACGCTGGCCACCCTGCCCGCCATCTGCGAAGGCGGCCCGGCTGCCGGCGCCCTGGGCCAGCTGTCATCGCGCGAGCGCTTCGACTGGCTGGTGGCACCGCGCAGCACCAGCATCCAGACCTCGCCGGTGCACAGCGGGCTCTGTGACGACCTGGGCAGTGCGCTCGAGCGCCTGATGAAGCGCATGGTTCGCCTGCCGCGCTGACCCTCTCGCGGGCCGCCTTCAGCGGCTCGGTTCAACCCGATCACACCTTCGATCTGCACGATTGGCGAAGCTTCGCCAAAAACATGCCACACGCTGTCAGGTTATGAGTTAGATGATGCCTCCATCGCATTGCAACCCGTTGCCATCGCATGTTGGACATCACCCAAACCACTCACTTCTGGCTCTACTTCGTGCTCGTGGCCGGCATCATCGCCCTGCCCGGCATGGACATGGCCTTCGTGATGGCGAGCTCGCTGGTCGACGGGCGCAAGGCTGGCGCGGCAGCGGTCGCGGGCATCGTGGCCGGCGGTGTCATCCACGTGAGCATGGCCTCGTTGGGTGTCGGGCTCGTGCTGCTGTCCGCACCGCGGCTCTTCAACCTGCTGCTGGTGGCCGGCTCGCTGTACGTGGCGTGGATGGGCTGGTCGCTGTGGCGCGGTGCCAGCGCCTTCGGCGAGGTGCGCGAGCAGGCTTCGCGCCCGCTCGGCGCCATCTTCGGTCGCGCGGTGCTCACCTGCCTGCTCAACCCCAAGGCCTACATCTTCACGATCGCGGTGTTTCCGCAGTTTCTGCGCACCGAATACGGCTCGATCGTCGGTCAATCGATCGTGCTCTCGACGATCACGGCGCTCACGCAGGCCGGTGTCTACGGCGGCGTTGCCGTGGGCGCTGCAGGTCTGCGCGGATGGCTTCGCAGCAACGCGAACGCCCAGGTGCTACTCGGCCGAAGCGTCGGCGTGCTGCTCTTGCTCGTGGCCGCGTGGACGGCCTGGAAAGGTTGGCAGCATGGTCAATGACACACCACCCGCCGGATCGGGTTCAGCCGGCGAGCCCTCGCGCCGCGATGTGCTGATTCTGGCGCCCCTGGCCTTCCTGGCCGCTTGCAGTCTCACCCCTACCCTGAAGGAGAAAACGATGAACACATCGAGCCATTCCAGCGAACACGATTTCGACTTCCTGATCGGCAGCTGGCGCGTGGCGCACCAGCGCTTGCGAGAACGTTTGGCCGGCAACGACGAGTGGCAGGAGTTCGACGGCACCTGCACCATGCACACCCTGCTCGATGGCCGCGGCAACGTCGACGACAACGTGCTGAACCTGCCCGGCGGGGCCTACCGCGCCGTGGGCCTGCGTTCCTTCGATGCCGCGACGCGGCAGTGGGCCATCTGGTGGCTGGACGCGCGCAACCCGCACATCATCGATACGCCGGTGGTGGGCAGCTTCGAAGACGGTGTCGGCAGCTTCTTTGCCGACGAGACGTTCAACGGCAAACCGATCCGCGTTCGCTTCCGCTGGAGCGACACGCGCACACCCACGCCGCACTGGGAGCAGGCCTTCTCACCCGACGGCGGCACGACCTGGGAGGTCAATTGGAAGATGCGCTTCGTTCGCACCACCGCCTGAGCGCTGAACAGGTGCTCCAGGCAGCTCTTTGTGGGTGAATGCGATCGCCGGCGCTTCTGGTACAAACAGCTTGGCATCTGCCGAACTGACTGGAGATTGAAATGAGTGCTGACAGAGATCGCGGAACCCGCCGAGAAAAACAGAAGCGGGCCAAGGACAAGAAAAAAGAGGCGAAACGCGCCCGCACGCCAGCGAAGGCGGCCGCGTAGCACGCGGCTGGTCGAAGCCTGCTTCGTCAGGCTTCTCCTTCCACCCGTTCGTCAACGCCAATGCGGTGATCAGACCTGAAGCTCCAGCTGCGTGGATGGCGGTTCGGCCTCTACATCGAGCGGAAAAGTTTCCATGATGGCCGCGCCGATCCCGGCGCCGATGGCTTCCACCGCGTTGAGCTGATCGGGCGTGAGCGCCGCTTCGGGTTCGTAGCGGTTGGCCACCAGCGCGCAGCGCTGCGCCACCACGCCGGCAAGCTGCCGGGCCACGGGCAAGGGAATCTGGAACTGGCTGGCGAATGTCTCGACAATGGCGTTTTGCATGGGCTACCTCGCATGACTGTATGGAAGAACAGTATAGAAAGGCGCGCGCCTGCGTCAAGGCAAGACCTTCAACTTTTCCCCGTCGAGACGCTTTTCCCTTGACGCACTGAATCGGCCAGTTTCTTCGGTGCCAGCAGGCAGTAGCTGGCGGTGAGCAGCCCACCGACTTCGTCCCAATCGGCGCGGGCGCCGAGCGTCATGCCGACGATGTTCGGCCACCAGCCGGGCCGGAAGAACGGCGCCCAGGTGTAAGCGTGGACATCGAGCTCGGGCAGCGGCGAGCGAAAAGTCAACACACACGCCGGCCCGTCGGTTTTCGCCACACGTGCATAGGCGGGCGGCCAGCCCTGGTCGATCATCAGCACATGGGCGAAGGCCTGCTTGCGGATGCGCCAGCGCGTGCCGACCCAGGCAGGTTCTTCGACGGTTTCGGGCAGGCTGCTGCAGATCGACCGAAGCTTTGCCACGGTCCGCGACGGAACGCTGGCACGCTCAGGCATTCGTCGCCGGCCTCACCGAAGGTGGTGATCGTTCAGCAATGGGGCGTTCAGCGATAGAACGCCTCGACCCGGCCCTTCAGTTTCATCATCAGCGGCTGGCCCTTGCGGTCGAGCGCTTTGCCGGCGGGCACCTTGACCCAGCCTTCGCTGATGCAGTACTCCTCCACATCGAAGCGCTCCTTGTCGTTCAGGCGGATGCCGATCTCGTGCGCGAACACCGCGGCGATGTGAAACGGGCTGCGCGGGTCGATCGACAGGTGGTCGGGCAGGGCAGGTTTTTCGGTGGTGTCGTTCATGAGAAGTTCTGTTCCAGGGTCACGGGTTCGTTCGCACCTTCTCAACCGTGCAGGCCGGCGAACACGTTCTGCACGTCCTCGTTCGCGTCCAGCGCAGCCAGAAAGGCCTCGACTTCTTCGAGCTGCTCGGCGCTCAGGCTCGCCGGGTTGATGGGGTTCTTCGGCTTGTAGCCCAGCTTGGCCGACAACACGTTGAAGCCCTGCTCATGCAGCGCGCGGCTCACCAGGTCGACGTCGGTCGCATCGGTGATGAACATCGTCACGCCGTCTTCCGCGGGCTCGAAATCTTGCGCGCCGGCCTCGATGGCGGCCACTTCGGGGTCGGCGCCGGCCTTCGATGGCTCGGCTTCGATCATGCCCACGTGGTCGAAGTCCCAGGCCACCGAACCCGAGGTGCCGAGCTGGCCTTTGCGGAACAGCACGCGCATCTCCGACGCGGCACGGTTCACGTTGTCGGTCAGGCACTCGACCATCACTGGCACGCGGTGCGGCGCAAAGCCTTCGTACAGCGCATGCTCGAAGTGAACAGCTTCACCGGTGAGGCCGGCGCCTTTCTTGATGGCGCGCTCCAGTGTGTCCTTGGGCATCGAAACCTTGCGCGCCTGTTCGACGACCAGCCGCAGCCGCGAGTTCGCTGCCGGGTCGGCGCCATGGCGCGCGGCGATCATGATGTCCTTCGACAGCTTGCCGAACAGCCTGCCCTTGGCATTGGCCGCGAGATCCTTGTGCTTTGCTTTCCACTGCGCGCCCATGGCGATGTCCCCTTCGTTGTCGTGATCCATGGCCGCCGGCGTGATGCGGGCGGATGGCGGTTGCATCGGCACGGGCGGCCCCGTGCAGAGGGGGCGGATTTTAGGCTCGCGCGACGGTGCGCCGTCGCGCTTCGTCAGTAGGTGGCGCGGCCACCCGAGAGGTCGAACACGGCGCCGGTCGTGAACGAATTTTCTGCCGACACCAGCCAGGCGACCATCGACGCGATTTCTTCGACGCTGACGAAGCGACCGCGCGGGATCTTCGAGAGCATGTAGTCGATGTGCTGTTGCGACATCTGGTCGAAGATCTTCGTCTTCGCGGCAGCGGGCGTGATGGCGTTGACCGCCACGTCGTGGCCCGCGACTTCCTTGCCCAGGCTCTTGGTCAGCGCGATCACGCCGGCCTTCGAGGCACTGTAGGCCGCGGCATTCGGGTTGCCTTCCTTGCCGGCGATCGACGCGACGTTCACGATGCGCCCGTAGTTGCGCGCCACCATGCCGCCGATCACCGCGCGGTTGACGTTGAAGGTGCCGGTGAGGTTCACGTTGATCACCTTCTGCCACTCGTCCGGCGCGTAGCTCGCGACCGGCCCATTCGCACCGGCGATGCCCGCGCTGTTGACGAGCACGCTGATCGGGCCGAGCGTGAGGGCGGTGGCGTCGGCGGCGTCCTCCACCTGCTTCGGCTCGGTGATGTCGACCTGGAAGGTCGCAACTTCGCCTTGCCCGCCGAGCGATGCTTTGGCCGACTGCAGCGCGTCAGCGCTCTGGTCCCACAGAGCGACCTTCGCGCCGCCGGCGAGCAGGCGTTGCACCACCGCGTAGCCGATGCCCTGCGCCCCACCGGTCACCGCTGCCGTCTGGCCCTTGAAGTCATAGGTGTTCATGCGTCGATTCCCGTTGCGTTCTTTTCCGTTGCGCTCGCCACGAGAGTTGCCGATCGCGGATTCCCCGCGTCCCCGGATTTACCCTTCCTGTGATTTCGGGGCGCATTGATCACGCATGCGCCCCTTGCGTTCGATACCCATGCGACGCCCAACTCGAGCTTCACACTTCAGTTGCGGCAGGTATGCCACACCGATCGCGGGGCCGGCGCAGTGGACGTTCGATCAGCGCAGGCCTGCTTCGGGAATTCCATGCAAGTAGCGATACAGCGCGCGGATCTCGGCATCGGTGAATCTCGAGAAATTCATAGCCGCCCACCCCGTCATCACGCCGAGCTTGCGACCGCCGCTGCCGATGCCCGTTCGCATCAGGGTCGCGAAGTCGTCGGGTGAATAGGCTGCCACCACGCGCAGGCTCGGAGCAACGCCCTCGGGATGGGCCGCTCCATCGAGATCCGCCGCATGACACTGAGCACACGAGGTCCGAGCGAGATAGCGTCCAAGAGTCGTCTCCGCATCTGTCGCCTCCGGTGGCGGCGATGCCCGTTCGACGAGTTGCAGCGACGTTTGGTACTTGCCCACCAACAGACCAAGACGCCCCACGGGCCCGATCGATATGCCTCCTTCGAGGCCTTCCGACGGCGGCAGGCTCGCGAGGTACCCAAGAATGCGACCCAGATCCAAGTCGCTCAGCGGCGCAAACGCCTGCGACGGCATCACCATCATCGTCCCACCGTCGGGTCGAAGGCCTTGTCGGATCGCCGTGACGATGTCTGCCGTGCTGTGGTGCCTGATCGAATAAGTCAGGTTCGGCGCCACGATCTTGGCGATGAGCGGTTCGTCGAACAACACATTCCCCTCCGCGGAAGGGCCATGACAACTGAAGCAGCCGTGCACGAACGACAAGCGCTTGCCCTCGGCGATTGACGCCATGTCCGTGGGAACGTCGATCACAGCGGCACGATTCGGGGAGCTTTGCCGCAGCATGTATTCGGACGCGCAGTAGACGACAGCCAAACCGAGGAGGACTGCCAGTGCTACCGCACCCAGCGCAACGCCGCCCCATCGCAAGAATCGCCTGACAGCCATTTCTTCCATCCTTTGAACCATGTCGGACCCGCTTGATCTCCGGCGAAGGTGGGGGGGTCGAATGACCTTCAATTCGTTGAACGAAATTTGCGGCGCGCAAATGACATCGCTCGCAAGATGTCCGTCCTTGACCGCCCATCTCGTTCACCCCTACAGGACCGCGCGATGTCTCGCGCCGTTGCGAAGGGCGGACGATGGATTGGTTGTTGAAGGCCGCGCTGACGGCAGGCGTTGTGTTGCTGGTGATGGTGGCGGCGCAAGAAGGCAGCCGTCGGTGGGCGGGCATGGTCGCAGCGCTGCCGACCATTACCGCGCCCACGCTGGCCTGGCTCGCCCATAAAGAGGGCGTGGCGTTCGCCATCAGCGCCGCGATCGGGAGCGTCGCCGCCTGCGCGATGCTGGCGGTTTTCGCATTGGGCTACGCGCGGGTCGCCCGCTACGGCATCGCCGTTGCGCTGATTTGCGGGCTAGGCGGTGCGCTGGCAATGGCTCTTCCGGCCGAGGCCGCCAGTGCTCATTTGACCTGCGCGTTGGCACTCGCGCTCGGGAGCTGTGCGATCGCGTTCGCCGCGATGCCCAGCCTGGGTGCAGATCTCGTGTCGCGGCAGCGATCGTCCCGCTCGATGCTCCTCGTCGCGGTGACCGCAGGCGGATTCACCGCGCTCGCGGCGACCATCGGCCCGTCGATGGGCGGCTTCGCGACCGGACTTCTGTCGTCGCTGCCGCTGATCACCGGGTCGGTGGCCATTGCCGAACACACCGCCTGCGGGCACCGCGCTGCCACGCATTTTCTGCGCGGCTATGTCGGCGGGCTCTTCGGCAAGGCCGCGTTCGGCGCTGTGTTTGCATTGCTCGCTCCTCGCGTCGGTGCGATCGCGGCACTGACGCTGGCCTGTGCATGCGCCTGCCTGATGTCGACAATCCGGACGCGCCCAGCACCCGTCGGAGCCGCCCCGCTGCCGGCTCCGACATCACGCCGGTGCGAGTGACGCGATGACCCCGCGTGTGCAGTTCCCGTTCAGGGCAACCGACCACGGCCACGAGATTCTCCAGATACCATCGCCGTTCCGAAGCTTCATGTGGACGGAACACTGGCATGGGAGAAGTGACGCTGCTGATTGGACGCGCACGCGAAGGAGACCGCGAGGCCTTCGACCGAATCTTCGAGCTGCTCTATCCCGAGCTTCGGCAGATCGCCCATCGGCGCCTGGCGCGCGGAGCGCGCGACGGGCTGATCGAAACGACCGCGCTGGTCAACGAGTGCTACCTCAAGTTTCTCCAGCGCGAGAGCTTGACGCCAGCGGACCGCTCCCACTTTCTGGCCTACTCGGCGACGGTGATGCGCTCGATCATCGTCGACGCAGCGCGCGTCGCGCAGACAGAGCGTCGCGGTGGCGACGTGGAGCAAGTGACGCTCGATTCCGAGCTCATCGGCACACTGCCGGCCGCGTCCGACGAGATCCTCGACGTGCACGCCGCGCTCGAGGATCTCGCCCGCATGGACGAACGGCTCGGGCGAGTGGTCGAGATGCGCTACTTCGGCGGCATGGAAGACGCCGAGATTGCCGAGGCCCTGGGCCAGTCGACACGAACTGTGCGCCGCGACTGGGACAAGGCTCGGCTGCTGCTGGCCCACGCCTTGAAGACCTGAGGGCGCCGGCCGCTGCCCGAACGACGGTATGACGCCGCTCTCGCCTTTCGAAGCGCATTGGCCGGCGATCAGCGCGCTGCTCGACGAAGCGCTGGGCTTGCCGGCGCCCGAGCGCGCGGGATGGCTCGACGGCCTGGCTGGCGAACGGGCATCGCACCGCGAAGCCTTGCGCGCCTTGCTGGTGCACCAGGCCGAGGTCGAGACCGATGACTTCCTGAACGCGCTACCCCAAATGGACACGGCCGATGCGGCCTCGCCGCTCAGCAGGCCCGCCGCGGGCAGCAGCGTCGGCGCCTACCGGCTGATCGAGGAGATCGGCCAGGGCGGCATGGGCACGGTGTGGCTTGCCGAACGGGCGGACGGGCTCATGAACCGGCGTGTCGCGCTGAAGCTGCCGCGCATCGTCTGGGGCGAAGCTTTCGCCGAGCGGCTGGCGCGCGAACGCGAGATTCTCGCGACGCTCGAGCACGAGCACATCGCGCGGCTGTACGACGCCGGCATCGATGCGCACGGCCGACCGTTCCTCGCGATGGAGCTCATCGCCGGCGAGCCGATCGACGTCTTCTGCCGCGAACGCCAACTGCCGCTGGCCGAACGCATTGACCTGCTGTTGCAGGTGATGGCCGCAGTGGCCCACGCACATGCGCGCCTGGTCGTGCACCGCGACCTGAAGCCGAACAACATCCTCGTCAGCGCCGACGCCCGAGTGTCGCTGCTCGACTTCGGCATCGCCAAGCTGCTCGAAGGCGAGCTGAGCGAAGAGACCACGTTGACCCGCGCGGGCGGCCACGCGCTGACGCCGGACTATGCGAGCCCGGAGCAGATCCGCGGCGAGCCGCTCGGAACGGCAAGCGACATCTACAGCCTCGCCGTGGTGGCCTACGAGTTGCTGGCCGGCGGCCGGCCCTATCGCCTGAAGCACGCGAACGCGGCAGAGCTGGCGCAGGCGATCGCCGAGGCCAAGGTTCCTCTGGTGAGCGAGGCTGCGGTCGACAAGGCGCTGCGCCGGCAGTTGCAAGGCGACCTGGACGCCATCCTCAACAAGGCGCTCAAGACGCGTCCGGACGAGCGCTACGTTTCTATGGATGCCTTCGCGCAAGACCTGCAGCACTGGCGCGATGGAAAACCGGTGCAGGCCCGGCCCGATAGCCTCGCGTACCGCACGGCGAAGTTCGCCGGACGCTACCGATTGCAAGTGGCGGCGGGGAGTGTCGTGGCGGCGGCACTCGTGGCCGGCGCGACGATAGCGCTGTGGCAGGCGCACAAGGCGACCATCGAGGCGCAGCGCGCGCAACTGGCAAACCGCTTCGTTGCCAACCTGTTCGCACAAAACGATCCGGATGCGTCGCAAGGCCGTCAGTTGACCGGCGCCGAAATGCTGCAGACCGGCGCCGAGAAGCTGGACACCGAGTTCAAGGACCAACCCGAAGCGCTCGCCGACTTGCACCTGCTGGTCGGCAAGATCTACGTGAGCATGAGCTTGCCGGACGAAGCTCGCAAGCATCTCGACAGCGCACTCACCCTTTTTCGCCGCCTCGGCGACACGCCTTCCGCGCTCGACGTGCTGGCCGCGCGCGGCGAGGTGGCGGCGCTCGACGGCGACGCTGTGAAAGAGCGGCAACTGGCGCAGGCGGGCATTGACGAAGCGCAGCGCTATGCAGGCGATCAAAACCGCTGGCACGCGGCATTCTCGGCGTTGCTGGCGGAGGCCGCGTGGACCGAAGGCAGGTTCGATGAAGCGGAGCGCGGGTTTGTCGACACCTTGCGCCGTGAAGCCAAGCTGCACGGCGAACGCTCCAAAGAGTGGCTGGATGCGCAAGACAAACTCGCCCTGGTGTACATCCAAACGGGTCGTCTGGTGCAAGCCCGTGAAGCGCTGGCGCAAGCCGACCGGATAGGGAGCACCACGCCCGGCGTGCCCACGAGCCGGCTGCTCGGCATTTCCTACGACCTAGCGTTGCTACGCGGCATGCTCGGCGACCTTGTCGGCGAAGAGGCCGATCTGCGCCGCGTGGTGCCCAGCTTTGAGCGCCACCTCGGGCCGCTGCACCGCGAAACACTGAACAACAAATCGGAATGGAGCCGCGTGCTGGCCGAGCTCGGCCGTTACGATGCAGCGTTGACGCTCAGCCGTGAAGTGCTGCGTCTCTTGCCCCAAAGCCACGTGAGCGAGGATGTCCAGCCGGTATTGCGGTCGATCGCAGCATGGGTGCATTGGTCGGCAGGACACACTGCCGAAGGTTTGCCGATCGCGCTCGAAGCGGACCGATACTTCCAGTCATCGGCCGGTGCACTTCGCTGGAGCGCTGTGGTGTCCAAGCGCGTGGCCGGCGACTTGCTGCTCGCCGCGGACCGCAGCCCCGAGGCCCTGTCGATGCTGCAGCGCGCAGCCACGGGAGGGGCGGCCCTGAAGGGCGCTCAGCAGTCGCCGCGCTATGCGCGAGTGCTGATGTCGCTGGGTCTCGCATACCGCGCGAATCATCAATTGGCCTCGGCGGAGTCGACGATGACACAGGCGTGTTCGATCCAAACGGCGGTCATGGGCAGCGACCAATCGCCGCCCTTGCGCTGTCAGGCCTTCTTGGCCTGGATCCGCGCCGAGCGCGCCTCCGGTGCCGATACCGCCGGCGCGCTTGCCGCATTGTCGGCCGCGCGCTTGGCGGTCGAACGGTCGCTGCCGCCGGAGCATCCGCTCGGAGCAGAATTGTTGGAAGCCCAGGCCGAGTTGCTTGACGCGAGCGGCAAGGCCATCGACGCCCGGCCGTTGCATGCCGCGGCGCAGCAGCGATACCGGGCAGCAGTTGGGGCGGACCTCCCGCACGGCTTGACGCTTTTGCACTGACCCGTCGAGTCTGTTGGCGCTAAGAGGCTCTCGGACTTCGTAGGCCGAAACAAAGTTGTCACTGCTGTGCGGCTAAAGTTGTCACTTGGCCCGCCGGCGCCGCCGAACCGAAGCAAAGTCGTCACCACCGATTTGATGATGCCGATGGTGCTGAGGGGCCGTCTTGCTGCGATACCGTGCCGTGCACGAACTCAGGCAGCCGGAAAGCGCATGACGGTATAACCCCGTTCTCGCAGTTCGAAGCCCATTGGCCAACTACCAGCGCGACTACGAGGCCCGCGCGGCCGAGGCGCTGCCGGTGCTAGAAAAGGTCGTCGAGTTGCACAGCGCCGAGTACGACCCGGACCACAGCCCGGCCGTCGCCGAGGCGTGGCTCGCTTTGGCCGACGCGCGCCGCCGACGCGCTCCTGATCCTCGATTTACTCAGGAGCATTTCTTCAACCTGGCCGCTGCGCGAGCGCGTCGCGCTGTTGGTGCGAGTGATGACCGCGGTCAGCCTCTTGGGCGAATGATCTGGACCACCGTGACATTCGGTCCGGACGTAGCCGAGGTGCTGCTTGCAACTGTCGCAGATACCCCACCTGCAATCCGCTTTAGCGATTCCGCATCTAGGACAAAGGCAGTTTTGACGGAGCCGCCGCCCTGTGGATTCGTAGGTTGAGAACTGTTCATATAGGTCAACACCGCCGTCGCCATCGCGCTGTGCCGAGACAGGCACATTTCATTGAATTGCCGTCAGCGAGTGAAGGCGTATCCGAAGGCGATGCTGGTCCAATACTTCCCTTCATATTTCCAGCTGCTGCCGACGTCACCGCCCAAACGGTCCTGACCCACAAAGATGCCGATTTGAAACGAGTCGAGGTGCATCAGGATGAAGCCGGCTGACCAAGTAAATGCGGCTCGCGTGCCGGAGTCTTTGACCGAGCTGCCCGTGGTTGCAGAGTCATCGGTGATGTTGACGAGTGACATGCCGACGCTCGCTGCGGGCGTGATTGCCACTCCCAACGGTCCGCCGAACCGATAGCCCACGAAATAGCCGAGGTTGGATTCACCACTCAAAGATTTGTCACTGCGCCGCTTGAAGGGGACGAACAACGCTCCGTGGGTGATGCCGAAGTGTCGATAAAAGTCTTTGGGAATCTCGACCGGGTCATTTGGCTTGTACAGACTCCTGTCATCACCAGGCGGCCCGAGCGAAGTCTTCTCGTCGCAAGCGAGTGCCAGCGACGCATTGGCCTCGGACCCGAAGGTCCAGCGGCTCTTGCGCCTGAGCAGCGTCTGTCCTGTCACCGCTCGCACTACTTCGAATTTGGAGCCTCGCTTGAAGCAGACGGTGCCTCTGTCATCACCCTGAGATGAAGTGCGGACCAAGGGGTAGTCCACATCAAGGTGAATGACGTCGCCCTTCTGAAGTACCAGCGGCGCATCTTGAGCGAATGCCGTTCCGGGTAGGGCCGCGAGACCAGCGGAAAGCCCGATGACAGCAGCGTACACGCGGCCCATTTCTCGATTCTTCATACTGTTTCCTCGCTTGGTAAGAATCTCGTGAGAGCTGCAAACTGGAGATCGCTCTATCGAGCGTTCCGTGAGGCATGACGGCGGGCAAGCATCGCGGCTTCTGCAATGGACGCATGCGGTGTGGCTGCAGCCTTATCGGACCTTGCCGACGAGGCCCTCAGCGGGACCGGCGGCGAGGTCGAGTTGCAGCAAATCCTCAAGGCGTCTTCTTCAGCAACACGATGCTGAAGGTGTTGTTGAGTCCGCCAACCACGTTGGACAGCGCCGGCACGATCGCCGCCATGTAGACATCGCCGCCGACCACGAGCAGGCGGCCGTCAGTCAGGTTCCGCGCTGGAGTCACCGCGTGTGCGGTGTAGCTCTCACTCACAAGCTGGGAGAGCGATCTCGCGAATCCAGGCGTTGATCAGATCGATTCCCTCTATGTGGTTGACTTTGCGACTGATCGGAGGCATCACGTCGCCCGTCGTGTTGTGGCTGAGCCGATAGAGAAGCAGCGAGACCTCCGGTTTGCCGGCCTCGATGTCGTAGCGGTAGGGTGCTCCCGGTCCGCCGTACGCCAGCGGCGCCTTGCAGACGCCCCATCGCGCCGGCGACGGGCTGACGGTGGCGACGGTCGCAAAGTCGAGCATCAGCCCGCTCTGGAATGCCGCCCCGAGAGGGCTGTGGCAGTGTGCGCAGTTGACATCCAGATAGGCCTTGGATCTCGCCTCGAGGCTTTGAGTCGTGTCACGCCAATCGGCGTTCACCGGTGCGCCTGCAATGCCGGGAAAGCCGCCGAGGATTTGGTTGTCGGCCCAGTGGGTCAGTTCGTTCTGACCAGGCTCAGGGCCGTAGGCGTAGGTCTTGTTTAGGTTGCGCGCTTTGGGACCAATGGGAAGGATCCCGGCGCCGCCCGCGGTCTGGGTCGAATGACATTGTTGGCAGGCCTGCGCGTTGGGCACGGCATAGGTGAACTTCTCGCTCGTACCGTCGGCCGAAACCAGTTCGAGCTTCACGTCCTTGCCGCCGACCTTCAACGTCGCCTCCCGCTGGTCGGCGTCCCAGACGTAAGGCAGTCCCGACCAGGTGCCGTTGGGTTGCAGCACCAGCACACGCGTCTCAATGAGAACGTTGGCGGAGAGGTCGATCGAGCTCCCCTGTTCGTTCTGCGAACGGCGCGCGACAGCGACATACGCTGCGTCGGTACCGGACGCCTTTGGATAGTAGAAAGTCTTCACGATCGCCGAGCCGATCGGGAAATCGAATGTGCCGTCGGCCTTGTAGGCGATCTGTCGCCCAGGCGGGACATAGACTGCGCGAAGCTTGAATGCGTAGTCGGAGAAGAGCGCTGAATTCAGGTCGTATGGGATCAGGCTGGCGTTCAACGTCAGCGTCTTGCCGTCGTTGAACATGAAGCGCCAGTCGGAGAGCTTCTGCGGCGCCGTACTCTGGTCGAAGACAGCTACCTGGGGCTGGCCGGGTTGATCATCATTCCCACCGCAGGCTGACATGACGCCCGCTGCCGATACGGCAAGGACCATCCACTGCACGCGTTCCATGATCGTTGGGGTCGTAAGCATGACTGTCCTTCAGAGCAGCCCCGTGACGGGGGGCAAGGTGATCGTGCAATCCATGCGTGGCGGAAACGGGAAGATCGGTCCCGCAGACAGCCCCTGGGTCAAGGCAAGTAGATCGATATCCATGTTTTCGTACGAGATGACGTTCGGGATGACCGGAAGATCGGTGACGTTGCCCTTCGAGCAGATCTGCAGGTTGCCCGTGTAATGGCCCCCTTCGCCGTTGGCACCGGTGGTTCCGGTGGCGACGTCGACGATGCCGTCCCAGATGACCGCAGGCATGCGCGCTGGAAGGCCCGATGCATCGAGAAATGCGAACAAGCCGCTCACGAGAGGCGCCAGCCCGGCAGGATCGGCGAACGGTCCATCGGGCGCGGCGCCGAAATCGACGATCGTGTTGTCGTGGGCGTAGAACCCGCGCAGGTACGGGTCAAACGTCGTCGGGTCGAAGAAGATGCCGAGCGACTGAAAGCTGACTGCCAGAATCCCGGCCGTCTTGTGACCCGTGATCGAGTTGCCCAGGACCTCGGTGTTCTGCGCCGCCATGGCCATGACGCCGGTGCCGGGTGGGACGCCGCGGACAAAGCCTTCCGCCGTGTCGGCGAGCGGCCGATTGTTGTTCACGACCGTGTTGTTGCGAACGACTGTTCCGCTGTTGTCCAGGAAGCGAAAGGCGCCCGGCAGCGCGAAGATCAGGATGCCACCGGTGTTGTCGTGAACATCGTTGTTCTCGACGACCGCATTGCGCGAATTCTCGATCTCCACGCCCGCAACGTTGAAGTACGCCTCGTTGCCGATTACCCTGACGTTCTGCGATTGCCCGACATAGACCCCCGCATCCCGCGTGCCGATCGCCTTGCTGTTCGTGATCAGGACGTTGTCGGACGTGACCGGATAGAGGCCGTACGCCATTTGCGAGCTGTGCAGCGGATCGTCGGTCCATTCGGCGCGCACGGTGTCGATGACAACGTCGCTGGAATTGGCGACGAACACGGCGTTGCCAACGGCGTCTTCCACGGCGAACTTTCGGAAGGTCACGCCCTTGACGTAGCGAGCCTCGACACCGTTGCTTTCCGAGGCTCCTTTGAAAGACAGGATCGTGTTGCTCGTGGGATCGGAGCCATCACCGGCGCCGACGATGGTCAGCCTGTTGACGCTGAGCTTCAGCGAGCGATTGAAAACATAGCGACCGGCAGGCAACGTGATGGTGTCACCTTCGTGCGCAAGAAAGAGGATGGTGTTGAGATCCTCGTCGTTCATCTTGGCCGCGGCCACCGTCGTTCCCGGAAGGGACGGCGCGACCTCCGGACCCGAACCGTTGCCGCCGCATGCGGTCAGTCCAAGCGACAACAACGCTATCAGCGAGACTCGACGGAGAACACTGCGGCGACGAAGACCCGATACGGGCCTGGTAGAACTGAACATGGCACCTCCGTTGTGAAGTGATCACCGGGACTGCACTCGGCGCAATACCTGTTACTTCATTGAACGAAGTGCCGACTGGCCGATGGACATCGAGCCGAACTTTTTTTCACGAGGTCAGGTTGCCGGATCGCGCACATGGCGTGCGCAGATGTCCATCCTTGGGCGCTCTTCTCGTTCACCTATGCAGGGCCGCGATGTTCCGCGCCACCTCGAACGGAGGACGATCGATTGGCTGTTCAAGGCAGAGCTGACAGCAGGAACGGTGTCGCTCGTGATGGGTACAGCGCGACGCAGTGCGCCGACCCTGGTCGCGGGGCTGCACAGGTAGCATCGGTGTTCCGCAGATTCATGTGGAAGGAACAAGGGCATGAGGAAAGCAGCGCAGTTGATCGAACCTGCCAAGGCTCGATTGCGACCGACCGACGCATCGGGAATCGGGGGGCGCCGGCCGCCGCCTGCATGACGGTATGACGCCGCTGTCGCCGTTCGAAGCGCATTGGCCCGCGATCAGCGCGCTGCTCGACGAGGCGCTGGGCTTGCCGGCGCCCGAGCGCGCGCCGTGGCTCGAGGGCCTTGTTGGCGAGCCGTCCTCGCATCGCGAAGCCTTGCGCGCGTTGCTGGCGCACCAGGCCTCGGTCGAGACCGATGACTTCCTGAACACCTTGCCCCGGCTGGACACGGTACACGCGAGTCCACCGGTCAGCGGGCTCGCCGCGGGCGGCAGCGTCGGCGCCTACCGGCTGATCGCGGAGATCGGCCAGGGTGGCATGGGCACGGTGTGGCTCGCCGAACGGGCGGACGGGCTCATGAACAGGCGCGTGGCGCTGAAGCTGCCGCGCATCGTCTGGGGTGACAGCTTCGCCAAGCGGCTGGCGCGCGAGCGGGAGATTCTGGCCACGCTCGAGCACGAGCACATTGCCCGGCTCTACGATGCCGGCATCGATGCGCATGGCCGGCCCTTCCTGGCGATGGAGTATGTCGACGGCGAACCGATCGATGCCTACTGCCGCACCCACGCACTGCCGGTGCGCGAGCGCGTTGCGCTGCTGCTGCAGGTGATGGCGGCCGTCAGCCACGCGCATTCCCGGCTCGTCGTGCACCGCGACCTGAAGCCGAGCAACATCCTGGTGACCACGGATGCGAAAGTGAAGCTGCTCGACTTCGGCATCGCCAAGCTGCTTGAGGGCGACAGCACGTTGCGCACCGCGCTCACCGAACTCTCGGGCCGCGCGCTGACGCTGGACTATGCGAGCCCCGAGCAGATTCGCGGCCAGCCGCTGGGTACGGCCAGCGATGTCTACAGCTTGGCCGTAGGTGCTTAGATCAAACGTAGTCTGCGTAGCCAACAGCTATCGCACTTCCGGAGCGTTGACGCGCCCCGCAGCTCGGCGTTAAATGAGGCTGCGCGAGATGCTTTCGCGCTCTCAAACTATGGAGTGAAGCATGAACAGTTCTCAACCGACGCGTCAGCAAGTCAGCGGCTCAACCAAAACTGCCCCAGTGCTCTTGAACGCGGAAGCACTAAAGAATGTTGCAGGTGGGGTTGCCACGAGCGGTGTGCAAATGATTGTCCTTGGTGGCCCCAAAGGGCCGTTGGCTGAGTTGTGAAGGTTCGTCGCGCGACATCGCCTGCAGGTGGCAGCGGGCGTGATGATCACAGTCGCGCCCGTCGCCGGCACCTGGATTGCGTTGTGACAGACGCACGAAGCCAAGCTGTCGGCTGAGCTGGCGCACACCGAAGCAGCCAGGGCGCAGGTCGAGGCTGCGACGGCCAAGGCCGTGCAGGGCTTTATCGAGTCGGTGTTCAAATACCAACACGAAATTTCAGGCTGACCCGAAATCGGCCGGCGAAGCGACTGCGCGTGAGCTGCTGGACCGCGGTTCCGACCGCATCGACAAGGAACTCGCCTCGGAGCCTGAGGCTCAGCTGCGTCTGTATGACGTGCTTGGCGATATGTATGCCAGCACGGGACTCCACGAGCGTGCCCTGGTGTTGTATCGCCGCGCCCTTGAGCGCGCAATGCGGTTTCATGGCCAGAAGAGTGAGGCGGCGTTGAGGGCTGCCGCCAACATCGGACAGCAGCTGGACGAACTCGGACAGCCGGAAGAGGCACTTGCGACGCTGCTCAATGCCGATGCGGCCGCGAGGAGCCGTGCCGCCGATAACGATACCAACCGCATGAACATCGACGCGAACCTGGCACACGTTTATTTCGGGATCGACGTTGCCAAAGGGCTGGAACGGGCACGAAGCGCGGCTGTGATCGCGCGCGCGCAAGGGCCTTCGATGGACGGCATCGGTGCCCTGTCAATATTGGGCGACCTTGCCAAAACGTCGGGTCATCTGGAGGAGGCACGCAAGGCGCTCAGCGATGCAGTTGCCTGGATCGATCAGCAAAGCGCCGTGGGCGTGTTGCCCAACATTCTGGCGTCACTCGGTGATGTCCAGGACCGGCTTGGACAGGTCGAAGCCGCAGGCGCGACGATAGGGCGTGCGCTCGCCCTTGCAGAGAAGCTAGGCGACCTGCCGTCCGTCCACCATCTTCGGTTTACCCTGGCCCGCCATCGTTTCAACAATGGGCTTCTGCGCGAAGCCCTCGAAATTGGAAGGTCTGAATCCGACTGGGCACGAGCGCCCGGAGGCGACCAACAGTCCAGTGATCTGCGCGTGTTAGTCCTGGCCAACTTCGGACGGACGTTGGTGGCCTATGGTGACCCCCCTCGCGGATTGAAAGTGCTCGACGAAGCGCGTGCGATGTTGTCGCAGGAGACGACAAATAGGCTTGGGCAGATCCTTATCGAGCGCGCCAACGCATTGGTTTCGCTGGGCCGGTTGACCGAAGCCGACGCCGATCTCAAGCGCGCCATTGAGGCAACGTCCAAGAGCGGCGGTCGTGTCGTCGCGGCGGCGCACGAGGTACGCCGCCGCTACCTGGCCGCCACTGGAAGGGCAGACGAGGCGTTGAAGGACCTGTCGCACCACCCGCTCGTCCCTGGCGAGGCGACCACGACAATTGTGCTGCTGCGGCGCGAGGCGGAGAACGCGACGCTGCTGCTCGCGGCGGGCGACGTCAACGCCGCTCGCACAACCGCCGCGAGTGGGCTGGCAACCCTAGAACGGCTACCGCAACGCCGCTTTGTCCGTGACGCCGAGGCGCGCATGACTGCAGTGCTCGGCGAGGCGCTGCTGCGCGAGGGCCGCGCTACCGAAGCACTCCCCGTGCTCCAGAAGTCGCTCGCGCTCCACCTGGAACAATACGACCCCATCCACAGCCCGGCAGTCGCGAACGCGCGGCTCACCCTGGCGAAGGCCCAGCGGCGCGCTGCTCATTAACGGTCCCAGGGATGGCCGTGTTGCGCATGCTGACCTCTGCATTCGAGCTAATTCACGCGCCAGCAAGCGTTCATCCAGACCGAGTCCACCGCCCGCTCATGAGCCGACATTGAGGCGTAGTTCGGACGCGACGTTGGCAGCACGTGCTGCGTTGACCGACCTGGCTACTCGACACCATCCCCGGCTTGCGCAAGCCCGTCGCCTCGCCGGGGTCAAGACCGGCGACTGAAGCAGTCCGTCGCCATGCCGGTGTCCATCCGGCGGCTCCAAGTTCGTTAAGGAAGTTGGCGGGCCTGCCATTGCGCAGTGCCTGCGACCCCTTGACATCGGAGTTGCCATGGAATTGTCAAATGAATCTGCGCAGCGCATACCTTGCCCGGCACCCGGCTTCAGAAGCCGGGTCGTGCTCCTCGACGCGTTGCTCGCCGGGTTAGGCATCTGCGAAAGCAGCAGTAGTGGCGAAGCGATCACGACCATCGCGCCGTTGTCCGACGGCGCTACCGACGACGCGATCTACGCCCAGCGCTTGCGCGGCTTCGAGGATGTGGAAGCGGCAGCGCAATGAGGTTCAATCGCCTCTCCGCGCCCGCCCACGCATGCGGGTTGAGCTCGACGGTCTTCGTCGGCATCTATTGGCTTGCGAATCGCCTGACGCAGTTGCGCAGCGACGTCGGCTCCACCGTCTTCGACTGGGAAAGAGCCATCCCGTTCGTGGCGTGGACCATCGTGCCCTACCTCTCGATCTGCGGCTTCTTCCTGATGTCGTTCTTTGTCGGTCGCGACCCCATCGAGCTCCGTCGGCACGTGACCCGGCTGGCCCTGGTGCTGCTGGTCTCGGTCGTTTGCTATGCGATGTTTCCGCTGCGCTTCACGTTCGACCGCCCCGCGGTCGATGGCGTGTTTGGTCCGTTGTACGGAGCCCTGGCGGCATTCGACTTGCCCTACAACCGCGCGCCCTCGCTTCACGTCGCCGTGCTGGTGGTGCTTTGGGCGAGATGGGGCCCCCACCTGAATCGCATTCAGAGGGCGTGTCTGGGCGGCTGGTTTCTTCTGATCGGCATTTCGGTGCTGACGACGTACCAACACCACGTGATCGATGTGTTGGCCGGGCTGACTCTCGGGGCGGCTGCGGTCGCGCTCACGTCGTCGAGCGCCGGCGCACAGGCATCGACAAGCGGCGAATTTTCTAGGGATGTCCTCAGGCGCCGCAAAAACTCGTAATACGAGGCAGGGGCTGCTGTGCAGCCTCGCGTTTGGTAAACCGAGACCCGCCATGGCGAAGATTCACCGGCTCATGGCGCTTGCGCTGGGCAGCGCCAGCGCTGCGCTCACGACGATCGTTCTTGCGCAAGAGAATGCCGCAGCATCGACGCCACCGGTCTGGACGCTTCATGCACGCGTGATTGCGACAGGGTTGCACGGTGCGCAAGGCATACGGCAGGTTGGCCGCTTTCACGCCGGTGGCCCGTTCACCTCGAACCCGGAGTTCCTTCTGCAAACGCAGCGCGGGCGACCGCTGGATCCGGAGCGGGTGCTGGTGGCGGCCGAGACCAACCTCGGCGCGAAGCTGGGCAACACGGCGCATGCGGCGGGCACCGTCCTCTCCATCGATCCCCGCGCCGCGGTCGATTCGAGCCCATTGAAAGTGCCACCCGATCTTGCCTCGCGGCCCACAACGGTCGGCGCTCCGGTGCAGATCTACAGCACGCAGTCGGCCCGCCACCTGAATCGTCTGCACAACCGTGGCGCCCTGACCGAGGGCTTCGCTGCCGTGTCGGGGCCCCGCTACCTTTCCATCAACAACGCCTTCGGCCGGCCGTGGGTGGCGAACGCGCCGTTCGGCTTGCAGGGCGCCGGCAGCGAGAGCGTCGTCGACCCGGATGGCGCGCCGCTGGCCAACGCTCCGAGCGACATCGCCGGCGGTGTCTTCGTCGGGCGCGAGACCGGGCGCACGAGTGTCCCGAAGGCGGTTCGCACCGGCTGGCTGGCGTCGCTCTGGAACCGGCGAGACAGCGCACAACTCACACCGGGCGCGATCGATCGCGGCGCGCTCGGCACGGCCTTGCTCGGCGCATCGCCGGACGGCAGCGGCTTCGCGGTGTTCGCCGTGGTGACCGGCGCCGGCGCCATCGTGCAGGTTCATGTTCAGGACGGCGTGGACGGCCTCGCGCCACCGGGCACGATCGACGTCGGCAACGAGGATCCCGGCGTGATCGGCGTCGCATTCAAGTGGGCCCCCGACCGTGCGCTCTTCATCGCCGATGCACGCCGCGATCGCATCACGGTGCTGCACCTCGACGACGATACGCGGCAGTTCACGCTGAACCGAATCAACCATCTCGAGTCGCCGTGGTTGCGGCACCCCATCGACCTGGCGGCCGCCATGCCGGAGATCGCGAACCCGCGCTTCGCGAGCCACACCACGCTCGCGGCAGGCTCCGATCTGTACGTGGCCAATCGGGGTGATGGCTCGCTGGTTCGTCTTCGACAGGATGGCAGCGTCGCCGCCGCGTCGCTGATCGATGTCCCTGGCTTCGGCCGCATCGGCCCGGGGCAACTGCGTTCCATCGCCGTCTCGGCGGATGCGCAACGCATCTGGCTCATCGCGCAGGTTGCGCACTCCGACGAGAGCATGCTGATCGAGATCGGAGGCTTCGACGCCGCCGGCCCGTTCGCCACGGCGTCGACAGTGGCCGCCGCGCCAGGCCCGCGTCTGTCCGATGGTCGGGCCGAGGGTGCCCGCCTGTTTGTCACGGCGCTGATGCCGCACACGGGCCTTGGCCCGATCTTCAACGCCGATTCTTGTGTCGCGTGCCACCCCGGCCCCGGGGGCGCCTCTGCGCGCGAAGAGCACTTCGCGCGGCGTGTCGCTCGCATGGACTCGAGCACGGGACGCATCCTGCCGATCGACGGGCAGCCGAGCGCGTTCGCGCCACGACGTTCGACGCGCGAAATGGGTGAGCGCCATGCACCCGCAGCCGCCATTCCACGCTCGGCCAACGTCGTGTCACTGCGCATGCCACTGTCGCTCTTCGCAGCGGCGCGACTCGACGAAATACCCGACGCGGAAATTGAAGCGCAGGCCGTCAGCAAGGGAGACGGCATCAAGGGACGGGTGCACTACGTGGGGACAGCGGGCGACACCCAGCGTGTGGGCCGCTACGGCTGGAAGGCAGACGTCGCCACGCTCGACGACATGGTCGCGGAAGCGTTCGATCACGAGATGGGCATGACGAGCGCACTGGCCATCCACCCGCCGCCGACCGTGAAGGACGACGGCACCATGGTGCGAGCCGTCTCCGCGTTCCTGCGCACGCTGACCCAGAGCGGACAGGGTGCGCGATGAGAGCTGCGATCGCTGCATTTCCGGTCCGCCTGGGCCTGCGCGCCCGATGGTCCGGCGTGTTGGTTGCTGCCGGTCTGGGCTTGGCTGCGCAATGGATAGCCGGCGGCCTGGGAGACCCGCTTGCCCGCAACCCGGTGCTGGTCGCGATGGTGTTCGGCCTTCTGCTCGGCAGTGTCTTCGGCTGCCCGCAGATGCTGCGTCCGGGTCTGGACTTCACGAAGCGGCATCTGCTGAGACTGGGCGTGATGCTGCTCGGGTTTCGGATCACCGTCGCGCTGCTGGCGGATCTTGGCATCGTGCCGATCACCATCGCGGCCGTCGAACTCGTCGTCGTCCTCGTGGCGGTGCGCTGGGTGGCGCTGCGCGTGTTCAAGCTCGACCCCCATCTCGCGCTGCTGGTGGCGGTCGGTTCCTCGGTCTGTGGCGCGGCGGCCATCCTCTCGGTCGCGTCACTCGACCGCGCACGCGAGAAGCACGCCGGCGTAGCGATCACCCTCATCACCATGGCGGGCACCATCGCGCTGCTTCTCTACCCGATCGGGTTCTCCGGGGGCTGGATGCCGGGCGTGGACGAGCGCGGGTTCGGCATCACCGTCGGTGCCAGCATCTTCGAACTGGCGCAGGTGTATGGCGCTTCGTATGCGGTGTCGGAAGGCGCGTTGAACATCGCAACGCTGGTCAAGCTCAGCAAGGTCGTGATGCTCATTCCGCTGTTGCTGGTGCTCGGCATGCGCCGGTCGCAGGCGCCGGGAGGCGACGCACGCCCGGGCGTCCCGATACCGTGGTTCGTCGTCGGCTTTCTCGCCGTGCTCATGTTCAACTCTTCCATCACCGTGCATCCGCAGATTCGATCGCTGATCCTGCAAGGCGACCAGTTCCTCTTTCTGATGGTCACGATCGCGCTGGGGCTGACGACGCCGCTCGCGAAGCTGCGCGAGGGCGCAGCAACCGTGCGTTTGATCGGCGCTGGAGCCTTCGCCTTGTTGCTGTCCGCCGCACTCGCCTATGGCCTCGTCTGTAGCACCTCGCTCGTCACCGGACCGGCCCCTGCCTTCGTGGCCTCTGCCGGCGTGCCCATTGCCAGCGCTCAGGCCAGCACGACCGAGCGAGTGCAGCGCGACCCGCAGGTCACGGCCGGCGCGCGCCTCTTCGAATCCGTGGGCTGCGCGAAGTGCCACGTTCGCGCCCTGCACGGCACCCAAGGCGAGGTCACGCTGTACTCGGACTTGCTGCTGCACGACATGGGCCCCAGCCTCGACGACAAGATCATCCAGGGCCATGCGACCGGAGCGGAGTGGCGCACGACGCCGCTCATCGGACTGCGCGACCGAGAACGCTTTCTGCATGACGGCCGCGCGGCGACTCTGCGCGCCGCTGTGCTCGACCACGGGGGTGAGGGCGAAATCGTGCGCAACCGGTTCTTCGAGCTCGACGAGAGCGAACAGCGCGAGGTCTACCGGTTTCTGTCGTCGCTTTAACGAAGGTGATGCCGCTGAGTCCGCAGATGACTGAGCCGCCCATCCGATGCACAGGGCGCGAAATGAAACGGAACTTCAGCTTTGCCTGAGCAACGGGGCCCCGAGTCAGCGCCCGACGATTGGTAGGATCCGCCCGCGGGCCACGACAAGGCAGCAAGCTCCAACGATCATCCACGATGACACACGACTTCCTGGCAGCCCACCGTGCGGCCATCGGCGAGACACGCACCAGCGGCACGCTGCGCTTGGTCTACGAGCACTCGGGCATGGGCATGCAGGGTGTGCGGACGGAGCACGCCGACCTTCGCAGCGGCGCCTGGCTGCGCGACGTGCAAGCCGGCGAGTACCGCGAGTCCTTCGGCTTCGATGGCGAAACGCCGTGGATGCGCGATCTCTCCGGTGCCTGCACGAAGCAGCAAGGAGGCGACCGCATCCCGCTGGCGATCAATGAAGCGTATCGGCGATCGAACCGATGGTGGCTGCCGGACCGCGGCGGTGCGCGCATCGACGATGGCGGGGAGGACGCTGCGTCCGGTCGACCCGCCCGCAGGCTGCGCATCCACCCGCCCGGTGGGTTGCCCTTCGATGCCTGGTTCGACGTTCAGACACACCTGCTCGTGCGCATTGCCGAGGACCGGCAGTTCTTCCATACCGTCACCTCCTTCGCCGACTACCGCCTTGTGGCCGGCGCCATGCACCCCCACACCGTGGTGCACGACGCAGGCGCTGGCGAGGCGGGCATCGAGCGGCTGACGCTGGTGGAGGCCCACCTCAGTGACGCCCAAGACGGCTCGCTCTTCACCTGCCCGCCCTCGCCGGCCGCGGGTGTGGCGATCGAGGACGGCAGCGACAGCGTGAGCCTGCCTTTCCGCTTTCTCAACAACCACGTGTACGTGGACGTGATGGTCGAGGGTCGCGGCCCCTTCAACTTCCTGGTGGACACCGGCGGCCGCACACTCGTTGCGCCGCACCTCGTGCGCGCATTGAACCTGCAGACCCTCGGGGCTGCCGCCATGTCGGGCGCCGGCGAGCAAACCAAGGACAGTGGTTTCGTCAAGCTGCATGACGTGGCGCTCGGCAGCGTGCACATGCGAGACCAGATCGCCATCGCGGTCGACATCTACGCGCCTTCGGTCGAGGGCATTGCGGTCGACGGCATGCTCGGCTTCGAGCTGTTCCGGCGCTTCGCCGTCACGCTCGACCATGGCCGCCGGTGCATCGTCTTCACGCGGCCCGGCGCGTTCCAACCCCTGAGCGGCGCAACCGCCGTGCCCTTCACGTTCTACGACCATCTGCCCTATGTGCAGGGGCAGGTCGACAAGCTGCCCGCGCGCTTCACCATCGATTCCGGTTCGCGCTCGGACATCGACCTCACCACGCCCTTTGTTGCCCGGCACGGCCTGCGCGAGCGCTTCACGCGGTCCATCGATGCGGTGACCGGTTGGGGCATAGGCGGGCCGTCGCGCTCGACGGTGGCCCGCCTGCCACAACTGGCCGTGGGTGGCGTCGCAGTGCGTGAGGTGATTGCCAACCTCTCGCGCGCCAGCGGCGGGTTCTTCACCGACCCGCACATCGACGGCAACATCGGCACGGGCTTTCTCAAGCGGTTCGTGGTGCAGTTCGACTACGAGCAACAGATGATGTACCTGATCCCGCTGGACCCGCCGCCCGCTGATGCCGGCAGCTTCGACCGCGCCGGCCTGTGGATCAACGCCAGCAACGCCGGCTACGAGGTGATGTCGGTGTCGCCGGGCGGGCCCGCAGACCGCGCCGGCATGCGGCCGGGCGACATCATCACGGCGATCGACGGTCAGCCAGCCGTTGCGGCCGAACTCTCCGACGCGCGCGCCTTGCTGCGCACGCGGCCGGCCGGCCAGGCCGTGGCCTTTGAGCGTCGCGATGCAAGTCCTTTGATCGTCATTCTGGAAGAGGCGATCTGATTTTCGCCAGTGAGCAACAAGCGCTGCGTAAGCGGGCCGCCCTCGGCCGTTCGGCCTGTTCGGCGACAGGCCGGCTGAAGCCTTTTCTCGACGTGCAGGCTGGCCGAGAATGGAGCGCTTCGGGAGCAGCGATGCCAACTTCTAAAGCCCACCATGCGAAAGGCTCGGCCCCAAAGGCCCGCAAACCCGCAGTGCTGCCCAAGTCCGACGGGGACGTCGGCGTGCAGGCCTACATCGCCAGCATGGAGCCGTGGCAGGCCGCCCTCGCCAGGCGCGTCGACGCGCTCGTCGTGAAGCATGTGCCCGGCGTCCGCAAGGCCATACGGTGGCACTGCCCGTTTTATGGTGTGGAGGGGCAGGGCTGGTTCCTCGCTTTTGCCGCCTTCCAGCGCCACGTCAAGTTCAGCTTCTTCAAGGGAAGCTTGCTCCAACCCATTCCGCCCATCGGCCAGTTCAAGGAGGTGCGCTCCCTGGATGTGCGTGAGCTGGACGAGCTCGACGAGAAGCAGCTGGCAGCCTGGATCAGGCAGGCCGCCGCCATCCCCGGCTGGGGCGGCGAGTCCACGCGCTAGAGAGAGTCTCAGATGCTTGCTGTCGCGCGTCTGGAGCTGGCATGAGTGAAGATCCTGCAAGCCAGGACCCCGAGCTGTTGCGCCGCTTGCTGCGCGCGAAGGACCGGATGGACGCCGCCTCGCACGAGGCCTGGCCGGTGCAGCGGCTGGCGAGCGTGAGCGGCGTCTCCGAGGCCCACTTCGCGCGATCGTTCAAGCAGGCCTTCGGCACCCCGCCGCACCGGTACCTGCTCACGCGTCGCATCGAGCGGGCGACGGCGCTGCTGCGCGACACCGACCTGCCCATCACTGAGATCGCCTTCCAGACGGGCTGGGAGAGCCTGGGCACCTTCGGGCGAACCTTTCGCGACATCACCGGCGAGAACCCGAGTGCGATCCGCTCGCGCGCAAGGGCCACGGCGCACGAGTTTGGGCGTGTGCCCGCCTGCATCGTCAGCGCCGCGCACCGGCCCGACCTCACGACAGCAGTTTCGGAGAAGCGGCGCCAGGAGGCGGGCGATATAAACGGATCTCACGAAAAGGAGATCCCATGAGTCAAGGTGTCGAAGTGGTTGGTTTGTACGTGCGAGATCAGGACGAAGCGCTTGCGTTCTACGTCGAGAAGCTCGGGTTTCGCGTCCACACGGATGCGCGCAACGGTGACTATCGCTGGCTCACGGTGCAGCACCCGGACCAGCCCTCGTTCCAGCTCGGCCTGTTCACGCCGGGGCCGCCCGTGCACGATGCGGCGACGGCGCAGACGCTGCGCGCGATCGTGGCCAAGGGCGCGATGCCGCCGCTCGTGCTGAATGTGGCCGACTGCCGCGCCGCCTACGACCGGATGCTCGCCCGGGGCGTGGAGTTCACGCAGGAGCCCGTCGACCGCTACGGCAACGTGGATGCTGGTTTCCGCGACCCGTCTGGGAACGGCTGGAAGATGATCCAGGCTCGCCGCTGAGGAGACCACGATGAACAACTGGAGTCACTGGATTCGGCAGAGCCACCGCTGGCTGTCGATGGCCTTCACGGTCACCGTCATTGCCAATTTCGTCGTCCGCGCACGGATGGAACCACCGCCGTGGGTGACCTACTCGCCGCTGCCCCCGCTTTTCTTGCTGCTGTTCAGCGGCCTGTACCTGTTCGCGCTGCCGCATGTCACGCAGTGGCGCAGCGGCAGAGGCGGCCAGAGACAAGAGCGATCCACCGAGAGGCAACCCACATGAAGACCCGTCCGTCGAACAGCACCGAGTCTGTGTCCGATCTCATCGACGCGAAGATCGAAGGTCTGGGTGACTGGCGGGGCGAGATGCTCTCCCGGCTGCGCGCCTTGATCAAGGAGGCTGTCCCCGATGTGATCGAGGAATGGAAATGGGGGATTCCAGTCTGGTCGCACAACGGGCTGATCTGCACCGGCGAGACGTACAAGAAGGTCGTGAAGACGACCTTCGCCAAAGGAGCCTCCCTGGCGGACCCGTCAAGCCTCTTCAATTCCAGCCTCGAAGGCAACACCCGGCGCGCGATCGACTTCCACGAAGGCGACAAGCTGGACAAGAAGGCCCTGAAGGCACTCATTCAGGCCGCCGTGGCCTTGAACAAGTCTTCAGCCCGCGGCTAGAACGAGGGCGCGATGCTTGACGAACTGCTGACCCGCGTCCTGCGGAACCAGCCGCCCGACTCGTGAGTTCAATCAAATAAGGCCCTGTGCGCCATGCTTTCGCGTGGGCACAGGGCCAAGGCCCGCTCTGATCAAGCGGGAATCAGTTCATGCCGCCTCGTCGCGCGTGGACAAGGCGGTGTAGGTCATGTTCGGCGTGCCGTTCTTGTTCAATGCGACTCGCGCGGCACCGCGTGCCCGCGGCAGCCGACGAGGAAGTCGAGGTCGGCGCCCTTGTCGGCCTGCATCACACGCTCCACGTACAAGCCTTGGTAGCCGGTGCTCATCGCGACCGGCTCGGGCTTCCACTTCGCGCGGCGCACGGTGAGCTCGGCATCGGGCACGTCGAGGTGCAGGCGGCGGCCGGCCACGTCGACCTCGATCCAGTCGCCGTCTTGCACCAGCGCCAGCGGGCCACCGGCAGCCGCTTCGGGCGCCACGTGCAGCAGCACGGTGCCGTAGGCCGTGCCGCTCATGCGCGCATCCGAGATGCGGACCATGTCGGTCACACCCTGGCGCAGCACCTTGGGCGGCAGGCCCATGTTGCCCACCTCGGCCATGCCGGGGTAGCCCTTGGGGCCGCAGTTCTTCAGCACGAGGATCGAGTTCGCGTCGACGTCGAGCGCCTCATCGACGATGCGCTCCTTGTAGTGCTCGATGTTCTCGAACACCACCGCGCGGCCGCGGTGCTGCATCAGCGCCGGCGTGGCGGCCGAGGGCTTGAGCACGCAACCCAGCGGTGCCAGGTTGCCGCGCAGTACCGCGATGCCGCCGCTCTCGACCAGCGGTTTGTCCAGCGGGCGGATCACCTCGGCGTTGTGGTTGGGCGCGTTCTTCACGTTGTTCCACAGCGTGCTGCCGTTGGCGGTGAGCACGTCCTTGTTCAACAGGCCGGCATCGCCGAGTGCGCGCAGCACGGTGGGCAGGCCACCGGCGTAGAAGAAGTCTTCCATCAGGAAGCGGCCCGAGGGCATCAGGTCGACGAGCGTGGGCACGTCGCGCCCCAGCGCATCCCAGTCGTCGAGGTTGAGGCTGGCGCCGGCATCGGCGTGCACGCGGCCGGCAATCGCCATCAGGTGCAGCACCGCGTTGGTCGAACCGCCGATGGCGGCGTTGGTGCGCACGGCGTTGACGAAGGCGTCGCGCACCAGCAGCTTCGACAGGCGCAGGTCTTCGCGCACCATGTCGACGATGCGCCGGCCCGACATCTGCGCGAATGCATAGCGCCGCGAATCAACCGCGGGGATGGCCGCATTGCCAGGCAGCGTGACGCCCAGTGCCTCGACCATCGAGGCCATGGTCGAGGCCGTGCCCATGGTCATGCAGTGGCCGGCCGAGCGCGACATGCAGCTCTCGGCCTGCATGAAATCGTCGATGCTCATCTCGCCCGCGTTGACCTTCTCGGAGAAGAGCCACACATGCGTGCCCGAGCCGATGCGCTCGCCCTTGTAGTTGCCGTTCAGCATCGGCCCGCCGGACACCATGAGCGACGGCAGGTCGCAGCTGGCCGCACCCATCAGCAGCGCGGGCGTGGTCTTGTCGCAGCCGGCGAGCAGCACCACGCCGTCGATCGGGTTGGCGCGGATCGATTCCTCGACGTCCATGCTCGCGAGGTTGCGGAACAGCATGGCGGTGGGCCGCAGGTTGGTCTCGCCCAACGACATCACCGGGAACTCGTAGGCCACGCCACCGGCTTCGAGCACGCCGCGCTTCACGCGCTCGGCGATGTCGCGGAAGTGCGCGTTGCAGGGCGTGAGTTCGCTCCAGGTGTTGCAGATGCCGATGACGGGGCGCCCGTCGAACGCGTCGTCGGGCAGGCCTTGGTTCTTCATCCAGCTGCGGTGAATGAAGGCATCCTTGTCGGTGCCGGCGAACCAGGATTCGGAGCGCAGCCTGCGTCGCGCGGGTTTGGAAGGAGTGTCAGCGGACATGATGAACTCGGGTGGCTGTCAGGGTGGCGAGACAGTCGAGCCGCCACAGGCGACCCAGGTCTCGACAAAACGTTCGGCGTGCATGCCGACCTGGGCCGGCGAATCGCCGGGGCGGTAGAGCGCCGAGCCGAGGCCGAAGCCGGCCACGCCGGCGTCGAGGTAGGCACGCATGCTCTGCGGCTGGATGCCACCGACGGGATACAGGCGCGTCTCGGCCGGCAGCACGGCGCGCCAGGCCTTGAGGATCGGCGGCGCCATAGCCTCGGCGGGGAATATCTTCAGGCCATCCGCACCCGCCGCGAGCGCAGCAAAGGCTTCGGTGGGTGTGGCCACGCCGGGCAGGCACACGAGGCCTGCCGCCTTGGCCGCGCGGATCACGGCCACGTCGGCATGTGGCATCACGATCAACCGGCCGCCGGCTTCCCTCACCTGGCGCACCTGCGCTTCGGTCATCACCGTGCCAGCGCCGACCAGCGCCCGCGTGCCGACATGGCGCGACAGGGCCTGGATGCTTTGCAGCGGCGAGGGGGAATTCAATGGCACCTCGATCAGCGTGAAGCCGTGCGCCATCAGCGCGTCGGCCACGCCGATCACCTCGTCGGGCTTCACGCCACGCAGGATGGCAATCAGCGGCAGGTGCTTCGCGAGGTCGGTGGTCATGGTGTCCTCCTTCAGTGAGAGATCAGCCTGGCCTGCAGCGCGATGCGTTGCAGACCGCGTGCCGCTGCACGTTCGTCGGCCACATGGACGTCGAGGCCGGCCGATGCCAGCAGCGGGCGGTAGACCTCGGCGAGCGAGGGGCTGGCGATCAGGTCGGCGCGCTTGGCGGCAGCCGCGGCCGGGCCGGCCTCGCGTGCGAGTGCGGCCAGTGCATCGTGGAGTTCGGTGCCAAGCAGCAGGCCCGACAGGCAGCCGCGCTGCTGGTCGGCACCGAGTTCGCCGAACAGCCAGCGCGCGCGCAGCGCAAACAGTTTTTCAAGCAGGCCACCGGGTGCACGCGCTTGCGCGAGGCCGAGTGCAAAACCCGTGGCGTCGATGTGTTCGCCGGCCATTGAGCGGGCGAGCAGGCTGTGCTGGCCGAGCAGCTCGAACAGCTCGCCAGTCATGAAGGTGCGAAACCAGGTGATGCGCCCGTGCTCGCGCCAGACCCACTTGCTGTGTGTGCCGGGGAGCACGACCAAGCCGGTTGCGAGGTCGTTGTCATCTACCAAGCCGGTCGCCGCATCGTCGGCGAGACCGACGAGCTGGGTTTCTTCGCCGCGCATCACATCGGGTGCGGCGCTGCCGCGCAGCATCACGCCGGGCACGATGTGACAGCGGCAATCGAAGGGCACTTCGATCAGCGCACCGGCCAGTTCGCCGGCACCGCTGGGCGCAGGCACGTACGGTGCCTCCGCCCAGCCTTGCCGGCTGCCGACCATGCCGCTCATCAGCACCACGCTGTCGTCGCGCACCCAGTCGCCCACCACGGTGCGCAGCACCGCGGCAAAGCGACCCGGCGCCACCTTGAGCAGGCCCTGGTCGCTGCGGTGCTGCTCCAGCACCGCGCCCGACGCATCGAAGCGCCAGGCGCGCAGGCTGCTGGTGCCCCAGTCCACCGCGATCAGTTGAGCCAGGCTCACGCGGGTGCGCTCACGAGGTGACGACGACCGTCAGGAACGGAACCTGGTCAGAACCAGATTTCAGCCTGGGCACCGAAGCTGGTGCCCTTGGTCTTGCCATTGCCCAGACCGGTCAGGCCGCCGATGCCCGAGGCGGTGTTGGCGGCGTCGTTCCACTTCGCGGTGGTCACGTACAGACGCAGCTCCGGGCGGTTCCAGAAGCCCGGGCCCGCCGACAGCGTCGGTGCAAAGGTGAACTTCGTCAGCTTTTGCGTGTCCGTGCCGTCCGGCTTCTTCTGCATGTAGCCCAGTTCACTCACCAGCTTGAAGTTCTTCGTCAGCGCGTACGACGCCCGGCCACCGATCGAGGCTTCCTTGAATTTCGGCGTGCCCGCGATGTCGTCCTCGTTGTGCTGGCCGTACAAGGCCACCGCCTGACCACCGAATGGGCCGACCTGCCAGGCCAGGCTTTCCACCAGGCGCCACTTCTTCACCGAGGTCTCGGCCGTCATCGTGCCGAAGTTGCCGTCCAGCCCGGCCGAGCCAGCCGCGAACTGCAACCACAGGGTGTTGCCGCCACCAACCGCTGCGATGTCCGCCGTGTGCTGCAGGCTCACCCCATAGCCGCTGGTGCCCTTGCCGTCGGTCGGGTTGTCATAGCGGCCCTGGGTATAGGTGCCCGTCACCCGCAGGGCACCAAAGCCCACCGGGATCTCGGTCACGTCCACGTTCAGGCGCGCACCCGGGTTGGTCGAGTTGCCATTGCCGGCGTCACCGAAGCCCGAACCGGTGTCGCTGCTGAAGAAGGCCACACCCAGCTTGGCGCCACCGCCCAGCTCGATCTGGTCGGCACCGGCGCCCACGCCGTCCATGCGCACGAAGAAGGTGTCCAGGATGTGCACGTCTTTGCGACCGTAGAAGCGCTTGCCGATCCAGAAGTTGGTGCCCGGGGCGATGTCGAAGCCCTTGCCTTCGACGTACATCTGTTCGAACGAGGACGAGGAGGTGCCGACGTCGGTACCCGGGTTGTATTCGTTGAACATGACCTTGGCCTTCCAGGCCACGCCTTCGGAGGTGCCGGTCTGGGCCAGGCCGAACTCACCGTACAAGTCGCATTCGTTGCCCAGGCGGTAGTGGCCGCCGGAGATGCCCAGGTTGTAGCAGGCGCGCGCCGCGTCCTTGGAGGTGCCGCCCGGGCCGGTGCGGAAATAACCGTCGAAATCGACGGCGTAGGCTTGCGACGCGACCATGGCGGCGGCGAGAGCCAGTGCGTGCGGCACGAGTTGGCGGATGGTTTTCATGTGTCAGTCTCCGGTTTGGTTTCTTGGTTTCGGTTGAGATCGGAAGAGGTCGGGGGCACCTCTTCCACAGGGGGAACACTTATCGGATCTGGGGACTCCAGCGCAGCACCAGCGGGTCGAGCCTCTTGGCGGTCTCGATCAGGCCGGCACGCGTGTCGGGGTGCATGGCAGGCAGCGGATGGCGCGGTGCTTCGCAGGCGATCACGCCGCCTTCTTTCATCAGCGACTTGGCGGCCAACAGGCCGGCCTGGCGGTTCTCATAGTTGATGAGCGGCAGCCACTTCTGGTAGAGCGAGTACGCGGTCTCGCGGTCGCCGTTGCAGTGCGCTTCGATGATGGGGCGAATGCCATCCATGTAGGCGCCGCCGGTCATCGAGCCTGTCGCACCGGCATCGAGGTCGGGCAGCAGCGTGATGGCTTCTTCGCCGTCCCACGGGCCTTCGATCGCGTCACCGCCGAGGCGGATCAGTTCGCGCAGTTTCGACGCCGCACCGGCCGTCTCGATCTTGAAGTACGACACGTGCTCGATCTCCTTCGCCATGCGGGCGAGGAAGGCGGCCGACAGCGGCGTGCCGGCGGCCGGAGCGTCCTGGATCATGATGGGGATGCCCACCGCATCCGACAGCTGCGCATAGAACTCGTGGATCTGCGGCTCACCGACGCGGAAGGTGGCGCCGTGGTACGGCGGCATCACCATCAGCATCGCGGCGCCCATGGCCTGCGCGCGGCGGCTGCGCTCGATGCAGACCTTGGTACTGAAGTGCGTGGTCGTCACGATCACCGGCACACGGCCGGCCACGTGCTCGAGGATGGTCTTGGTCAGCAGTTCGCGCTCGTCGTCGGCGAGCAGGAACTGCTCGGAGAAGTTGGCGAGGATGCAGATGCCGTCGGAGCCGGCATCGATCATGAAATCGATGCAGCGTTTCTGGCTGACGAGGTCGAGCTCACCCGACTCGGTGAACGTCGTTGGCGCGACAGGAAAGATGCCGCGGTAGCGAGCTTGGGTCATGGCAGTTCAGTGAGAGTGGCGTGGGACGGCATCGCCGCGGCAGCCGACAAGGAAGTCGAAATCGCAGCCTTCATCGGCCTGCAGCACGTGGTCGACGTACAGGCGCTGGTAGCCGCCCGTCATGCTCGCGGCCGGCGCCTTGAAGGTAGACAGGCGCTCGGCCAGTTCGGCGTCGCTGATGTCCAGATGCAGGCGGCCGGCGAAGGCGTCGAGCTCGATCCAGTCGCCATCGCGCACCGCAGCCAGCGGGCCGCCATCGGCCGCTTCGGGCGCGACGTGCAGCACCACGGTGCCGTACGCCGTGCCGCTCATGCGGGCGTCGGAGATGCGCACCATATCCTTCACGCCCTGCTTCAGCAGCTTGGGCGGCAGGCCCATGTTGCCCACCTCGGCCATGCCGGGGTAGCCCTTGGGACCACAGTTTTTCATCACCAGCACCGAATTCGCGTCGACCTCCAGTGTCTCGTCGACGATGCGCTTCTTGTAGTGGTCGAAGTCCTCGAACACCACGGCACGGCCACGGTGCTTCAGCAGCTCGGGTGTGGCGGCCGAGGGTTTGAGCACGGCGCCGCGCGGCGCGAGGTTGCCGCGCAGGATGCACATGCCGCCGTCGGCCATCAGCGGCTTGTCGAGCGGGCGGATCACCTCGTCGTTGAAGTTAGGCGCCTCGCGCACGTTGTCCCAGATCGATTGGCCGTTGACGGTCAGCGCATCGGGGTGCGGCAGCAGATTGTGTTCGCCGAGGCGGCGGATCACCGCAGGCAGGCCACCGGCGTAATAGAACTCTTCCATCAGGAAGCGGCCCGAGGGCTGCAGGTCGACGATGGTCGGCGTGCCGCGGCCGATGCGCGTCCAGTCTTCCAGCTCCAGCGGCACGCCCAGGCGCCCGGCGATGGCCTTCAAGTGGATCACCGCGTTGGTCGAGCCGCCAATGGCCGCGTTGATGCGGATCGCGTTCTCGAAGGCTTCGCGGGTGAGGATCTTCGACAGCTTCAGGTCCTGCTTCGCCATTTCCACGGCACGCATGCCCGACATCTGCGCCAGCACGTAGCGGCGCGCGTCGACGGCGGGAATGGCCGCGTTGTGCGGCAGCGAGGTGCCGAGCGCCTCGGCCATGCAAGCCATGGTGGAGGCCGTGCCCATGGTGTTGCAGGTGCCGGCCGAGCGCGACATGCCGGCTTCGGCCGACAGGAACTGGTGCAGATTAATGTCGCCGGCCTTCATCGCCTCATGCAGGCGCCAGACGGCGGTGCCGGAGCCGATGTCCTTGCCTTCGAGCTTGCCGTTCAACATCGGCCCGCCGGTCACCACGATGGCGGGCACGTCGCAGCTGGCCGCGCCCATCAGCAGCGCAGGCGTGGTCTTGTCGCAGCCGGTGAGCAGCACCACCGCGTCGATCGGGTTGCCGCGGATCGCCTCTTCGACGTCCATGCTCGCGAGGTTGCGCGTCAGCATCGCGGTCGGGCGCAGGTTCGATTCGCCGTTGCTGAACACCGGGAACTCGACCGGGAAGCCGCCCGCCTCGGAGATGCCGCGCTTCACATGCTCGGCGATCTTGCGGAAGTGCGCGTTGCAGGGCGTGAGCTCGCTCCAGGTGTTGCAGATGCCGATGATCGGGCGGCCGTCGAACTCGTGGTCGGGGATGCCCTGGTTCTTCATCCAGCTGCGGTACATGAAGCCGTTCTTGTCGGCCGTGCCGAACCATTCGGTCGAGCGCAGTTTCTTTTTCGTTTCGGTGGTCATGGGAAGGTCTTCAGGAAGGCTTGGCAGAGCGGGCAGCGAACACTCGCTGCAGCAGGCAGAACACGAACAGCAGCGCGCCGACGACGATGCGCGTCCACCACGAGCTGAGCGTGCCGTCGAAGGAGATGAGCGTCTGGATGATCCCGAGCATCAGCACGCCGAAGAGCGTGCCGAATACATAACCCACGCCGCCGGTGAGCAGCGTGCCGCCGATCACGACGGCCGCGATCGCGTCGAGCTCCAGCCCCACCGCATGCAGGCCGTAGCCCGACAGCATGTAGAAGGTGAACACCACGCCGGCCAGCGCCGAGCAGAAGCCCGACAGCGTGTACACGCCGATGACCGTGCGGCGCACCGGCAGGCCCATCAGCATGGCCGAGTGCTCGCTGCCGCCTACCGCGTAGACCGCGCGGCCGAAGGGCGTGCAGTGCGCGATGAAGATGGCCGCCAGCAGCACGGCGATGGCGATCAGCGCGCCGATGGAGATCGAGGCCGTTTCTTCGCCGAAGGCCCACACCGGAATGCGCGCCTGCGAGATGGCCGAGTACACGGGGTTGGTGATGTCGATCGAATCGATGCTGATCAGGTAGCACAGCCCGCGTGCCATGAACATGCCGGCCAGCGTGACGATGAACGGCTGCAGCCGGAAACGCTCGATCAAGAAGCCCATCAGCGCGCCGAAGCTCGTGCCCATCAGCAGCACCAGCGGGATCACCGCGAACGGGCTCCAGCCGTGGCGCTGCACCAGCGATGCGGAGACCATGGTCGTCAACGCGATCACCGAGCCGACCGACAGGTCGATGCCGCCGGCCAGGATCACGAAGGTCATGCCGACCGCACAGATGATCAGGAAGGCGTTGTCGATGAACAGGTTCAGGAACACCTGCGGCGCGAAGAAGCCGGTGTAGAACACCGAGCCCAGTGTGGCCATCAGCACGAAGAGCGAGATGGTTGCGGTGAGCGGCAGGTACTTCGGCTGGATCCGCATCACGGACGGCACAGCGGCAGGCTTGCTGGCCTGGACGGAGGGTGCCACGACGGCGCTCATGCCCGCACCTCACCACGCGCAGGCTTTTGCACCAGCGCGCGAATGCTGTCGCGAAACTCGGCCGACTGCATCAGCATCACCGCGAACACCACCACGGCCTTGACGACCAGGTTGATCTCGGGCGGCACGCCCAGCGAATAGATCGCGTAGGTCAGCGTCTGGATGATCAGCGCGCCGATCATGCTGCCGACGAGACTGAACTTGCCGCCGGTGAGCAAGGTGCCGCCGAGCGTGACGGCGAGGATGGCGTCGAGCTCGATCAGCTGCCCGGCGTTGTTGCCGTCGGCGCTCTTGACGTTAGAGCTGATCAGCAGACCGGCCACGCCGGCACAGGCACCGCAAAAGGCGTAGACGCCGACGATGATGGCGCGCGCCTTGACGCCGGCCACGCGCGAGGCCTCGGGGTTGATGCCGACCGATTGGATGAACAGGCCCAACGCGCTGCGCGTGATCGCGAGGTACAGCGCGACGAACACCGCCGCCACGATGAACAGCGAGAACGGCAGGCCAAGCAGGTAGCCGCTGCCGAGGAAGAAGTACGGCCCGTAGTAGATCGTGATGATCTGCCCGTTGGTGATGAGCTGCGCGATGCCGCGCCCCGCCACCATCAGGATCAGCGTGGCGATGATGGGCTGCATGCCCACCCGTGCGACCAGCATGCCGTTCCACAGCCCGCACAGCGCTGCCACTGCAACCGCTGCGATGAGGGCCAGCGGCATCGGGAAGCGCGTGACGTGTGTCGCGACACCATCGACGACGACCAGCGCGCCGCCGATCATCCACGCCGCGAGTGCCGCGGCGATGGCGACCACGGCGCCGACCGAGATGTCGATGCCGCGCGTGGCGATCACGAGCGTCATACCCAGAGACACCAGCATCAGCGGCGCTGCGCGGTTGAGGATGTCGATCAGGCTGCCATACAGGTGGCCGCCGCGCCATTCGATGTGCAGGAAGCCGTCGTTGAACGCCGCGTTGACGGCGAGCAGCAGCAGCAGCGTGATGACCGGCCACGCCAGACGGTGCTTCATGAGCATGGAGAAGTGCTTAAGCATGCTCATGCTCCGCCGCGATCAATTCATAGACAGCCGCTTCGCTGCTGCCGCCCGGCAGCTCGCCGACCTTGCGGCGATCACGCAGCACGGCGATGCGGTTCGACACGCGCACCACCTCGCTCATCTCCGACGAGATGAACAGCACCGCCATGCCGGCCTGCGCGAGCCGCAGGATCTCGTCCATGATTTCCTGCTTGGCCGCCACGTCGATGCCGCGCGTGGGTTCGTCGAGGATCAGCAGGCGTGGGTCAGTGGCCAGCCAGCGAGCGATCATCGCTTTCTGCTGGTTGCCGCCCGAGAGCAGCCCGATCGGCATTTCGACATTGGTGCACTTGATGCCCAGCGATTTGACGAACTTTTCGGCCAGTGCCGTCTGCTCGGCGTGCGACATGAAGCGGCGCACGCCCTGGCGGGCCTGCAGCGCCAGCGCGATGTTTTCGCGCACCGACAACTCGCCGACGATGCCGTCGGTCTTGCGTTCTTCAGGGCACAGCGCCAGGCCGTGCTCCACCGCATCGGCCGGGTTGGCGAGGCGCACGTTCTTGCCGTCGATGCTGAGCGTGCCCGAGTCCGGCGCTTCCAGGCCGAACAGCAGACGCGCGAGCTCGGTTCGGCCGGCGCCCAGCAGGCCGGCGAGGCCCAGCACTTCGCCAGCGCGCACGTTCAGGTCGATCGGGTGCAGATGGCCGGTCTGGCCCAGGCCGGTGGTCTGAAGCAAAGCGGGTGTGTGAGCATCGGCCGCAGCCATCGGTGCCGCAGCACCGGCGGTGGCGGCGAACTCGCGGCCGAGCATCGCCGAGATCAGCGCCTGAGGCCCAAGCTCGGCTGCCGGCCATTCGCCGACCCATTGGCCGTTGCGCAGCACCGTGATGCGATCGGACACCGCATACACCTGGTTCAGGAAGTGCGTGATGAACAGGATCGCCATGCCTTCGCCGCGCAGGCGGCGCAGCACGGCGAAGAGCTTCTGCACCTCGTCGTCATCGAGGCTCGAGGTCGGCTCGTCGAGGATCAGCACCTTGCTCTCGACACCCAGCGCGCGGGCGATGGCCACCAGCTGCTGCACGGCCACAGAGCAGCTGCCCAGCAACTGCGTTACATCGATCTCAAGCCCGATGCGGGCCAGCAGCTCGCGGGCACGCCGATGCACTTCTGCCCAGTCGATGCGAAAGCCTTGCAGCGCGCCGCAGCGCGGGTAGCGGCCAGCGAACACGTTCTCGGCCACCGAGAGGTTGGGGCAGAGGTTCACTTCCTGGTAGACGGTGCTGATGCCCAGCTTCTGCGCGTCCAGCGGTGAGCGCGGGCGGATCGCTTCACCGGCCAGGCGCATGTCGCCACGGCTCGATTCGAGAACGCCGGTCAGCACCTTGATCAGCGTCGACTTGCCGGCCCCGTTCTGCCCCATCAGCGCATGGATCTCGCCGGGGAACAGGCGCAGCTGCACATCACGCAGCGCGTTGACGCCAGCGAACTGCTTGTCGATGCCGCTGAGTTCCAAGATTGGAGTCATTGGGACTTATTTGTTCTTGTTGTAGACGTCGACGAACACCGCGGCCAGCAGCACCAGGCCCTTGATGACTTGCTGGTAGTCGATGCCGATGCCGAGGATCGACATACCGTTGTTCATCACGCCCATGATGAAAGCACCGATCACCGCGCCCATCACCTTGCCCACGCCGCCCGAGGCCGAGGCACCGCCGATGAAGCAGGCAGCGATCACATCGAGCTCGAAGCCGAGACCGGCCTTCGGGGTGGCGGTGTTCAGCCGCGCGGCGAACACCAGGCCGGCCAGTGCGGCCAGCGCGCCCATGTTGACGAAGGTGAGGAAGGCCAGGCGCTGCGTCTTGATGCCTGACAGCCGCGCGGCCTTCTCGTTGCCACCGAGCGCGTAGATGCGGCGGCCGACGGTGGTGCGTGTGGTGACGAAGTCGTAGGCCACGATCAGCACGGCCATCACGATCAGCACGTTGGGCAGGCCCTTGTAGGTGGACATCAACCAGCTGAAGGCGAGGATGATGATCGCGAAGGCCGCGTTCTTCAGCAGGAAGAAGAGGTAGGGCTCGGTGACCATGTCGTGCTTGGCCAGGTTCATGCGTCCGCGCACCTTGAAGAACACCAGCAGCACCGCGGCCACCACGCCGATCAGCAGCGAGGTAGTGCGCAAGGTCTCTCCGCCCAGCGGGTCGGCGATGAAACCGGAGCTCAGCTTCTGGAACAGCTCGGGGAACGGTCCGACCGACTGGCCGGCGAGCAGCGCCAGCGCCAGGCCCTTGAACACCAGCATGCCGGCCAGCGTGACGATGAACGACGGGATGCGCGCGAAGGCCACGAACCAGCCCTGCGCGGCACCGATGGCCGCGCCGACGGCAATGCACAGCAGCGAGGTGGCCACGAAGTTCCACTCGTACTGCACCATCAGTACCGCTGCCACGGCGCCGATGAAGCCGCTCACCGAGCCGACCGACAGGTCGATGTGGCCCGCCACGATCACCAGCAGCATGCCCAGCGCCATGATCACGATGTAGCTGTTCTGCAGCACCAGGTTCGTGAGGTTGAGTGGGCGCAGCAAGGTGCCGTCGGTCAGGTATTGGAACAAGCCCATGATCGCGACCAGCGAGATCAGCATGCCGTACTCGCGCAGGTTGTTCTTCAGGAAACCTGTGTACGAACTGGGGGCGGCGGGCGCGTTGGCGGCTGCGGGTGTGGCCGCAGCCGGTGTGGGGGGAACGAGCGGCGTTGCCGCCACCTTGTCACTCTGCATGAACGGAGCCTCCGGATTTGACAATGGCATGCATGATTCGCTCTTGCGAGGCTTCAGCAGCGGTGAACTCGGCGACGAAGCGGCCTTCGTTCATCACATAGATGCGGTCGCACATGCCGAGCAGCTCGGGCAGCTCGCTGGAGATCATCAGCACGCCCTTGCCCTCGCTGGCGAGCTTGTCGATGATGGTGTAGATCTCGAACTTGGCGCCGACGTCGATGCCGCGCGTGGGTTCGTCGAGGATCAGCAATTCGGGTTGGGTGAACAGCCACTTGCTGAGCACCACCTTCTGCTGGTTGCCGCCGGACAGGTTGACCACGGTCTGGTCAACGCCCGAGCAGCGGATGTTGAGAGCGCGGCGGTAGTCGGTCGCGACCTTGTATTCGCGGCCTTCGTCGACCACGGACCGGTTGGCCACCGCCTCGAGGTTGGCCAGGCTGATGTTCTTCTGGATGTTCTCTTCGAGCACCAAGCCGAAGCCCTTGCGGTCTTCGGTGACGTAGGCGATGCCATGGTCGATGGCCTTGCGCACCGTGCTCACGTCGACCGGCTTGCCGTGCATGAACACGCTGCCGCTGATGCGCTGGCCGTAGGTTTTGCCGAACACGCTCATCGCGAACTCGGTGCGGCCCGCACCCATCAGGCCGGCGATGCCGACGATCTCGCCGCGCTTCACATGCAGGCCCACGCCCTTGATCTGCTCGCGGTCGGCATGCAGTGCGTGGAACACGCGCCAGTCGCGCACCTCGAACACGGTGTCGCCGATGTTCGGCGAGCGCGGCGGGTAGCGGTGCGCCATGTCGCGCCCGACCATGCCACGCACGATGCGGTCTTCGCTCACTGGCTCGCTGGTGCTGCAGGCGATGGTTTCCACGGTGCTGCCGTCGCGCAGAACGGTGATCGAGTCGGCCACCTTGGCGATCTCGTTGAGCTTGTGGGAAATGAGGATCGACGACACGCCCTGCGCCTTCAAGCCGCGCAGCAGTTCGAGCAGTGCGTCGCTGTCGCTTTCGTTCAGGCTGGCGGTGGGCTCGTCGAGGATCAGCAGCTTGACCTGCTTCGACAGCGCCTTCGCGATCTCCACCATCTGCTGCTTGCCCACGCCGAGGTGGGTCACGAGCGTGGTGGGTGATTCCTTCAGGCCGACCTTGGTCAGCAGCTCACGCGTTTTCGCGTAGGCCGCGAACCAGTCGATCACGCCGCCGCTTGCGATCTCGTTGCCGAGGAAGATGTTCTCGGCGATCGAGAGCAAGGGCACGAGCGCCAGCTCCTGGTGGATGATGATGATGCCCAGCGCCTCGCTGTCGGCAATGCCCTTGAAGCGGCGAACCTCGCCTTCGAAATGGATCTCGCCCGCACTCTCTTCGGCCGAGTAAACGCCGCTCAGTACCTTCATCAGCGTGGATTTGCCCGCGCCGTTCTCGCCCACCAGCGCGTGGATTTCGCCCGTGCGCACCGTGAGATTCACGTTGTCCAGGGCCTTCACGCCATGGAAATCCTTGCTGATGCCGCGCATCTCGAGGATGGCGGGTGCCTTGTCGTCGTCGGTCATGAACTGCTGCTCTCAAGGAAACGAAGGGCCGTTCCCGAGTTTTCTTGACCCCCTCGGATGCCTGGCGCAAAAGCGACAGGTTGGGGGGTGCTCAGTAGCCAGACACGCGCGGACCGAAACCGGCCCGCGCGTGCCAAGGATCACTTGATCTGCGACTCCTTGTAGTAGCCGCCTTCGACCAGCACCTTCTGCCAGTTGTTGATGTCCACGCTGACCGGCTTCAACAGGTACGAAGGCACGACCTTCGCACCGTTGTTGTAGGTCTTGGTGTCGTTGACCTCGGGCTTCTTGCCGCCGAGCATCGCGTCGACCATGGCGACCGTCACCTTGGCGAGTTCACGCGTGTCCTTGAACACGGTGGAGGTCTGTTCCTTCTTCAGGATCGACTTGACCGATTGCACTTCGGCGTCTTGCCCCGTGACCACAGGCATCGGCGACTTCGGCGTGCCGTAGCCCACACCCTTCAGTGACGAGATGATGCCGATCGACAGGCCGTCGTACGGCGAGAGCACCGCGTCGACGTGGGCGTTGGTGTAGTAGGCCGACAACAGGTTGTCCATGCGAGCCTGGGCGACCGCGCCGTCCCAGCGCAGCGTGGACACCTTGTCCATGCCGAGCTGCTTGCTGCGCACCACCAGCTTGCCGCTGTCGATGTAGGGCTTCAGCACCGACATCGCGCCGTTGTAGAAGAAGAAGGCGTTGTTGTCGTCCGGCGAGCCGCCGAAGAGTTCGATGTTGAACGGGCCCTTGCCGGCCTTCAGGCCGAGGGCTTGCTCGATGTAGCTGGCTTGCAGCACGCCGACCTGGAAGTTGTCGAAGGTGGCGTAGTAGTCGACGTTCTTCGAGCCCTTGATCAGGCGGTCATAGGCGATGACCTTCACGCCTTTGTCAGCCGCTTTTTGCAGCACGTCGGACAGCGTGGTGCCGTCGATCGCTGCAATCACCAGGACCTTGGCGCCCTTGGTGACCATGTTCTCGATCTGTGCGAGCTGGTTCGGGATGTCGTCGTCAGCGTACTGGAGGTCGGTCTTGTAGCCCTTCTCCTTGAAGTACTTGACCATGTTGTTGCCGTCGTCGATCCAGCGGGCCGATGACTTGGTGGGCATCGAGATGGCGACGGGGCCCTTGTCTTGCGCATGGGCGGTCGTCGCCACGCCCGTGATGGCAACGGCTGCAACGGCAAGCAGGGACTTGAGGAAGGTGCGTTTCATGAGAGATGTCTCCAGGTTTCGTTGATCGAGCAATCGGCCCCGATGCGGTTAGCACGGGGCCGACGCTCCTATTCGAACTCAGGTTGTGAGCCGAATCAATATTTCCGCTTCGGAAATTCCTTCGCGGCCACTTCCATCGGGAAGATGCCTTCCTCGGTGACGATGCGTTTGGCCAGCGGCTTGCCGGCCTTCAGGTCTTTCACGGCGCTCATCAGTTGCGGGCCGAGCAGCGGGCTGCACTCCACGCTGACGTTCAGCTTGCCGGCCATCATGGCTTCGAAGGCGCCCTTCACGGCGTCGATCGAGATGATGGTGATGTCCTTCGCGGGCTTCATGCCGGCTTCTTCGATCGCCTGGATGGCGCCGATCGCCATGTCGTCGTTGTGCGCGAAGAGCACATTGATCTTCTTGCCCTCGGCCTTCAGGAAGGCTTCCATCACTTCCTTGCCCTTGGCGCGGGTGAAGTCGCCGGTCTGCGAGCGAATGATCTTGAACTTCGGGTCGGCCTTGATGATTTCCTCGAAGCCCTTCTTGCGGTCGATCGCCGGGGCCGAGCCCACGGTGCCTTGCAGCTCGACGATGTTCACGTCGCCGGTAGCGCCCTTCATCTTGTCGACCAGCCAGCGGCCAGCCTTGCGGCCTTCTTCGACGAAGTCGGAGCCCATGAACGACACGTAGAGCGAGTCGTCTTTCACGTTCACCGAGCGGTCGGTCAGCACCACCGGGATCTTGGCGGCCTTGGCTTCCAGCAGCACGGTTTCCCAGCCCGATTCGACGACCGGCGAGAACGCGATCACGTCGACCTTCTGCGCGATGTACGAGCGGATGGCCTTGATCTGGTTCTCCTGCTTTTGCTGCGCGTCGGAGAACTTCAGCTCGATGCCGGCTTCTTTCGCAGCCGACTTGATGGACTCGGTGTTGGCGGTGCGCCATTCACTTTCGGCGCCGACCTGGGCGAAGCCCAACACGATCTTCTTTTGCGCCAGGGCGCTCAGCGGCAAGACACCCAGCAAGGCGGCGGTGGCCAGCAGGGTTCTTCTGTTCGATGTCATGGTTGTCTCCTGTTATTGATAGAAATTGCGCTGATGCGCCGAAGGGAAAGAGCGGCGATGTCCGCCGCGGGGTTGAAAGGTATCGCTCACGCCATCGTGTAAGCCGTCTTCACGGTGGTGTAGAACTCGGCAGCGTAACGGCCCTGTTCGCGTGGGCCGTGGCTCGAACCCTTGCGCCCGCCGAAGGGTACGTGGAAATCCACACCGGCCGTGGGCAGGTTAACCATCACCATCCCCACTTGCGCGTGGCGCTTGAAGTGCGTCGCATGCTTGAGCGAGGTGGTGCAGATGCCGGCGCACAGGCCGAAGGGGGTGTCGTTGGCCAGCGCGAGGGCATGTTCGTAGTCGTCGGCGCGCAACACGCAGGCCACCGGGCCGAAGACTTCTTCGCGTGCGATGCGGTGCTCGGGCTTCGCTAGGAAGAGCGCCGGGCTCATGTAGTAGCCGGGGGTCGGGCGCTCCAGGCGCTCGCCGCCCCACACGTGCTCGGCGCCTTCGCCGCGTGCGATCTCTATATAGGAGAGGTCTTGGTCGAGCTGGCTGCGGTCGACCACCGGGCCGATGTCGATGCCGCGCTCCATGGCATGGCCAACCTTGAGTGCGGCCAGGCGCTGGCGCAGGCGGGCGACGAAGGCGTCGTGCACGGCCGCTTCGACGATCAGCCGGCTCGATGCGGTGCAGCGCTGGCCGGTCGAAAAATAGGAGCCGTTCACCGCGCACTCGACGGCCTGGTCGAGGTCGGCATCGGCCAGCACGACGAGCGGGTTCTTGCCGCCCATCTCAAGCTGCACCTTGGCGCGTCGCGCCGCGGTGGATTGAAGAATGCGTTCGCCGGTGGGCACCGAGCCGGTGAAGCTGAGGGCGTCGACCAGCGGGCTGTCGACCATCGTCTGGCCCACTTCGCGGCCGCTGCCCATCACCAGGTTGAACGTGCCAGCCGGCAGACTCGCGCGGCTGATGATCTCGGCCAGGGCCCAGCCGCAGGCCGGCACCAGCTCGGCGGGCTTGAAGATGACGCTGTTGCCATACGCCAGCGCGGGCGCGATCTTCCAGGCGGGAATCGCGAGCGGGAAGTTCCACGGCGCAATCAGCCCGACCACGCCGACCGGTTCGCGGGTGATCTCGACCCCCACGCCCGGACGCACGGAAGGGATCGACTCGCCGCCGCCGCGCAAGGCCTCGCCGGCGAAGAATTTGAAGATGTTGCCGGCGCGGGCAGCTTCGCCCACCGCTTCGGGCAGGGTCTTGCCCTCTTCGCGGGCGAGCAAGGAACCGAGCTCGTCCTTGCGCGCCAGGATCTCGCTGCCGATCTGGTCCAGCGCGTCGGCACGGCGCTGCGGTGTGCTCACGCTCCAGGCGCCGAAGGCCTCGGCCGCGGCGCGGATGGCAAGTTCGGTCTGGTTGCGGTCGGCGCGCTCGTAGGTGGCGACCACTTCGCGGGTGTCCGACGGGTTTTCGCTGTTGCCGGTGGTGACGCCGGTTTCCCAGCGGCCATTGATGTAGTGCCGCGCTGTGAGGGGAACGTTGCCCTGCATTGAAGAACCGCCTTGGTGGCTGAAGAGGCCGCAAGTCTAAAAACAAAACGGATATCAATCCAATCAAAATTTGGACACAATTGATATCACTAGCCGAATTCTGGAAAACCCCATGACCCATTACAGCCACTGGTTCATCCGCGCCCGGCTCAAGACGCGGCAGCTCCTGTTGCTGGTTGCGCTGGCCGAAGAAGGCAACCTGCACCGCGCGGCCCAGGTGCTCAACATGACCCAGCCGGCCGCCTCCAAGCTGCTGAAGGACCTGGAAGACGTGCTCGAGGTCTCGCTCTTCGACCGGCTGCCCCGCGGCATGCAGCCCACCTGGTATGGCGAGACCATGATTCGGCACGCCCGCGTGGCGCTGGCCAGCCTGAACCAGGCGCACGACGAACTCACTGCGCTGAAGGCCGGCCGGTTTGGTCAGGTGAGCGTGGGGGCGATCACGTCAACCGGGCTGATGCTGCTGCCGCCGGCCGTGGCGCTGGTGAAGCTGGAGCAGCCCACACTGCGGGTGGCGATCGAGATCGAGACCAGCGACGTGCTGATGGAGCGCATGGCGCAGGGCAAGCTCGACATCCTGGTGGCGCGGCTGTTTGAGCAGCACGACAAGTCGCAGCTGCGCTACGAGCGCCTGGCCTCCGAGCCGGTGTGCGCAGTGGCGAGGCCTGGCCACCCGATGCTGGGCGTGGCCGGCCTGACGCTGCGCGACGTGGTTGCCGCGAGCTGGATCGTGCCGCCCGCCGGCAGCGTGCTGCGGCACCGCTTCGAGCTGATGTTTCAGGAAGAAGGCCTGGCTCCGCCGATCAACGTGGTCGAGACCTCAGCCCTGCTCTTCATGACGCGCATGTTGCAGCAGAGCGACATGCTCGCCGTCATCGGCTCCGACGTGGCCCGCTACTACGCCGCCCACGGCATCGTGTCGCTGGTCCCGATCGACATGCCCTGCCACATGGATGACTTCGGCATCATCACCCGCACCGACCGCCTGCTGTCACCGGCGGTCAAGGTGATGATGAAAGCGCTCAAAACATCAAGCCAGTCGATCTACGGCCGCAAGTTCGAGGTGGAAGCCTGACGCGCAAGCGAAGCGAAGCGCACATCAAGCAACGCCCGTGGAACCGGCTCTGCCGGGCCACTGGGCGGCGCCCCTTGGGGGCAGGAGCGATAGCGACTGGGGGGCCAACAGTCACGCCCAACCGGCGTCCACCTTGAATTCTTGAGCGGTGCACATGGCGCCGTCATCCGACGCCAGAAACAGCACCATGCGGGCGACATCATGCGGCTGCAGTTTGTCGGGCAGGCACTGCGCCCGGGCCAACTCGCGTTCGCTCTCGGCGTTGAGCCACAGGCGGACCTGGCGCTCCGTCATCACCCAGCCGGGTGACACGACGTTGATGCGAATGCGGTCTTGGCCGAGGCTCACCGCCAGGCCGCGCGTGAGGCCGTTGACCGACGACTTGGCCATGGCGTAGCAGGGGTAGCCGCTGCCCTTGGTCTGCCAGCCGGTCGAGCCGAGGTTGATGACCGAGCCGAAGCCCAGGCGCTTCATGCCCGGCACCACGGCCTGGATGGCGAACAGTGCCGGCCTTTCGTTGATGGCCATGCGCTGGTCGTAGTACTCGGGCGTGATGGACTCGAGCGTGTGCCGGTCGTCACTGGCAACGTTGTTGACCAGCACGGCAAAGTCACCGAGTTCGGCGGCAGCATCGGCGATGGCCGACTGCAGTGCCGCGATGTCGCGCACGTCGCACGCCCGCCACCACGGTTTTGGCAAGCCGCGCTCGGCCAACTGCTGCGTCAGCTCCTGGGCCTCTGCTTGAGCCACGTCGATGAAGGCCACGCGTGCGCCTTGCTCGGCAAAAGCGGTGACCATGGCGGCGCCGATGCCGGTGGCGCCACCGGTCACGAAGACCGCGCGCTCCTTCAGGCTCGGGTAGGTGGCAAGCGTGTTTGTCTCGGGTGTTGGCGTTTTGCTCATCATTGCTAAATCTGTATGGATCAATAGGAAGATTCGTGATTTCCTTT